>ERZ1673744.905-NODE-905-length-32469-cov-8.484513_pt1 | contig 32469 bp, 25 predicted proteins | sample MGYA00580207_ERZ1673744 | MGnify/ENA primary metagenome ERZ1673744 (study PRJEB41218, sample SAMN15661751) | gut metagenome | host: Homo sapiens | place: Canada: London | collected 2015-08-20/2019-03-30 | study: EMG produced TPA metagenomics assembly of... | reverse complement strand
AAGGCTCTGCCTTTGGAAACTGCAAGCTTTTGAAAAAGCTTGAGCAAAACTTTTAATTGTCTTGGGTGAGTATGTAAGCTAAACGGTAGTTCATTGGAAATTACTTCGACCGTGTCAACAAGCTTCCATTCACTCGCACCGAGCGAGACTTGTCGAGCGATTCCGCGTCTTGACTGCGGAGGCACTCCGCCTCGAGCGAAACTTTTGAGTGTCTCAGATTAGTGCGTTAATTAAACGGTAGCAATCTGCTTAAAGCTGTTACAAAATTGTTACACTAAAACGCGGATTTCGACAGAAAATGTAATTTCGCAAAAATGGTAGCTTAGCCACGAAATATATCATATTTGAGTTGAAAATGGCTTTGATTGTGAGAGAAAAGGCTATTTTGTATTATAAAAATTAAGTGATTTTATAGGATTAACATTTGGGAAAATATTGTAAAATGATTAAAAAATCTTAACAAAGCTTTTAAAATGAAATTTAAAACGATTGCACAAAAATAACAATGGAAACTTATGGTAATTACATCAAAAAGCCGATAAAATAGCGAAAAAATACTTGATTATTTAGGAGCTAATCTACTTAATATGTATAAAAGTGACCTTTTAGGGAGTCTTTTAAGCTTGTTACTTATTTGTAACATTTGATTTTCTGCAATTTGCACAGACTTTAAATGAAATTAATTCTTAAAAAGAAGTATAATCCAATAATTATAGTTTATTCGACCGAATGTTCGTTCGAATTGTCGGCAAAATGCACAATTGTTAACCTCAAAACCTGTTTGACATAATGCAAATTCAAGACTATAATAGCCACATCAACTAAAAGTTGTCCAATCGTTAGTGTTATTATCAAAGTAACGATTTAAGGACAGTCGTAAGGAGATTACATAATGAAGTTACCTAAGAAGAATTATGTGGCAAAAAGAGAAAAGAAAACCACTAGTAAAGCGACTGGTAAAATCGTTAAGATTGCTGTCTTTTCTGTAATGGGTGCGGTATGTCTTTCGGCGGCACTTTCAGTCACAGCTCTTACTAAGACTGTTAAAATTACAGATGGTGAAAATACAACAGTTATAAATACAATGAACCTCGACCAGAACGCAATCCTTGAGCAGGCAGGCGTTGAGCTTGGCGATAATGACAAGGTTGTTCTTACAGAAACAAGTGGCAACGGCGTAGAGGTTTCTATAATGAGAGCCTTTAATGTAAACCTTGAGGCTGATGGCGATGTTAAGAGCGTTGTCTTTAGCGAAGGAACAGTTGCAGATGCACTCAAGGCTGCAAATATTAAGGTTACTGCTTCTGATTCAGTTACACCTTCCGCAGGAACAACACTTGAGCCTGATATGAAGATTAAGATTAAGCGTTGGTACACAATCTCAATTAATGACGCAGGCAAAACAGTTTCTAAGGATGTTCCAGAAGGAACAGTTGCAGAGGCACTTGAGTTCCTCGGCATTAAGCTTTCGCCAACAGATAAGCTCAATGTGAAATCTGATAGTAAGGTTGAGGACAATCTCAAGCTTAAGATTGACAGAATTACTTATAAAACAGTTCAGTCAAAGAAGGCTATTGCCTTTAAGGAAGTTGAAAAGAAAACTGATAAGCTTTATACAGGTGAAACAGAGGTGCAGACTGATGGCTCTAATGGTACAAAGCTTATAACTTCACAAGAAACATATGTAAATGGCAAGCTTACATCTGCAAAGAAGATTTCTGAAAAGACAACAAAGAAAGCTGTAAATAAAGTTACTCTCGTAGGCACAGCAAAAAGACCTGAGCCAGCTCAGGAAGAAATAGCTTCAGAAAGTTCTTCAACAAGCGGTGAGAATTACTTCAATAAGAATGCTGCTGATTCAGCATCATTCAGTTCAAATGATGCGGAGCAGACCTTCACAGATATGAACGGCAACACAATTAAGTATCTCCGTTCATACACAGGCTCTGGCACAGCATATTATGCACCAGCAGGCTCTTCAACTGCGTCAGGCAGACCAGCACAGCCTGGTAATGTAGCGGTTAACCCAAATCTCATTCCATACGGTTCTAAGCTTTATATCGTATCTAATGACGGTCAGGTTTGCTATGGATATGCAACAGCCGCAGATACAGGCGGAGCACTTTTCGATGGTTCTGCAATCGTAGACCTTTATTACAACACACTCGGTGAATGCACACAGTTTGGCAGAAGAGATGTTACAGTTTATGTCATCGAAGAGGGCGACAATGCCTATGTTGGCTGATAAATAATAAAATATTCAAACGCTTCGTTTTATGTTGAGGTGCCGTAACGAAGGTTCTGAAAACAAGTTGTAAAGACAATCGGTACGGTATATTGCAGAAAAATCTAAAAATTACATTTGGAGGAGACTGCAATGAAATCATTATTTGAACAAATGGGTGGCACTTATCGTGAGGAAAACGGTTATCTCATTCCCAATTTGACCTTGCCCAGTGGAGAACAAGTTGAAATTGGTGTATGGGGACAGCGACATTTGAGGTATATCAAGCAATACCACAAAGTGAGATATATTAATCTGCTGACAAGCGGTAAGTTAAACGGCTATCTTGCTGACATTGACAAGCAGGCTGAGGATATGTTTTTTCGGCTTGTAGAACAGATGACAGAGCGTGAAGGGGTTACCGAACGACTCAAAGCAGGAAATCAAATGGAATGGGTTGCTCGGATGAATAACATTCGCAGCAGAGCTACAGAAATTGTAAACCACGATATAATTTACAACTAACCGAGAACGGCGGCAGGGAGAGCAAAATCTCCTTGCCGTCATTTTGCTTCGCAAAAATGGTAGAAAAAGACGCAATTATATGGTATAATAATATTGGTATAGTATATTCACCGCAAATAAAGTGTTTTTGGAGGACAAAGATGTATACTGCAATTAAGAATTACTGTAATAACGGCAATAACAACGGCTTGTTTTTGCTTGATATGCCCACAGGATACGGTAAGACTTACTCTGTTCTCAAATATATCTACGAAGCATCGTTGGATGAGTCTAATAGCAAAAGGCGATTTTTCTTTATAACAACTTTAAAGAAGAATCTTCCTATTGAAGAACTTAAAAAGTGGTTTACAGAAGCAGGTCAATTAGATAAGTTTAATGAGAAGTTTCTTTTTATAGATGCCAATGCAGATTGTGTAATCGATGGTCTTACAAGTGAAATAATCAATGAAATACCGAGCAAAATCAAAAAGACTGATGAATATAAATCCTTTGTTCAAGACGTAAGATTCTTGCAAGAACAAAAGAATGTAAACAAAGCTGAACTGCGAGGTTTTATTGGAAGCATAAAGGATAACCTTCGTAGTAAATCCGAACCCAATTTTAGAAGATTACTACAAACAATGTTAGCAAAGGAATTTTCCACAGTCAACGAACGCATTTATGCAATAAAAACGAATAAAAGATGGCAATGGCTCGGAAAACTATATCCCGCAGTATTCACACGTGATAAGCAAATCATTTTTATGAGTATGGATAAATTTTTAACGAGAAATGCTACAATTGTAGAACCTTCATATATGTTCTACAATACTGACATCATTGATAGTGCAGCTATATTCATCGATGAGTTTGATGCGACAAAAGAAACCTTATTAAAAAACATCATACAAAACGGACTAAGAGATAAAATCGATTATATTGAACTGTTTAAGGACATTTACTCCGCTCTACATACTAATGAATTTCCTACTGTACTTACCACACCGTCTAAACAAAGGAAAGAGAGCAAATATAAGGATCAAACATTACAATCTGTAATAGACGGAATTCGGGAAAAAGCCGATGCAATCTATGAGAATTACACCTTACAGTTTAGCCATAGAACCTCAACAGATGTTGCAGATAATACTAAGAATTTCTTGTTCCAGGACCATCAATTCCACTCTATTTTAGATGGAAATAATTCTTATATCACAACTGTAAGCGACACGAAAAATCGCATAAACGCCATTCGCTTTTCCCCCAATAAGCCAAATGCAGAAAAGAATAATATTCAAGTAATGCTCGGTAAATTACGGGGCTTTATTAAGTATTTTCAAATTGGCATCAATATACTTGCAATAAACTATATGCAATGCAAAGCTGAACGCAAACAAAATGGTGATGATGAGTTTACTATGGAATCGGCTATACGCTCTGTTTTAGCAGAGTTTAGGCTTAATTCCATATATATTGATTATATAACATCACAAATATTGATTGCTTCACATAAGGTGAAAGGCGATATAGAAAATTCTGATTTTGATCTTTCTTTTTATGAGAACGGGTTCCGATTTTATTCATTTGAAGATGATGCCGTTCACGATATGCAGTCAAAAATAATGATGTGTTCTTTTCAGACTACCCCTGAAAAAATCCTTTTACGATTTTGTGAAAAGGCTAAAGTTATTGGTATATCGGCAACAGCGACTGTACCAACCATTATTGGAAACTATGATTTAGATTATCTTAAATCGAAAATGCAAACTGCTTTCTTGTTGCCGAGCGAAGCAGATAAGACACGCCTTCGTTCCGATTTTTCAAACTCACTTTGCGGATATGATAATGTATCCATAAATGTTGGATTGTTAGGGGGGAATGTACGGGATAACTATTCTGCTTCCGCTTGGAAAATAGTATTTGATTCAGATGAAATTTCAGAAATGATTTTTGACAGAATTGAACGAGAGTTGCCCGATATTAAAGATAGCTATCATAAAGAGCGCTATATTAGAATCGCTTTAGCTTACAAGCAATTTGTGATGCATAATGATATTCAATCTTTTCTTTGCGTTCTTACAAAGCATCCAAGGAAAGGTGACAAATATCTTAACAAGGATGTTCTTGATGAGATTTTTAAGTATATCATTGCAGAAAACAATGCAAGTACAAGCGTAAACTCCTCCGTTTATCAGTTAGACGGCGATGAATACGATATAAAAAAGGATAAAATAACTCGCAAACTTTCGGAAGGTCAAAAACTGTTTATTATTTCGGTTTATCAAACGATCGGCGCGGGACAAAATTTACAATATAAGATCCCACGTGAATTAGAAAAAGAAGTAATCAAAATTAATGACCGCCCATCTCGTGGTGAAAAAGATTTTGATGCTATCTATTTAGATAAGCCTACTAATCTTTTGGTGAACTTAGGCAACAATCTTTCGGAAGAAGAGTTTGTAAAATATTTGTACCATACTGAGTTTTTTCAGGAAACATCTGAACTATCTATGTATGATGCATTTCAACATATTAAACGAGCCTTCCGTTGTTATATCACCGGAAATGCATATCAACTCCCGTATGCCCAAAGTGTCTATAATAGCAAGAGTGTTGTTCTTCTTTCCACAAGAACAATTATTCAAGCTATTGGACGTATTTGTCGTACTAATCAAAAAAGAAAGAATATTTATGTTTTTGCAGACAATCGTATTGCAGAAAATATTGACCTATCCATTTTGAATGACAGATTGCTGAATAAGGAATTTATTTCCTTATTAGATAAAATTAGAGAGCAATCAAACGCACAGATAGCTGAAGGTTCTTATGAAAATAGAGCCGCCCTTTTATCCGTAAGAGCCAATAAATTCATCAACAATATGTTGCGAGAAGATTGGACTGATGATCGTATAGAAAAATGGCAACAGTTGCGTGAGCTTGTGCTTACAGCTCCTACTATGTCTGAGGCGGAAGTATCGAAAAATTTTGTTGCAAAGAATTTTTATGTAAAACTTCCCGCCAAAAACAATCATCTCTTTTATAAGCAGGAAGAAGATTATAATAATATTCAAATCGGTTTTACTAAGAACAAAAAGTTGAATTTGGAGGTCTCAGCTGTTGCGGCAAAATTAAACATCTTAATGAGTATTCCCGAACTTAAATACTTTTTTGTTAAAAAAGGTTGGGCAACTCATTTTGAAAAAAACGATTATATAATGTCGCCCACTTTGTTTAATAACATATATAAAGGTGCGTTAGGCGAAGTTGTAGGCAGATATTTGTTCTGGTGGGTTTTGAACCTTGAAATGGAGGAAATCAGCGAGCCTGAACTATTCGAATTATTTGACTATAAAGTGTGCAATCTTCCCATTTATGTTGATTTCAAGAATTGGCACGAAACTACCGTTTTCAACGATGAAGAAATGCTAAACAAAATTGAAGATAAGGCAAATAAATGCGGCTGCAAATGCGTTATTATAGTCAATATTGTTTCAGAAAAAGAATGGAAAACACACCGTATAGAACGAAATGGTTTAACGATTGTTGAAATTCCGTCTTTGCTAACAGGCAACGCTTCTCTTAACCATAACAAAGAGGCTTGGAACGAGATAAGAAGGTGTATAAATGAGTGCTCCGATTAAAACAAATCAACTAACTTATACGTTTGATAAAGAATTGTTTTCAAAAAACTATGATATATTTTGCATTCGTACATCGGAGAAGCATTTTAAGAACGGAGCATATATTATTGATGCACCGCTTCTGAGCAATAATGTTTGTTCTGTGCTTTTTAAGTCCGGAAGAGAGATTTTTGTACTAATGAAAAGCAATGGTTCAAACAAATCATTGTTAAAGAATGCAATATTAAAAGAAAATGGTGCTGACCGCATTACTATCTCTCAGGTTACGCCCAACTCTTTGAAAGATGATATTGTATTTCAACTTATGCTTAACAGCTTAGGGAATTATGAAAGTCCGTTACTCAAATTTAACAACCTAACTGGACATTTATACTGTTTTCATCCAAATTGGTTAATTAGAGGAAGAAAAAGCGAGGCAGACGTTGTTTTCAAAGTTCCGTGTTTGGAACTGAGGTTATCTTCTGAATTTCGCTTGAATATGGAAGTGCATACATTCACCTCAGAATTGTTGCGTAATAAAATAGAATTTAAAAAGAAAAAGTTTGACGAATATCCCAAGTATATTTTTTCGGCACATAACACATTGCGCAGAAAATTGAAAGATGATGTGGGATATAGTTTCATTATGCGACAAACTAAAAATGCAAAGACCGAAATTGCTTTTTTAGATATTCAGAATATAGACCGTTTCAATCAAAGCAAGATGGGAATTCTTACAACTGTTTTAGAAAACTTCAATGATAGGTTTTCATCTATTGCTCACCTTGATTTTGAGAGTATTACAGACTATAAAGCATTGGATTATACCCGCTCGGTTGCGAATGAAAACAAACAAGCAATTTCTGATCTTTTGAGTATTAAACCAATAAAAATAGTTGATTGTATTGACGATAAGTACTCTAAAATCTTTTGTAAAGAAATATGTGACTTGCTTCTCTCAAAATACGGTATAAAAACAAGTTGTGGTAAAAGAGTTGCAAAGGATCATCTAAACATCAGAGTGATACATAATGCTGCTTTTTATGCAGATAGTGACGATCCGCATCGAATATTTAATGATGTTGCGGTACAGCATATTACCTTTGAAGATTTTTCTGAATGCAGTGAATTTGCAATTTCGACAGTCATACACGAAATGCTAATCAAGGCCGATCTTGTTAAACAAAAAATATCTCTTTTTGATTGGAATACATTAGGCTTGAAAGATGATATTGATTTTGGCATTGAAGTGACAGATGAACAAAACACAAAATATATTTTTATGACGATTCATCCTGACGGCACTTTTAATATTTCCGAACAAACTCTTAATTTGTTTGAAGCTAATAAATATAATCAATGTGTCGAAATCTTTGAAAATGCAAAAATGAATTCTGTGAAAGTACACGGCATCATCAGAGATGCATTAGGCAATATAAATATTATAAAAGATACAGAATGGTTCACCATTCCTGAAATATATAGTATCAAAGCTGAACTTGCTAACGGAAACACAAAGTTGCGTGGCAAAGAAAAACGTAATGAATTGCTTTCATCGTGTTTAGATATTAAAATGTTTAACGATGGTGTTTCAGAATATTATTTTGTTGGCACAATAGGAAACGGAATGCGATGGCTACTCAATAGAGCTGCAAATATAAGGAAGATTGAGCCATTTGAAGATTCTATCTTGATGTTTGAAAAATTGTTGCCACTGATGAATGTCACATTTGTTCATAATGGGCAGTTAACAATTATACCATTCCCATTTAAGTATTTGAGAGAACACTTAAATAAATAGTATTTCCAAAAATCCGAAAAATATTCAAAACCCGTCGTAAATTTCTTGATTTATGGCGGGTTTTGTGGTATAATATAATCCCTCTTATGAGGAACTACAACTGAATATGATGTCTTCGTAGAGGTATAGTTTGGCTACTGCCCACTATACCGATGGTAATCTCTTTTAGAATACCGTGACTCGCCACCGTGAATTTTTTGTACTGTTTAAGGTGGAGTTGAGTCATCAGAAACAGTATGGTCTTTTGAATCAATTCAAAGCCGTTACATATGAGCATCTGATTTGAAGCGAGAGCTAACGCTCCCGCCGATTATTAGTGTTAATATGTGACGGCTTTTTATTTTTACCCAAAAGTCAGTTGTACTTAAAAATTGAATGACCGTCTGAATGGGATACTCCGCCAAGACTTCCCTTGTAGGAACGAGCGAGAAAACGCCGCTGAAAAAAACAGGGGCAGGAACGACATTCGGGGAGAACGGCAAAGAGAAAGCATTATACCTGTCCACAGGTATAGCGAGCATCGGATTTTGACACCAAAATCCAATCCACACCCTAAAAGGATGTGGACTATAATACCCCGTTAAAAGTAAGCAACAAAAGCAAAGGAGATGATTTTATGAAAAACAAGGATTCCGTTCGTATTTCCGTGCGGCTATCCGAAGAAGAAAAAGAAAAGTTAGAACGCTCGGCAGACATATGCGGATTATCGCAATCAGAATTTGTGCGGCAGCTATGCAAGGGCAAAACACCGAAACCGAAACCCACAAAAGAGTTTTGGCAACTACTTGAAACACTTTACGGCGTTCATAAAGGCTTTAAGGAGTGTGCAAAGTATGAGCCATCAGCACTAAATATCTGCAAAGAAATTGAGTGTCTTATCCTCGATTTACAGGAGGTGAGATGATGGCTACTACGAGTTTGTGGCATATTGAAGGCCGGCTAAAAGACCTTATTGCCTACGTGGAAAATCCCGAAAAGACCGTAGCAAATAATCCGAGTTTGCAACCGCTATGGGAGATTATGTCCTATGTCAGCCGCCCCGAAGCTACCGAACAGGGCGAGTATGTTTCCACCATAAACTGCTTAAAGGAAATCGCCTTGCAACAGATGATTCTAACGAAAAAGCAGTATGGCAAAGAAAACGGATATATCGCTTGGCACGGTTATCAGAGCTTCAAGCCGGACGAGGTTACGGCAAAAGAAGCACACGAAATCGGATTGCAGACCGCAAGAGAAATGTGGGGAGATAAATACCAAATTATCGTCACCACTCACCTTGATAAAGACCATCTTCACAACCATTTCTGTTTCAATTCCGTATCTTTCATTGACGGTAAAAAGTACGATTATTCCAAAGCAGAGCAAAGAAAACTCCGTAGCGTATCCGACCGTATCTGTGCCGAACACGGCTTGTCGGTTATCAAAAATCCGCACAAAGCACCGTCAAGACAAGTGTGGCTTGATGAGAAAAATGGTAAGCCTACCCGTTATAACGTGTACCGTGAAGATATGCGAGAAGCCATTGATTACAGCCGAAGTCCAAAATATATCGAAGAATATCTACAGAGAAAAGGATATATTACCGACTTCACGGGTAAGCAATGGAAGATACGATTACCGCAGTACGAACACTTTACAAGACTTGATACCCTTGATGAAAGATGGACTCCCGAAAATTTAAAATGGTCAGTTGGCAGATATGCTTCTTTCGGTAGCAGACGGGCGTATATCTCCTATCCGAAAGAAATGCCGCAGGACTTAAAGGATTGGTTTCAGCCGTTTCATCGGACAAGCCACATCTACCGCTTGTATCTGCATTACTGTTATCTGCTCGGTTACTTGCCGAAAAATACCGACTATAAACCGACAAGTCCGTATCTCAAAGAGGACTTAAAGAAACTCTACGAGATTTCAGAGCAGGTGCGGTATATGGGTAAATATCATATTGAAACCTTTGATGATTTGTATGCAGACAGAGCAAAGATCGAAAACGATATGAACAAGCTCATAGAAATCCGCACCAAACTGCAAAACAAAATCCGCAGAGCAACACCTGCCGAAAAAGAAACTCTGCGAGAAGAAAAAGCAGGCGTTACGACACGGATTACTGAACTACGGAAACAACTGAAAATGAACAAAGCCATTGAAGAACGTTCCGTTAAAATCCAAGAAAAAACAGATATGTTCTATGCCAATGAAATTGCGGCAAAACAAGTCGAGCAACAAAAAATCAGAGAACGACAGAGAGAAGGTTGGGAGCGATGAAAGATAGAGAAAAAGATTTGGCGGAGATCCTTGCAAGGTTAGAAGAACAACGTCCCGAAATTGAGCGAATACTTCGCCGCCCCGCTATCATTTATACGGGCAGAGAGCCGAAAGACCTCTGCCGTATTCCGAAGGATGTGGACTTTACCGAAAAAGACGGACACACGGAATATGCGGTTGTCGGACACTTTAATCCCGATGGCGAAGAATATCTGCTTAATACTGTTATCCGAAAACTCGGATATAAATTTCACGAAGAAGCTTAAAATTTATCACATTAAAGCGTTGAATCAGACGAGAGGATATGGTATAATGAATACAGCAATATACTGTATCCGATTGTCGGAAAGGAGAAAATTTTGAATAACAGACAATCAGAACAGAACAAAATTACCGCCCTTTACTGCCGTTTATCGCAAGATGACGGACGTGAGGGCGAAAGTAACAGTATAGTCAACCAAAAGGCACTTTTGAATGAGTATGCACGAAAACACCGCTTCAAGAATCTGCAATTCTTTGTAGATGACGGGTATTCCGGAACGAGTTTTGACCGCCCCGATTTTCGCAGAATGGAGCAGATGATTGAAAACAAAGAGATTGGAACGGTCATTGTCAAGGATATGTCCCGTCTTGGCAGAAACTATTTGCAGGTCGGTATGTATACGGATATTGTGTTTCCCGAAAATGATGTGCGATTTATCGCCATCAACGATAATGTGGACTCTGCCGTACAGACAGAATTTGATATGACTCCAATACGAAATTTCTGTAATGAACTTTACGCAAGAGATACCGCAAAGAAAATAAAATCCACCCTTAAAATGAAGGGCGAAAGTGGAAAGCACTTGACCACTATCCCGCCCTTTGGATTTGAAAAGAACAAGGAAGATAAAGACAAGTGGCTAATTGACGAAGAAGCCGCAAAAACAGTACGGTATATCTTCGAACTGTGTGCAGGCGGTCTTGGACCGACACAGATTGCAAAACGATTGCAGAACGAAAAGGTGCTGACACCTACGGCATACAACTTGCAGAAAAGCGGAAAGTTATTGCCGACAAATCCGTTCAAATGGGCACAGAAAACCGTTGCGGCGATCTTGGAGAGAGTAGAATATATCGGGCATACCGAAAATTTCAAGACTTCCTCGAAGAATTACCGCAGTAAAAAACGAGTATGGAACGATAAGGAAAGCAGAAAACTGTTTGAAAATACTCACCCTGCTATCATAGATAAGTATATCTTTAACACGGTACAGGAAATCCGAAAACACAAACGAAGACCATCTACAACGGGTAAAATCAGTATCTTTTCGGGGAAAGTTTTCTGTGCGGATTGTGGGGCAAAACTGCATTATAACACTTCCAATTACCACGAAGAACGGCAAGACTGCTTCGTATGTTCTAACTATCGTAGCAATACGGGAAGTTGCACAATCCACTATATTCGTGCGGTTACGCTAAACCGACTTGTATTCAAGCACATTCAAGGCGTTCTATCCTATATCCAACAGTTTGAAGCGTCTTTTGTTAAGAAAGAGCGAGAAAAGGCGGATATGCAGCATAGAATGTCGGTGGATAAGGCGAAGGTGGATATTGTAACTCTGAAAAGGCGTGACGAGGATTTAGACAACCTTTTCAAGCGTATCTACGAGGATATGGTATCGGGCAGACTTTCGGCGGAACGTTTTGACAAGTTATCTACGGAGTACGAGGAAGAACAACGGCAAGTGAAACAGACTATCGTAGAACTGCAAACGCTCATTGACAACGGCGAGCAGAACGAGGTTGATTTGCAGAAGTTTCTCAGAAATGTCCGCAAGTACACCGATCCGAAAGAACTTACCGCAGAAATACTCAATGACTTGGTTGACAAAATTGTGATATACGCTCCCGACAAGAGTAGCGGTCACAGAAAACAAAAGATTGAAATTTACTACAAGGCTGTTGGAATTATCAATGTTGCCGATGAGGAATGCGTTGTCCTCGATGGCAGACTCGGTATGCAAAACCGAAAGAAGAAAACAGCCTGATAACGCAAAGCGGCGGCACAGCTTTCGCTGTACCGCCACCTTACATAAATACTTCGTTATCGCACCTCGGCATAATACGGAGCGTTTTTTGTTTTATAAAATAGAATTATTTAAATTTCTCTAAAGCAATTATTACTGCAAATAGCTAATATATAATTAAAAAGAAAAATATTTTATTTAAAAATAAGTATTTTAGACATTTTTACATTTATTATGGATATGTGTCTATAATAATTAAATTATAAGGAGAAGATATTATGGGTAATAATTCAATAAATGACGCATTTAAAGAGTTGGAATCTATGTCTAATCAAATAAAAAATAAAAAGCAAGCTCAAAGCCAGAATGCTAACTATGACCAGTATAATGAATTGGATTCTTTTAGCAGAGAACGAAATGAACGAGCTGCCGACCCGATGGTGTTTTTTAATGATACAGGCAATCCATTCTTAGGTATTATGCACTTTTTGCAAAGAAAGCCTGTTCCGCCAAAACCGATTGATGAGCAAAGACTTTTAGAATCATTTTCAAAGTGTGCAAAAAAGCAAAGAAATTTTAAAAAAATGCTTAGGCTGATAGTTGTTATAATACCGGTTTCAGTAATTTTGGGTATGCTTATTGGTGGAGTAACAGGAGTGATATTAAATTTTCTACCATTTATTATGGTTCCAGTATTAATTATTTATTTAATTATGAATTCCGTAAAAGGTTATAATAATTCAGATTATACGATAAATGATTATAAGGCGTATGTTATTAAAAAAGCTATTGAAGGTCAAGTAGAGGGTCTTGTTTATGAACCAAGATTTGGTTTACCAGAAAGCGTTTATAGTGATTTAAATGTTATGAGGCACGGAAATCGTTATCATAAGGAGGACCTCATAACTGGAAAATATAAAAATGTATATTTTGTGCAATCAGACCTTAAAGTACAATATGAAAGTAATGGCGAACATGACACAACAACTACATACTTCAGAGGCAGATGGATAGCTATTGATTATCCTAAGAAATTTAATGGAACAGTTGTAATTATAGATAATAGCTTTGCTTATGGTGTAAAAAGAAAAGAGCTTGAAAAGATACAGCTTGAAAACCCTTATTTTAATGATATGTTTACAGTAAGAGCAAGTGATATACAGTTAGGCTATTATCTCTTGACACCACAGCTTGTTGAAAAAATTATGGAGCTAAAGCAAAGTACCAACGGAAATATAGTTGCTTGTTTCAAGAATGGTTATCTACATATATTTATTAATGACAAAAAGGATTCGTTTGAGCCAAATATAAATAATGTTAATCTTATGGGTGATATACAGAAATTTATGCAAGATTTTACCCTTGTTAGTGGCACAATAGATGTTCTTGATATTAATAATAGTGTTTATGCTCAAGGCAATGCACAGCCACCTATGCAAGCTCCATATCAAAATTATTCTAATTCTACATCGCCAAATAACAATAATAGTTCAGGAATAGGCATACAAGGTGGAAGATTCTAATTATTGAGGAGTAATTAAAAATGGAAGAAAATGATGTTTATAATGAATTTAATATAAATGAAAGAAATGCCAATGAATATGAGGCCGACCCAAGCGTATTTTTTAATAAAACTGGCAATCCTTTTGTGGGTTTTATGCGTTTTCTGAAAAGAAAGCCTGTTCCACCAAAAGAGATTGATGAGCAAGAAATGCTTCAAGCTCTTTCTGAGCATTTTAGCAATAGAGCAGAATATGGCAGTAAAGCTGGGATTCAGGCAGGCGGAGTAGTTGTTTCTGCCTTACTCTTGATTGTCTTTTTATTTATGTTTAAGGCTATGAATGTATGGCTTTGCTTAACCTTAGTTTTATTGTCTGCAATATCACTTGCTATATTTATTGTGTGGAACATAAAATCCTCCTCCGCTTTAAATAAAAAAGATAATAAAAGTTATACAATAGAGGAATATAAAGCACATATTATTAAAAAAGCTATTGGTGATAAGGTTTCAGAAATAATTTATGAGCCTTATTGCGGTTTGCCTCAGAGTGTATATTGCGATGTTAATATTGCTAGCAGAGGAAATACATATCATAGAGAGGACCTTATAACTGGTAAATATAATAATGTTTATTTTGTGCAATCAGACCTTAATGTATCTTCTAAAAATACTGGTTCAGAACAAAGACGCACATTTACACACTTTAGTGGTAGATGGATATTTATTGATTATCCGAAAAAATTTAGTGGAACAGTTATAGTTAAAGATAAAGATTTTGTTGGAATAAGCAGAGATGACCTTGAAGTAATAACGCTCGAAAATCCGACATTTAATGAAATGTTTACGGTAAGCACAAATGATGTGCAGTTGGGCTATTATATCTTAACACCACAGCTTGTTGAAAGATTTATGGAATTAAAGCAGAGTTCTAAAGGAGCAATAATAGCTTGCTTTAAGAACGGTATGCTTCATATAGGCATACATAACAGAGAAAACGCATTTGAACTTGATGTTAATAACTTAGATATTGCCAAGGATACAGAAAGCTTTGCTAAAGATTTTTCTCTTGTCAGCAAAACAATAGATATTTTAGAGGTCAATAACGGCTTTTATGCTCAAAGCAAAACACAGCCATCGCAGTATCAGAACTATTCTAATTCTACACCTCCGAAAAGTAATGGCTCAGGAATAGGCATACAGGGTGGAAGATTCTAAGGAGAGTTTATATGGCGAAAAGCTATCAAACAAACGATGTGTATAATGAGATTAATGTAAACGAAAGATATAAGGCAGAGAGAAAAGCTGACCCAAAAATATTTTTTTATAAGGAAGGCAACCCATTTTTAGGCTTTATGCACTTTTTGAGGAGAAATCCTGTTCCGCCTAAGCAGATAGATGAGCAAAAGTTAATGATAGATTTGACAGATTATGCAAGAAAGGATAAGCGTAGTAAAATAATTTCTGGTATAGTGTTTTTTGTTTGTACTATAATAATGATTATACTCAAAGGCTATTATGAAATAAACATACTAATATTTTTGGAGATAGTAGGAGCTATAATTTTAATATCGACTATCATAGCAATTATAATGTTTATTATAAAAAGCTTAGTGAATAAAGAAGACCCGAACAAATATACATTGGCAGATTATAAAAATTATGTTATCGGAAAAGCTATTGAAGGAGAGGTTCAGGAGCTTGTATATGAACCGCATTTTGGCATACCACAAAGTGTTTATAAGGATTTAAATGCTATTATTAACGGAAACATGTATCATACAGAGGACCTCATAACAGGAAAATATCACGATGTATATTTTGCTCAATCGGACCTTGTTGTAGAATATAAGGACGATGATAGTTCTATGACATATTTCAAGGGAAGATGGATAGGGTTTAATTATCCAAAGCAATTTCAGGGGACAGTTATAATAAAAGATAAAAAGTTTTTTTATGGAGCAAAGAGAAAGAAACTTAGTGACATACAGCTTGAAAATCCGCTTTTTAACGAAATGTTTACTGTAAAATCAAGTGATATGCACTTGGCCTACTATTTGCTTACACCACAGATTATAGAAAGACTTATGTATTTAAAGCAGAATGCAAAGGGTACAATTGTTGCTTGTTTTAAAGATGGAATTTTACATATATTTATAAATAATGGTCAAGATTCGTTTGAACCAAATTTACGCAAAATTAATCTTATGTCAGATATACAGAAATTCAAATATGATTTTAGCCTTGTTAGTGGTATAGTGGCAATTCTTAATATTAATGATAATATTTATGTTCAGCACAATGAAGAACCATCATATCAACAATCATATCAAAATAACCCAATGCCACCAATAAATAATAATGGCTTCTAAAATTAAGAGTAGCAATATAAATAAATTCAGATTTAATTGAGCTTATGAAAATAGATGATAATGTTTATGCAAATAATTTATATTTAATTTTTTAATTATTTAAAAATAATTTTCTTATAATTCTTTTAGACAATTATTGCTTATAGTCCGTAATATATAATTATCTCAATCAATTATTAAGGGGAATATTCCGATGTGAAGCTAACGCTTTAAGTATTTAAATAAAAATTTACAGACAGCTTTAACTGTCAGAAGGAGTTTATTATGGATATTGGAATTTATATTATTATAGGTATTGTAGCTTTAGTTCTTATCATTATTATAGGTTGGTGGATTTCTACATCAAATAATTTCCGCAGAACAGAAGTTAAAATCAATGAGGCGGAATCCGGAATAGATGTAGCCCTCACAAAGAGATATGATACACTTACAAAGATGCTCGATATTACTCGTGCATATGCAAAGCACGAAACAGATGTAATTCAAGGCACAATCGAAAAACGCCAGATGAATTCTATGCAGGACCGCTCACAGTTCAATAATTCAATTAATGAGGCTATGGGCAGAATCAATGCTGTTGCTGAACAGTATCCTGTACTTCTTTCATCTCAGGTATATAAACAGCTTCAAATGGCTGCTTATGATGTTGAAGAACATCTTCAGGCTGCAAGGCGAGCATATAACGCAAATGTTTCTCAGTATAACCAGATGATAGTAACATTCCCTAAGAGCATTGTTGCAGGTGCAATGAGTCTTCAGAAAAAGGAATTCTTTGAGGCTGAATCAGCTAAGAGAAATGATGTAAAAATGAGTTTTTAAGTTGTAATAAATTTATGCAGGACAATTAAAAGTTTCGCTCGAGCCTTTTCTACACCAGCTTTGCTGGTGAAAGCTGCTCGTAAGGCAAGGGTAATACCATTGTTACTCTCCGCAGAGAGCGAAATACTTTATGTTCCTCTAAGTGTATGAGAGTTCCCTGAAAACTACTGCATAATTTAATATTAAGAACGGCTACCGCAAGACAATTGCGATAGCCGTTTTTTTATTTCAGATATTTTGCAACGATTAAAATTTTGCAATCATCAATAATGTCTTTAAGATGGTTGGTGATAAATTCGGGGCTGTCCTTCATTCCGGTAGTTATCCAGTCGATAATAGTGCCGGTTATTCCGTAAGCAAAGAATTTAGCTACATAAACTCTGTCTAAGTCATCTACTGAATTTTCACCAGTTAATGTGCCAATAAGATTATAAAGTAGTTTTTGTGTAAGATTAAGTAGATAGGCTCTGAATTCTCCGCCATAAGATGTATGCAGGGCGTTTTTATAGAATTTAGAATTTTTTTTCAAGGTGTTGAGCATGGTTAAAAACTTTTCTGCCCAGTTATCAATTGAAAATCCATCAATAAGTTCAACTATTACATCATTATAAAATATAGTATTTAAAAGCTCGTACTTATCGTGAAAGTGGTAGTAGAATGTTTGACGGTTTATTTTAGCCTCATCTGATATATCAGAAATCGTAATTTTATCAAAAGATTTTTTCTCCATAAGGTTTTTAAAACTCTGGCTTATAACATCTTTAGTATCAATATATGGCATTACTGAACCTCCTTGAATTATTTACATTATAAATTTAATTATATCTTTTATTGGAAAATTTATCAATCCCATTTTCAAAAAACTATTATAGATTAAATGCCTATTAGATTACTGGGTAATTATAAGTTGATTTTATCTATGGCTTGTAGTATAATAAACCTATCCTAAATCGTAAATTTATGAGAGGTGAAGCCTATGCCAAAGGGCAAGGTTCTTGTTGCTATGAGTGGTGGTGTAGATAGTTCGGTTGCCGCTGTTCTTTTAAAGCGAGATTACGAGGCTGTCGGAGTAACGCTCAAGCTTTTTACAAACGAAGATATTGCACTCGACCGAACAAAGACCTGCTGCTCACTCGATGATGTTCAGGACGCAAGGAATGCCGCATTTAAGCTTGGTATGGAGCATTATGTGTTCAATTTTGGTGACCGTTTTCGTGAATGTGTTATAAACCGCTTTAATAATGCGTATATTCACGGCGATACGCCAAACCCTTGTATCGACTGTAACAGATTTATCAAGTTTGATGCACTTTTAAAGCGTGCCGAAATAATGGAATGTGATTATATCGCAACGGGACACTATGTTCGCAGAGCATATGATGAAAAAAAAGGCCGTTATCTTCTCAAAAAGGGCAAAGACCATAAGAAAGACCAAAGCTATGTGCTTTATGCCTTGACACAGGAACAGCTTTCAAAAACTCTCTTTCCTATAGGTGAATATACCAAAGAGGAAACCAGAGAGATAGCAAGAGAATTTGGCTTAATCAATGCAAATAAGCCTGATAGTCAGGATATTTGTTTTGTGCCTGATGGTGATTATGCTTCTTTTATAGAAAGAGATACGGGCAAACATTTTCCAGCAGGAAATTTTGTTGATGCTGAGGGAAATATTCTTGGCAAGCATAATGGCATAATTCGCTATACAATAGGTCAGCGAAAGGGTTTGAATATTTCGCTTGGTGCTCCAGCTTATGTTGTTTCTAAGGATATGGAACATAATACCGTTACACTCGGCAAGAATGAGGATTTATTCACAACAGGACTTATTGCAAATGACATCAACCTTATTTCAATAGAAAAATTAGCAGAGCCTATGAAGGTGACTGCAAAGACAAGATATAGTCAGGTTGAAAAGCCAGCAACAATATATCCGCTCGAAAATGGAGATATAAAGGTTATCTTTGATGAGCCACAAAGGGCTGTTACAACAGGACAAGCAGTAGTATTCTATTCAGGCGATATTGTCGTAGGTGGCGGAACTATTTCTAAAACAAATGTAGAATAAAATTCATTTTTGTTTAATCTTATATTAATATGGGAAAATTAAAAGTTTTGTGCAAGCTTTTTCAAAAGCTTGCAGTTTCCAAAGGTAGTCACCTACAGCAGAGCCTTTGTTCGCTCTCCGCAGAGAGCGAAATACTTTATCCTTCTAAAAGCATAGGAGGGCAGAAAAACATTCCAGTGGAATGTTTTTCATAGGGAAGCCTCGCAGGGGGTTCCCTGAAAGATAAATGTTAGTTAAGCCTTGAAATTGATAGTTTTTCAAAGTTAATTATAAATTAATATTTATCATTGAGCTTATATTATATTTAAGGGCAAACTTAGTTCGCTTGTTCAACAGCATTAATATTATGAGAGGAAGTTAATTATGATTAGAGATGTACAGGATAAGATTTTAAAGCTTAAAAAGGAAAAAGATGTATTTATTCTTGCTCATAGCTATGTTGCAAGAGAGATTACAGAAGTTGCTGATTTTGTTGGTGATTCATTCACGCTTAGTCTTGAGGCACAGAAAACAAACGCAAAGAATATTCTCCTTTGTGGTGTTCACTTTATGGCTGAAACAGCAAAAATGCTTTCTCCCGATAAGCGTGTATTCCTTGCAAATCCGCTTGCAACCTGCCCTATGGCAGAGCAGATGGAGCCTGATATGATTTCACAGCTCAAAAAAATGGAGCCAGATAGAACAGTTGTAGCATATATCAACACAACAGCCGCACTCAAGGCAGTATGTGATGTATGCGTAACCTCATCAACAGCCGTAAAAATCGTCAAGAATATGGAGAGTGATAAAATCTTATTTATCCCTGATTGCAACCTTGGAGATTTTGTAAAGAAAAATGTTCCTGAAAAGGATATTAAGCTTTTGCAAGGTGGCTGCCCTGTTCACGCGTCTGTTACTCTCAAGGATTTAGAGGAGGCTAAGAAGCTTCACCCAGCTGCACTTGTGCTTGTCCACCCTGAATGTATTCCAGCAGTAGTAGAGCGTGCTGATTATGTAGGTTCTACTTCGGGCATCGCAAATTATGCCAAGAAATCCGACCACAAAGAATTTATTATCGGTACAGAAATGAGTATTGCAGAGGACCTTCAGTATGAATGTCCTGATAAGGATTTCTACATTCTTTCAAAGAAAATTCTTTGCCCTAATATGAAGCTTACTACCCTTAATGATGTTCTTCGTTCAATCGAAAATATTGATAGTGGTAAGGCCTTTGAGATTACGATGACCGATGAAGAAATTGCACAATCAAGAAAGTGCATAGATGAAATGATTCGTCTTGGCAACGCATAATTTTAATTCATATATTTAAATTAATTCTGTTAAGCATATAAATAAAACGAGCTATCAAATCTGATAGCTCGTTTATGTTTTATATAAGCTTTTAATTATACTCGCTTATATATATTGATTAGTCCATTGATTTCACTTTCCATAACAGTGCCATTTTCTTTTAGCTTATATTTAACTGAAACTGGTTTATTATTGCTATTTTGAGGTTTACTGGTTATTGTAACAGATTCATCATCGTATATGTATGAAAAATTTACATCTAACTTAGTATCTCCAAGTGTCATATAGGCTGTACCATCATGGCGGAAAATAAGATAAAAGCTTCTGTCATATGGGTCTTCTACATCTAAGCCGTCTACTGTTTTTGTTTCGATATTTTCCCATTTGCCAATAGGATTAAAAGTAAAATCACTACAGCCAGACATAAAGACTGAGCCGCAAAGCACAAGTATTGAGATAATAACAGCATATAATTTTTTCATATAATCAGCCTTTCATACAGAATAAACTCTCAATATATTGTACAAAACTTTTTTATAAATTGCAAGTCTTTTGTAGCGGTGGCTCGCTGCCTTGAGCAAAACTTTTAATTTATTAGCTGCGGGCTTTTTTGCTGAATACCATTTTTAATGCTTGACCAAGCTTTGGTGGCTTGCCATAGAGAAGAACACCTACTCGATAAATAGCAGCAGCAAGCTTTCCGAGTATGAATACAGATGCAACCTGAATTGCTACCGAAATAATAATTTCCCAAGCGGCTACATCGCTCATTGCTATTCTTGCAAACATAGCTATTGGTGCTGTGAAAGGTATGTAGGATATTGTTATCATAAGAGGGCTATTAAGCTCACCACTGTTCATACCGAAAATAACAGCCATAAAGACAAATATAATTATAAACATAACTGGTGACATAATACTACTTAAATCTTCTATTCTTGAAACAAGAGATGCTATTGCAGCAAAAACAAAGGCATATATAAAGAAAGCAAGAACAAAGAATAGTATAGCGAAAAGTGCCGATTCGATAGGGAAAGAAATTATAGATTTAAGGTCAGCAGGCATAGAGTTTAACATAACAGGAAGTGATATTGCTCCTACGCCGAAAATTACTGCTATTTGAGTAAAGCCTGCAAGTCCCGCACCGATAACCTTTCCAAACATAAGGTCTGATGGTGAGGCACAGGTTATAAGCATTTCCATAGCACGACTGCTTTTCTCTGTGACAACGCTGGTAGCAACAAGCTGTCCATATGCAAGAATAGCAATATATAGTGCCATAACAAGAATATATGTAGAAATATATGCAGTTGTTTGGTCTGTTCCAAGTGTAATAACGCTTTTCGTTGTATAAGCTGAAAGGATTTTTTCAGATTCCTGAGCAGAAATGCCCTTTTTCTCAAGCTCTGTTGTGCGATATGCTGATGTAATAGCAGTATCCACAATATCGGTGGTTGTATCATAAATGGATTGTGTGAGCGTGATATAGTCATATTCAAGCGGTTTATTAAGGATTATAGAGAAGCTGTATAGTCCATCTTTAACGCCTGTTTGAGCATCACTTTCACTTTTTATGCTTTCTACATCATAGCTGTTAAAGTTATCTGTAATAGCTTTTACGATTACATCGTCTTTTTCGTAAGCCTTGTTTACAACTGCGATTTTTGGTTTTTCTGTTTCTTCGTCGCTATTATCAGAGGAAGTAAGTCCAATAATAAGTGCAGGCAAAAATGATGTGAGAATCAAAGTAGCAACTACAAGTATTGTACTGATTATAAATGCCTTATTTTTAATTACAGAAATATATTCAAAGCCAAGAATAGTTTTAAAGGCACTCTTTCTTTTGGTTTTCATATTTTGTCCTCCGTATATTCAACAAAAATATCATTTAAGGTCGGCTGTATAATGCCCATTCCATCAATATCTATTCCGCTTGAGGAAATAAGGTTATATAGTGACTGCTTTGAGGACGGTTCCTTTAATTTGACCTTAACTCTGTTATCGGTTTCATTATCGGCTTCGGCTGAGATTATCTCATTAGAGAATTTCTCAAAGATAAGCTTGAGAATATTTTTATAATCAAGTGAATCAATAGCTATCATATCTCTACGATAACTGCGTTTTATGTCATTGATAGCACCATTAAGAACGATTGTGCCACCATTAAGAATTGCAATATCTTCACAAAATTCTTCGATATAGTTCATTTGATGGCTTGAGAAAAATACTATGGTGTCTTCATTGATAAGCTCTTTGATAATATCCTTTAAAAGCATAGCGTTGACAGGGTCAAGGCCAGAGAAAGGTTCATCAAGAATTACGACTGAAGGCTTGCACATAACTGCCGCTGCAAGCTGAATTTTTTGTTGATTACCTTTAGAAAGGGTTTCGAGCTTGTTATTGGCATATTCTGTCATATAAAGGCGTTCAAGCCATTGCTTTGAAGATGAGATGGCATCATTTTTACTTAAACCATGAAGCCTGCCAAAATAAACAAGCTGGTCGATAATTTTTTTCTTTGGATACATTCCTCTTTCTTCTGGCAAGTATCCGATAGTCAGTTCATTTCTGTCGATTGGCTTATCATCGACAAGAATTTCTCCACTATCTGCAGGGAAAACCCCCATAATAATTCTGATAGTGGTAGTTTTGCCAGCACCATTTCTACCAAGCAGACCTAAAGCTTTGCCACTATGGGCATTAAGGCTTATTCCACGAAGAACTTCTTTTTCGCCGAATGACTTAGTAATATTATTTACTATAAGCTGCAAAATTTTTCCTTCTTTCTTCCTATTGTCTTAGATACATAATACAATATACGGCACTTATTGTCAACATTATATACATATTTTTTATATTTAATTTTAAAAAGTTGATATTTTATACTGCTTGTGATATATTTATTTTATTATTAAAATAATAATAGCTTTTAAGAATAGAGGTGATTTATAATAAAAAACGCTCAAGATGATATATTTTTGGAAACCGAAAAAAGTGACCCTAACTTAAAGAAATCTATGAATCAATTTCGTAGAACTATATTTATACTTATTGCCATAGTTGTTTTGTCGGCTATTATAGCAACTGCAATATTATTCTTTAAAATCAATTCTTTACATTCAGAGCCATTTTTTAAGATGATTTCTGCCTCAAAAAATACTTTTACTGCTTATAGTGCAAGGGTTGACGCTACTTTAGAAAATCCATTTAAAGATAGATTTAGTACACTTACGGGCAGATATGAAGTCAATCCAGACAGCAAAAAGCTTACTGCGGAATTTGATATTATTTCCAAGCCAATTACAAGCACTTCTAAAAAGGAAGATAAGATAAATATAAAAATAAATTGTGCAGGTAATGGTGGGAAAATTCTTTATAATCAAAATGACAAGACAGAAATTATAGATATAAATGAGAAAAATGCTGAAAATTTCTTTGCTTTATTTTCTGAAACTAAAGATTTTAGCATAACAAATTTCAATAATGATTGGCAAGGCCTTATAGATAAAATGGGTTGGCAGGATTATGTTAATGCTGATGAAATCGAAAATTCGCTGGCTAATATTTATAATATTCTAAGTAGTGATGAGGGCAAAACTGAAACTCTCGGTTTAACCACAGAAAGCACTGAAAATGGCGATATTATGAGTTTTGCTATGAACCCATACTCAATAGCTGATTGTATACTTACAAATAGTCAAGCTGTTTTTAAGAGAAACAAAGATTACAGCTATTATAGAAAGCTAATTGATGATAATAAATCAACATTAGATAGCCTCGTAATAAATTTTGATGTGATAATTTCTAAGGAAGGCTTTTTAAAAGAGATTTCCGCAGATAATCTTGGCATTAAATTCAATTTAAAAATAAGCGATATTAAATCATAATTGTTTGATTTTTTACAAACAAAAATGGCGTTCAGACTTATTCAATCTGAACGCCATTGCTATATTTAATGATTAACCTTGTGCAGAACTTTCTGATTTACTTGCTTCGCTTGCAGTCTTAGATTCTGTTGAAGATTCTGTGCTTGCTTCGCTTGCAGTCTTAGATTCTGTTGAAGTTTCCTTGCTTGCTTTGCTTGAAGTCTTAGATTCTGTTGAAGATTCTGTGTTTGCTTCACTTGAAGCCTTTGAAGATTCGTTCTTTGAATTATCGGAATCAGGAATAACTCTTGATGGTGTATATTTATTATATGCGGCATCATTGAATTCGTAATCAATTTTCTTTCCTTGCTCTTCAATATACTTATCAAATTCATCGTCCTTGATAGAGTGAAGTATTTTAGAACGATAGTTGCTTGTGTTATTCTTATCAAGTGCGGAACTCACTTCGTCGGCAATAGGTGTCTTATAAAGGAAGTAGTATGCAGAAGAAGTTGCAACATAAGCAGCCTCATTATCTTTCATTTCCTTGAGCTTTTTCTTGACTTCATCACCAAATACGAAGTTTTCATTGCTCAAATCTTCTATTGATGATTGTACCGAGCTGCTTTTTTTTGTAGAAGAATTAGAGCTTTCGGTTGAGCTTTCAGTAGAAGCTTCAGATGAAGTTGTTTCAGGCTGACTTGATTTTTCTGAAGAGGCTGATGAGGTTGTTTCTTGGCTTGATTCGCTTGAGCTTTCAGTAGATGATTCGGAAGGATAATCTTTATCATATTGTGCAGCGACATCATCTATTGTTTTGCCTTGCTCATTTATGATTTTTACATATCTTTCATATTGAGCTTTGACAACCTCCTTTTCTTCGTCAGTCATAGTTGTAGATTTTCCGTTGCTATCTGTTTTGTTTAAAGAGGTTGTAAGATATTTATAGCTTACATAGTTTTCTTTGAAATATTTTTCAAGCTCGCTATCCTTAACTTCCTTACTGCCTCCCTCGCCATAAAGCTTATTGAAAAGCTTGTCTTTTTCGAGAGCAGTCTTGATTATTGCGTTCTTATATGAATTTTCGGAAATACCCATAGCCTCATAGCTTTGCTTAGACATAACCCACATATCAGAATATGAGTAATATCCATAGAAAGCACTCTTATCAGTATAAGTAGCGTTTATTTCGTCATCTGTTATATTAATCTTATTATCCTTGCAAAGCTTATCGAGAGTCATTTGCTCTACGCAAAGCTCCTTTGCCCTGTCACGAATCCATTGGTCGCCTGTTTTCTTATCAATAGTTTCGCTGAGAACAACATTGCCAGATTTGCCAGTTTTTTCTTTGGCTTCGCTATATGCCTGAGTCATATAATAGATATATGTGCCAACAGAAAGAGTTTCATCGTCATTTCTCTTAACGCTCCATGAAGTATCTGCACAGCCAGCCATACTCAAAAGCAAAGCACCACAGATTGTAGAAGCAGCAATTTTTTTTATAGCGTTTTTCATTATAAACTTTCCATCCTTTCGGAATATTATACAAATATAATTTATTATACCTCAAAATTATTCAAATGTCTACTTAAAAATGTCTACTTTTTGCAAACTTATCTGATAAGCATATACAAAAAGGCATAGCTCATAATTAAGCTATGCCTTTAGCAGTCAGATATACTGCTGTTTTAAATTATTCATAAAGTGGAAATTTAGCGCAGATTTCGTTTACACCTGCACGAATATCATCTGCGTTGCCCTCAAAATCATTTACGCAAAGTGAAATGAAGTCAGCAATCTTGTCCATTTCCTCAACGCCAAGACCTCTTGTAGTAACCGCAGGAGTACCAATTCTGATACCGCTTGTTACGAATGGACTGCGTGGCTCGTTTGGAACAGTATTTTTATTAACAGTTATATAAACCTCGTCGAGTCTATGCTCAAGTTCCTTGCCAGTGATTTCTCTATCACGAAGGTCAAGGAGCATAACATGGTTGTCTGTACCGCCAGAAACAAGGTTAAGACCTCTTGAAACAAGACCATTAGCAAGAGCCTTAGCGTTCTTAACGATATTTTCGCCATATGTCTTGAATTCAGGTTTGAGAGCCTCACCAAAGCAAACAGCCTTAGCGGCTATTGTGTGCATGAGTGGACCTCCTTGAGTACCAGGGAAGATAGCCTTGTTAATCTGCTTTGAGTATTCCTCATTGCAAAGAATAAGACCGCCTCTTGGACCTCTAAGGGTTTTATGAGTAGTAGTTGTTGTGAAGTGTGCATATGGAACTGGGCTTGGGTGAACGCCTGCTGCAACAAGACCGGCAATATGAGCCATATCTACCATAAGATATGCACCGACCTCGTCGGCAATCTCTCTGAAACGCTTGAAGTCGATAATTCTTGGATAAGCACTTGCACCGCAGACAATCATCTTTGGCTTAACTTCTTTAGCGATTTCAAGAACCTTGTCGTAGTTGATTCTGTGTGTTTCAGGGTCAACGCCATAAGGGACGAAGTTGAAGTATTTACCAGAAATATTTACCGGTGAACCGTGAGTAAGATGTCCGCCCTCGCTTAGTGACATACCCATAACAGTATCACCTGGCTCAAGCATTGCAAAATAAACTGCTGTATTAGCCTGAGCACCTGAATGTGGCTGAACATTAGCATATTCTGAACCGAAAAGCTTGCAAGCCCTGTCGATAGCGATTTGCTCTACAACATCAACGCATTGGCAGCCACCGTAATATCTCTTTCCAGGATAGCCCTCAGCGTATTTGTTTGTAAGAACTGAACCCATAGCCGCCATAACAGCAGGAGAAACGATATTCTCAGAAGCGATAAGCTCAAGGTTTCTGCGTTGTCTTTTAAGTTCATCGTTCATTGCAGCAGCGACATCTGGGTCGTATTTAGCGACAAGACCGATTGAATCGCACAAATCTTTGTACATTTTAATAACCCCCATTTTTTATTTTTTCTACATTATACCCTATTATAGTTAAATAATCAAGCGTAGACAATTTTTCGCTCTAAAATCAATATTTATATATAATATTCCCCTCTGTATTTAATTTCAAATTTATACTAATAGTAATAATTTTGTGGTGAATATTTATTTTAGCAGTTTTTCACGCTCTTTATAATTGGGCAGATATTTTTCTATTAAGGCATAAAAAGCTTTGCTGTGATTTTTATGTTTGATGTGTGCAAGTTCGTGAACAACAACATAATCAATGGCTTCATCAGGATAACGCATTAGCAAATAAGAGAAGCAAATACTATCCTTACCGCTGCAACTTCCAAAACGAGTTTTTGCAACGGTAATTTTTAATGCTGTTGGATATAAGTTCATAAGCTTAGAATAGTATGCAACTTTATCAGGCAGAATTTTCTTAGCTTTTTCTATTAAGGATTTGACCTCATCTTCAGAAACTTGGCTTGGATATTTTTCGGTTCTAGCTTTTATCTTTTCAAGATTTTTAGTTATCCAGTCATTTTTTGATGTAACAAAACGGTCTATTTCTGATTTAGGAAAGCCATATGGTGAGCGGACTATTATATCTAAATTCTTAGAAATCTCAAGAGAAATAGATTTACGCTTAGAGCGTATCAATTTGTATTCATACATTGAAATCTTCCTTTCGTTATTAAATAATAACATAATTTTCAGAAAAACACATCTCAAGATTTACATAAGACAAGGTTGACAATCAAAAAATATATGAGTATAATGTTAGCTATATAACAGTTAGTTATGAAACAATTTGTAAACTAACAATTTTAAGGAGATGATTCTTTTGGCATATAAGCATACAATCGGATTTGAGCTTAGAACTGTAAATAATATGTTGCATAGACAGATTATTGCTTCTGAAAACATAAAGCGTGTTGATGAGCTGACAGGTGCTACAGGCTGGCTTATAGGCTATCTTGTACATAATCGTGATAGAGATATTTTTCAGAAGGATATAGAAAAAGAATTTTCTATCCGCCGTTCGACAGCCTCAAAGGCTTTATCTATTATGGAAGAAAAGGGACTTATCAAGCGTGAATCCGTACCATATGATGCAAGACTTAAAAAGCTGGTTTTAACTGATAGGGCGATTGAACTTAATAAAATTATCGAAATTGATATTGTAGAAATCGACAAAAAAATGACAGCAGGTCTTAGCGATGAAGAAATCAGTGCATTTATTGCAACAATTCAAAAAATCAAAAAAAATTTAGAGTAGAGCAGGAGGTAAAAATATGGTTAGAAAGCTCTTAAAAAGTGTAAGAGAGTATAAAAAGCACTCTATACTTGCACCTGTCTTTGTTATTTTTGAGGTTATAATGGAGGTTGTAATACCACTTCTTATGGCGAATCTGATAGATTTCGGCATAGATGATGGCAACCTTGAATATATCGTAAAAATGGGCGTTGTGCTTGTAGTATTTGCACTTATATCCTTGATTTTTGGTATACTTTCGGGACGAAGTGCAGCTATAGCATCAGCTGGTTTTGCGAAAAATCTTCGTAAGGATATGTATTACAAGGTTCAAAATTTCTCTTTTTCAAATATAGATAAATTCTCTACCGCAAGTATCGTAACAAGACTTACAACAGATGTAACTAATGTTCAGAATGCTTATATGATGATTATAAGAGTTGCGGTTCGTGCCCCGATAATGCTCATATGTGCATTGGTTCTTGCTTTTAATGTAAACTCATCTATGGCACTTATATTCCTATGTATTGTGCCTATTCTTGCAGTAGGCTTGTTCTTTATAATGTCTAAGGCACACCCGATATTTGAGCGTGTTTTTAAGACCTATGATAAATTGAATAATGTTGTGCAAGAAAATCTTTATGGAATAAGAGTTGTAAAGTCTTTTGTAAGAGAAGACCACGAGAATGAGAAATTCGGCAAAATCTCGAAATCCATTTTTAAGGATTTCAGTAAGGCAGAAAGACTTCTTGCTTGGAATATGCCACTTATGCAGTTCTGTGTTTATACTTGTATGCTTTTGATTTCATGGTTCGGGGCAAGACTTATAGTTCTCTCTGGCAATGACCCGTCTGTTGGTATGACAACAGGTCAGCTTATGAGTCTTATAACCTACGCAATGCAGATTCTTATGAGCCTTATGATGCTTTCAATGATTTTTGTTATGATTATCATTTCTCGTGCATCTATGGAGAGAATAGCAGAAATTCTCGATGAAGAAAGCGACATCACAAATGGCGAAAATCCAGTAAAGGAAGTCAAGGACGGCTCTATTATTTTTGATAATGTCAGCTTTGCATATAAGAAAGATGCTGACGAAATGTGCTTGAGAGATATTTCAGTTTCGATTAAATCTGGCGAAACGGTCGGTATAATTGGTGGAACGGGTTCAGGTAAGACAAGCCTTGTAAATCTTATCCCAAGACTTTATGATGTTACAAAGGGTAAGCTTACAGTCGGCGGACTTGATGTCAAGGATTACGATATAGAGGCTTTGCGTGATTCTGTTGCGGTTGTTTTGCAGAAGAATGTTCTTTTCTCAGGAACGATTAAAGAAAATCTCCGCTGGGGTAATGAAAATGCAACAGATGAAGAAATTGTCAATGTATGTAAGCTTGCACAGGCAGATAGCTTTGTTTCGACCTTTCCAAAGGGCTATGATACATATATCGAGCAAGGCGGTACAAATGTTTCAGGCGGTCAGAAGCAAAGACTTTGCATAGCAAGAGCCTTGCTTAAAAAGCCGAAGATTCTTATTCTCGACGATTCTACAAGTGCAGTTGATACCAAAACAGATGCGCTTATCAGAAAAGCTTTTGCTGAAGAAATTCCCGACACAACAAAGATTATCATAGCACAGAGAATTTCCTCAATTGAAAATGCTGATAAGATAATCGTTATGGACGATGGCGGTATAAATGCTGTCGGCACACATGAGGAGCTTCTCAAGACAAATGAAATTTATCGTGAGGTTTATACTTCACAGACAAAAAGCTCACAGCAGTAAAATTCATACAGAAAGGAATGAGATTTAATGAGTAATCAAAAACAAACAAAAAAACCTGTAAGAAGTAAAAATACAGGTAAAACCGCAAAAAGACTTCTTTCGTATGTTTTTAAATATAAAGGCAGATTGGTTGTAGTTCTTATATCAATCCTTGCAAGTGCATTAACAGGTGTTGCGTCATCACTTTTCCTACAAACACTTATAGATGATTATATAGAGCCTCTTTTGATTGAGGCTGTCCCGAATTTTGCAGGACTTTTCATCGCAATAATCTTTATGGCTGGAATATATATTATAGGCATTGTGGCTACGCTTTTATATAACCGACTTATGGTTACAGTTGCACAGGGTGTTCTTAAAGATATTCGTGATGAAATGTTTGAGCATATGCAGACCTTGCCTATAAGATATTTCGATACACATTCACACGGCGATATTATGAGCCGTTATACAAATGATACCGATACGCTCAGACAGATGATTTCTCAGAGCCTGCCACAGATGTTCTCATCACTTATTACAATAGTTTCTGTATTCTTTGCAATGCTTGCAACAAATATATGGCTTACACTCCTTGTAGTAGTTTTCGTATCATTTATGCTTTTTGTTACAGGTAAAATTGCTGGCAAAAGTGCAAAATATTTCGTCAAGCAACAGCAGTCAATAGGTGATGTCAATGGATATATAGAGGAAATGATTAACGGCCAGAAGGTTGTTAAGGTTTTCTGTCACGAAGAAAAGGCAAAAGAGGGCTTTGATGAGAAAAACGAAGAACTTTGCAAAAATTCCGCAGCCGCAAATATGTTTGCGAATGTTCTTATGCCGGTTATGAATAATCTCGGTAATGTTCAGTATATTCTTATTGCGATAATCGGCGGTGTTTTCGCTGTTAATGGAATTGGTGGAATTACGCTTGGTGCTATTGCATCATTCTTACAGCTTTCTAAGTCATTCACACAGCCTATGGGACAGATTTCCCAACAGCTCAATGCAGTTATTATGGCTCTTGCAGGTGCAGAGAGAATTTTCGAGCTTATGGACGAAGAATCAGAGGTTGATGATGGTTATGTAACTCTTGTCAATGTAAAGTATGGCAAAAATGATGAACTTGTTGAGGTTGAGGAGCGTACAGGAATATGGGCTTGGAAACACCCACATTCAGATGGAACAGTATCCTATACAAAGCTTGAGGGAAAAGTAGAGCTTCACGATGTAGATTTTGGCTATGTTAAGGACAAGATAGTTTTGCATGACATAACACTTTATGCCAAGCCTGGACAAAAGGTTGCCTTTGTTGGTGCAACTGGTGCAGGCAAAACAACTATAACAAACCTTATCAATAGATTTTATGATATTGCAGACGGTAAGGTTCGCTATGATGGCATTAACATAAATAAAATCAAGAAAAGCGACCTCCGCCGTTCTATTGGTATAGTTTTGCAAGATGTTAATTTGTTTACAGGAACAGTTATGGATAATATCCGCTACGGTAATCTTAATGCAAGCGATGAGGAATGTATAGCTGCCGCAAAGCTTGCTAATGCAGACGGTTTTATCAGACATTTGCCCAATGGCTATAATACAGTTATTTCAGGTAGTGGTTCAGACCTTTCACAAGGACAGCGACAGCTTTTATCTATTGCGAGAGCGGCAGTTGCAGACCCGCCTGTTATGATTCTTGATGAGGCTACAAGCTCGATTGATACAAGAACAGAAGAAATCGTACAGCGAGGAATGGACGGACTTATGTATGGCAGAACGGTATTTGTCATAGCACATAGGCTTTCAACTGTAAGAAATTCAGATGTAATAATGGTTCTTGAATTAGGAAGAATTATTGAGCGAGGAAGCCATGAGGATTTGATAAAACAACATGGACAGTATTATAGATTGTATACAGGTGCGTTTGAACTTGAATAAAGCTGGTAAACTTCCCCAAGACAATTAAAAGTTTCGGTGGCGAGCCGCCACTGTCAAGACGCGGAATCGCTCGACAAGTCTCGCTCGTAGTTGATTAGGGAAGATGGTTGACGCGGTCGAGGAAACTACCGCTTAGCTAACAAACTTCCCCAAGACATTTAAAGTTTAGGTCAAGCCTTTTTAAAGGCTTGCGGATTCCAAAGGCAGAGCCTTTGGTGGGTTTTA
>ERZ1673744.890-NODE-890-length-32869-cov-13.601816_pt1 | contig 32869 bp, 36 predicted proteins | sample MGYA00580207_ERZ1673744 | MGnify/ENA primary metagenome ERZ1673744 (study PRJEB41218, sample SAMN15661751) | gut metagenome | host: Homo sapiens | place: Canada: London | collected 2015-08-20/2019-03-30 | study: EMG produced TPA metagenomics assembly of... | reverse complement strand
ATAAGCCGCCGTTGAATTTGTGCCCCACTCATCTATGTCTGCAACATACCCGCCAACCCCGGACATCCCCTTCCAAGCGAAATTCTTCAACTGTAGATCATGACCATTACCTGTCTTATCTACCCATACAGGATTGGCAGCCATCTGCTCATTAGTAAGACCGGAAGCTGAATATCTGGCTACGATACCTTCTATATCCGGGAAGGAATCTACCTTGCATGGCAGGTCTAATATCATTTTAGCATACTCTTTAAAAGGTATGGAAGTAGGTACATCATACCCTTTGGATATAAGGGCTTGCCTTATATCCTCTTTGGTATTGATGATCCTCATTAACTTATCTGATATGGTTCCCATTACACTTCCTCCCCGTTTATGTAATCCAATACCGAACCTATATCTCCGATGTCCGATTTTATTGACTCACCTTGAGAATGTATTTCAATAAGCTTCTGATATAAGGTATTATCCCCTATACGATTATTATCTGTAGCCTGCTGCTCGATCTTAGTTATCGTATTAGGATCTTCGTACTTAGTACCATCAGGACCATACCATTCATCCGTTAAATTAGTGTATTTGTGACGGACTGGAGTCGGTATAGACTCCAATGTTATTAAATAATATTCGTTACAACTCATGACAATAAGATTTAATGGTTACAACAATTACATCTACAAACTGTCTTTACATATCCAGTAGGAATAGCGGCCAGCGTCGTCCCTACGGCTATCTCCGGGTCAGTGCTTTCCATAACTGTCAGCGCCATCTTGTCTATGTCAAGGTCATTGTCGTAAACGATTTCTCCCTCAACGTAAATGCTCCCTGCATCAGAAACGTAGCAGTTTTTCACCTGCCTTATATGGCGCTGTGTAGCAGACGCAAAATCACACTCGATACTTAACCACCCTACCGGTATCTGATCAATATTGGATCCGATATTGTAATCAGGATCGGTTGTTTTAAGAACCATATGTCTCAATTCCCTTGTATTTCCGTATCCGTCCATTGTTATGTATGTCCGGATCTGAACCTTGCCCTTTTCCGTCTTATAACAGTTTTCTACTATTTCCGTATCGGATGTAGTAGCATCAGGGAAATCACAGACAATACGTTGCCATCCTTCTTGTATTTTGCTGAATGTTGCGCCTCTTTGTATATCAGGGTCGGTAGTTTCTAAGACAATAAGATACTCGTCCCGGACTCCTATTATGCTATCTACCGACCTGTATCCACCAAGATGTATTTTACCACCAGGAGTAGTATAACATTCATCTACGGACATAATATGTCTTTCCGTAAGATCGGGGAAGTCGCATTCGGTTTTCGTCCATTCGTTAGGTATCTTATCTATTCTCGTCCACTGAGGATAGGCGGCGTCCGTTGTCTTAACAATATAATAATACTGTCCCCTTACACCAAGAACGGCATCAATAGCTTGATAGCCTTTTATATTGACCTTGCCACCATCAGTCTTATAACATTCGTCCACTTCAACAATTTCCCTGTCCGTCATGTCAGGAAAATCGCAGACCATCCTCACCCAATCTTCGGGAATGGAATCCATCACGGTTCCTACCTTAATATCAGGATCGGTTGACTGAAGAACGGTATAAACCTCTTCCCTGGCTCCAAGGATGTTGTCTATGGCTACCAAACCTTCTACTTGCACTTTTCCTTTTTTAGTAGTGTAACATTCAAGAACGTAAGTTACGTCTCGTTCTGTCATATCAGGAAAGTCACAAACCATTCTAACCCAATTTTCCGGAATTAGCTTAAAAACATGGCCGGAAGGGAAATTATCGTCAGTTGACTGAATAACGGTATAAATAGACTCCCTGATATTTATCTTATCATCTATGGCTTCTAATCCTTCTATTTCAACCTTACCATCAGGAGTTTTATAACATCTGTTGACAAACGTAATGTCACGTTCTGTCATATCAGGAAGATCGCAGTCGATCATAACCCATTCGTCCGGTATTTTAGTAAGAACCTTACCTACCGGATTATCCATGTCGGTACTGTCGGTAATTCTATGGGTTTCTTTAAGAACATCCATCTGATCGTTAAGAAGATACCAACTCCATACTTCAACCTTTCCACCAGGTGTACGGTAACAGGTTTTGAAATCTTTGATAACTTTCTCAGCTATGTTAATCCACTCCCATTCGGTTGTGGCCGGAATACCAGAAACAGGATGCTTCTTACCTTCTTCGTCAAGATACCAATAACAGCCATTTAAGGACACAACCACTTGGTGGATTTTGTCCCCTATTTTTATACCGGATTTGCTGTCATCTACCGGTTGGGAGGAACCCCATTTTCCAACTATGTTGGTTATTTTATCAATGCCCCTACCAAAGGCACCGGATAAAAAATCCACGCCATTCATATGAAACTAAATTATTTCAAATTATTTTATTACAAAAAAAGGGGGTGGAGGACCAGCCTCCTCCCCCTTGGGATATATAGAAAAAAGGAAAATCAAATCTTGCAGGGCTTGATATTTGCCGAAGCAGCTAACAAGTCCATAAGGTCTTGAATACCTTCGTGAGCGCCATACGGTACATGGAAGTGTACTGTAATATGATCATCAATTACCCTACCGAAGCCGTTAGAGTAACGTGCCGGCTTCAACGTTACTGAATAATCAGCATACGGAGCCAACAGGTCTAAGCGGGTTTCTTCGTTGGTAAACATCCGTTCCATAAGTTCTTGGTGAGTCTTACGGAAGTCGAAGAACATACGTTGTTCGCGTTCCTTATCCAGCAATTCAGCGCCGAGGTGAGTACGCGGAGCCCAGTGCTGTTTGTATTCGGTATGGATCGGGTTGAAGTACGTGCTGATAGCCTCGCGCTGTTCATCCGGATAACCGCCATTTACAGCAATACGAACAGATCCTTCTTGGAATGTCAGACGGTCAATCAAACAGTCGGACGGAGAAATCATGTAGTCAATACCACGGAACAAGATACCGCATTTGCAGTTCTTAGGAATCGGATCGGCGATAATGGACTGATCTCCTGCTACGGCACCCAAACGTTTCCAGTTACGTCCACGATAAGATTCGGGAGCTTTAGATACGAAGAAGTCTTTGAAGATTTTATCGCATTCGTCGCAAACCATGTTAGTAACGACCGTTGTTTTGAATTTGTGTTGACATCCACCAGGTGTACCGTAATCTTCGATTGTCAGATACGGGAATGCTGCCTGCAATTCTTCTTTAGCACTGTTACCACATTCATCGTCCGGCAACGTGATTTCATAAGCTTCTTTCGAAATCTTACAAGAACCACATGCTTCCCAGCTAACGGTAGTAACAGTAGGATTGCTACACATATCTGCTGTTTTAGCAACGAACGTTACTGTGGCAGTCGGATTAGTTTCTACAAATGCATCGATATCAGCCTTCGTCAGTTTCTTGCTTACGGCCACAGTGTACATACCTACGCCGCCATCTTGGGCTGCTGTTTTCTCGGCAGTGCTACTAACGGCATTCTTAATGCTTTCTACTACAGTAGACTGATCAACCCCATCATCCTCTAACGTTACGGCATAAATCAAACCTCCGTCTACCTTAGTATATCCATCAGGGCACTCTTCGCATCCTTTCATGATAGAAGACAGCTTTTGAGTATAATCAGAAGGCTTACCACCTTCTTTCATCACCTGATATTTAGATGTAGAAAGATGACGTCCGACTCTCTTGATATCCAAACCAGGATAAGCAGCCTTAAGCTGAGCCAGGGCATAAGCATCACCGGTATCACACATTTCCATGCAATAGAAATTCATGTCGGTTTCCACCGGAGTTTTTTCCAGTTCATTGCAAGAATGGATAGGATGGATTTCTACAAAATCACCTACCTTGCCACCACCTGCAATCGGCTGATTCTTGATACGTTCGATTGTTTTCAAAATAGCAGCCAAAATATCAACATCTTCGCAAGGATCACATTCTGAGCACATATCCTCACGACCCGGACAGTTTTCGAAAATGATGTAATCATCGATATTCACCTCACCCATAGGATAACCACGAAGCTCGAACAAACGGCCTGTCAACTTAATATGGATAGGGATACGATCACCTTTTCTTGCTGTAATAGCGGTACTGTCGTCAATTCCGTTATAACCGAAAATAACCTCATCTACTTTAATTTCTTTGCTCTTCGGAGCAGAAGCGTACACTTCTATAATTTCATCAATAGCAAACGTAGGTGTAGAGAATGATTTATCATCAGATACACGGTCGTTCACCATCTCATTACGTCCGATTCTGATCTGGAAACGTTGTTCGTCCTTACGATATCCTTTCAAGTCTTTCAACGCTTTCAAACCATCTTTAGTCTGCTCACCATCCAAATCATAGATAGCGATCTGACCTTCTTGAAGCAACAAAGAATCTACGTCCGCCAACTTAGCGTGCGGAGGACAGATAATGTGTCTGTCATACGGTTTATGGATAGCCATAGCCTTATAATATTTTAAAAATTAATATTCTGTTATCTGTCTCAAAAATAGTGATAGTCATATAAGCAACAAAAAGCATTATGAATTAATTAATTCTTAATGCTTTTTGATAATCTTTAATTTAGGATATGCCTTTCTTCTGCTACAAAGGAGATTGGACGTTGTTTGAATCTATTTGATAACGTCCGTATTCGCTTTCATTCAAAGCAAATTGCTTTTCAATCATGTTAAGGATAATACCAATTAATTTATCATCTAATTCAGGATCTATATCAGTTGAATTAGAACCATCGGATTTAATATATCCTTCGATGTCAACTTCCTTCGGATAGCGGTAATATGTAAGGTAAACGGTGTCTACATCAAAACCAGACTTATACACCCTTACCGAATCTTCGCCTATTGTATAGAATGTTTCCCTAAAATCAAAATCAGGTTTGTTAAAAGAGTCGGCAAGAAGTTCATGCGGGTTTTCGTTCTTAGCCTCCCACATGGTAAAATCAGTGACCGTGCATTCACCTTTGGTAAATACGCCTGATATGTTTGAAAAAGAGAAGAAATCAGAAGGCAATGAAAATAAAGTGCTTTCCGGATTATCTTTATCTCCTCTCTCGTCAAGTTCTTTCGAATACACAACCAACTTTTGGATATAACGTATATCCTCTTCATTTTTCTTATCAAGGATATAACGAACAAGGCGGTTTTGTTCGTCATTAAAAAGCTGAACAAAACGTGCCTTGTCAAGTTTTATACCACCGTTGGTCATGTTTTCTTCAGCCTTCTGTAAGGCTCGGAGATAACAATCAACAATCTTCATAAATTATTCTTTTTTGTTAGCGTATTGATCAACATCGAAACCTTTCTCATCTTCCTTTTTCTTCTTGTCAGACTTAGTGCCTTCTATTTTTTTATGCTTGTTCTTTAAAGCGTTATACGCTTCCAGGACACGTGACTTAGTTTCTAACATCGACTTATTGGAAGCAAGAGCCATAGATGCAGAGATGGCGTCGGCGCCCAGGAGCTCGCCATTCAGATACAGTCCGTCGGTGTTGACGGTGACAGCCAGGCCCTCAATCATTTCCTTGATCATACGATGGAATTTAATCACCTGCATCCCTTCGGAAGATTCGTCGTCAGATAAGAACCTTGAGCTTGCTTCTTTATACATGTCAACGTTCGTATTCTTGGCGTCAATCCAATTAGTGAATATGTATTGAACCATGCTCTGATCAAGCTCTACGCTGTATATGATGTCAAGATACAAAAGCAGATCATAGATGCTTTTCCTTTCAGCCTCAGATCCTTTCAGCTTGTTCATAAACTCATATAAAATATCAGCCTTGTCAATCTGACGTTGTTTCCTGATATCTACGGCCGTAGTCTTGTCTTCTACACAATAATAAGATTCGACATACATCGGATTACCATCTTCCTCTTTAGGAGTAAGAGACTTGGACAAAATAGCTATATACAACTCAAATAAATCACGAACGTCATTAGTGTAGAACAAACGACCATCATACAAGTCTATTCTGTAAGAATCCCAGAAATCGAAATTCTTTTGGTCCAGGTCCTCATTGACAGTTTCTTCAAACGGATACCGAATATTCTTAATACGCATATCCATTTCATTCTTCTTGTCTTCAAGTGAGTAACCTTTATAACATGCTGAATTGATGAAGAAACCGGTATCATACACCCTAAGATCCTTATCCCATCCACAACAAGATACTGTCTTGTTCCCAGGGAAAGGAGTCTTGGAAATGCCTCTTTCCTGATATCCGGAAGGAGCTTCTTCATCCATCTTACCTGTTATAACATAAATAGAGTCGGAATATATCTTCATTCCTCCTACGGTAGCCAGCAGTTTCTTAGACTCATGGCTTTCTTCAAAAATCTTTTTTCCCATCTTTTATATATCCTATGAAAACAAAATTTGCGGCCGGTTTTAAAGCCGACCGCAAGTTAATATTAAAAGTTATGATCACAAAGAACTTGGTAACAATTCAATTGTTACAAACCGGCTGGTATCTTTTACCCAACAAGCCGATACAGAGTGGCACCAGAATTGTTCTGACATACGAGGATGGCTGGATACAATTTCTTGAGCCGATACCCTGGATGACCATCTACCTTGTTCGTAACCCCACCACATAGAACCAATATCAGGCTTAACGTAGAATACGTTGCTGTTGATATTACCAATACGAGCTTCGGCTGAAGCAGGGATGCCGGCGAATGCATTGGAATATTCAGGAGCGGTCAAGTCTTCCATAATACATGAATATGATGTGATAGGAGTCATACCGTCTACCAACTGGCTTCTATCTACCATATCAACGTAATCCAAAGAAGGTTCGTGTTCTACAATGACCTTACCAATACCTGGAATAGTAACACCCTTGATCTTTACAGTTCCTAATTCAAGAGCATCGTTTGATCCTGTTACCGGGTTATTGATGATACGTTCTGTACCCATAAGCGGAGCCAAAGCACCTAATTGAGAGAAGAACTCATCACGGAAGATTTCAACGATGTTCTTATAAGCCATAGCACCTACCTTGAATTTCATTACACGATTTTCAATCGGCATATCGCTACGACCACGGAAAATATAGTCAGCAGCAGCCAGGAAGTGTTCACGCTTGATACCGCCCGGACGTGCATATGAGATAACGAAACCACGGCGAAGTTGATGGTACAAACCTTCGTTTTTCATCAAAACACCATTATGACCCTTGACTCTACCTCCACGCATGAACATAAGTTCGTATGCTTCCATCTTAGCCAATTCAGCCAAGCAGAACAAAGACACTGTATTGGCTACACGTGCTGTACGCATATCAATGCTTCCGTCACCAAGACGGGAACCGATGATAGCATAACTTGCATCACCTCCTCTGATTTCAGAAAGCTGACGAACTTTCTGGTAAGCTTTGTCGATGAAATTCTGTGTGCGTTCGTCCGCATAAGCCAAAGACTTAATACCAGCGTACATAGTCGTTTCACCTTCAACACCACGGTGTCCACCAAGCGTAAATTCACAAGTCATAGAACCGGCCTTAGAAGCACCTCCTACACCAGAGAACTGAGTAGAGAACTCACCAAGAACGTTTGTTACCTTCCAGTATTTAATACCGGCACGAAGCATGTCTTTCGGGAAGTATTTAGCACGAGAACGACCCCACAGCTTACACCAGTATCTCCAGTTTTCACCTTCTTGTTTAGGAGGACGCTCTGTAGAGATAAGAGCCTGGCAACCGTTAATCACATCGTAAGTAATAACATCTCCTTGTTTAAATTGTGCATTCAACACAATTTCGAAGAAGCTTTCATCAATACCGGGTTTTGCATATTTCAAAGACGTGTCTTCTACTGTAACCACCTCATACGTTTCTGATACCGGAAGATCATAACGGAATGAACCATTGATACCATTTACGGTAATAGTAGCATCCTGTTTGATCATACCCATATACATAGGCAGAGGATAGTTTGTAATGTTAGAAAACAACTCAAGCATACCCAGATGGTTCTTATCCGGATCTTCGTAGTACCAATCTTCTAAAGAGCTAAGATCGTGTTCTACGATACTTTGCTTAACGACTTTAGCGTCGGTATATCCAATCACCGTGTCACCATTCATGGTGGCCGGGAAATTTTTTGTTAAAAGTACATTAGCCATGAACGAAAAAATGTTTTAATTTTTAATCTATACTGATTTCATCGAACTTCACACCTTGAACTTGATCACCTTTATCATCTACCGGAGCCACCCTCTTGTCTTTATTTGTATGGCTGATGAGCTTATAAATTTTTTTCTTCTCATCAACTACAGCTTGATTCGACTTCTGTTTTATGAACTCTCCTGGGTTCATAAGAAACATAATCAAATCTGGTGCTTCTTCCGGATTCATCATCATCTCCCTTACCCTATTAAATGCTTTGGTAATTCCGGGATTCGATTCAGAAGGTTTTAGGGCAAAATCAAGAGCTTTAGATACCATAGTGTCATTTAGTTGATACTTTGCCTGGATAGAAGACTTAAGGTCTTTCTTATACCTTCTAAAATCTTCTGCATCCTTCGCCTTCTTTTCGGCAGCCTCTTTAGTACGTTGCTGGATAATATCATCCATTCTCTTATCAAGCTCAGCCTTGTACTTTATAGCCTTTGCTTCAACATACTCTTCTCCTTTATTGATAATGCCTTTGAAAAACTCATCAGCTTCATCTTTAGGCAACCCAAGAAGATCAACATAATGGCGAACGATCTTTATCTGATCTGCTTTGTTTTCAATGTCAAGCTTTTCTATAGGAGCGACATTTGTATCATATTGCTTAAGAATATCAACAATATTCGCGCCGGCCTTATCAGCCTGGATAAGCTTCTTAGTAATATCAGAAACAGAGGTAACATCTATCTTATCCTTAACAATGTCCTCTTTCTGGCTTTCAAGGACTGTAGATAGTATGTCACACAACGAATCTTCTTTACTAAAATCAAGATCATTGATAGTAATCTCTTCGCCGTTTTCACCACTAAATACCACATCTTTCAAATCGGGAATAATTCCCCTTGAAGAAAGGGCATCCAATACTTTTCTGTAATTGACAACCGGGGTCTCTACCTGATCCTGATTAACATCAACTACATTCTCTTCTCCTTTTTTATCCTCTTTAGGATCAACAACCAGCTCTTCTTTAATTTGAGAACCTTCTTCTACAGGCTTCTCATCTTTTTTAGCCGGTTCATTACCATTAATAGGCAGAATATCTTCTTCCCTATTATAAACATCATCAACCGGACCGATACTAAAAATATCGTCCAATTCTACTATTCCATTTTTTTCTAATTTTCCCATACTGCAAAAATATTTAAATACCTATATTTCAGACAAAAAACTTATAAGTGTTTAATCTTCACTAAAAATTAAATATCCCCAAATTTTATTAGAGATTTTCTAATGAAATTTGGGGATATTTAATCCTTAATTTTTATTGATTCCGGCTACATACCTTTTGGTGGCATCTTCCCTCGCTCGTTGAGCAAGCTCTTTGGATTTTAATTTTAACTCTTCCATTTTCATTCTCATTTCATCATCATGAAGTTTGGAATCGTTTTCAATTTTCTTATCCTCTATCCTTTCCTTGCTTTCTATATCAGCTTGCCTTACGGTCTGATCTGAAACAGAAGCCAGGAAGTTGAGGGAGGTGGCGTCGCTCTTGGCGTCTGCCGCCCTGCCTGCCGCCTGTATCTTCTCTTGAAGTATCCTGTATTGACCTTTCTTGTCTTCCAAAGCAAGTTCATGCTGACGTTGCTTATCCTTCTCAGCAGCTTCAGCTTGTATCTGTTGCTGGTTAAGCTGCATCTGATTCTGTTGTTGCTGCTGCATCTGACGCTCGTTGTATGCGCGAGTATTCCTTGCATTCTGTATAAGTTCCACCATAGAATCTGATGTGAAGATAGATGCAAGATCGTAAATGTCTCCTCCGGCCGTATTTAGCTGCAACATAAAAGTCTTAAATTTCTCAAGCTCATCCCTTTTCTTGGAATTAGATAATGCTTGAACACCAAGATGCCTTAGACTAAGACCGTCGGTTCCTATAGATAAAAACGCTCTGGTAAGATCACTTTTTGTGTACATTACAGAAATATCCTTTCCTTCTTCCTGGCATTGTTGAGCAACGGCCAGATGAAGATCGAGAGCCCGTTTCTTGAAATAACCGAAGTTATCAAAGTATATCTGTGTTTGTAACATAGATGCCGTAACGCCCTGCTGGACTCCGGTGGCAGTCTCATACCTGTTGGGGCCGTTAATTACTTGAGGCGTGATGCCAACCATTTCAAAACACTTCATCCTTGACCATTCAGCAAGCTCCATTCTTGTTTTAAGCTGCTCTGTCTGCGACAAATCATAGACGGCGAACTGGTTGAAAGGAACACCGCCTTTCGTGTTTTGAGATGAGGTATCTAATGTCAGAGCACCTACAGACTTAGCTACATCAAGAAGATTAGCCCATATATCAGCCACATCTTCACCCAAATCCTTGTATTCACTTGGAACCAGATTTATATCCCCTAAGAAGAATTTACCGATCTCCTTTTCAAGAATATTGTTTATCTGATTTATGGAGAAATTATAAAATATTTGATACGGCTGAATCCTGTTAGCCATAGAAGTACCGATATATCCGGCAACGGGTAGAACAAAGTCATAGATATTGCTATCCCCTTTTATCTGGTGATCGATAGGTTCTCCATCCAGATACAGGTTGTCCTGAGCGAGAGCCCCGCCACTGATCTTAACTCCGTACCTCACCTGTGGAACGTAATCTACGAAATAGGTATTAATCTCCGGGTTCTCCATTCCCTTACTCATGGTCCTGGTAATTTTCTTAATACCATTTTCCTGTAAAAAGTCTTGAAGAAGCTCGTCGGTTACCATTTCAGTAGTTACTAATCCGGTTTCAGTTTGGTAGGTAATTACATACACCTGAGCCGGGGATACCCAATATGATTCAGTTACCTGATACAAATCACTACGAACATGCTCGTCGCTCAAACTCTGGGCGCGGTTATAATAATTACCATGCTCTAAATTTGGCATGAATCTGGTTCTGTGATATTCGTTGCCATTACTATCGTATCCGGTATATGTGCCGGCTGGAATACCGTAATAATCCTCATAAGCTTTTATAGAAGCATAATCATTATATCCTTTCCAAGGTATTACCTTATTCTGATATAACATCCCTACACTCGCCGATTTGGATAAACTCACATAGCTTCCATTATCACCATTGTTATAAGTGCCATTGAAATTATCAGCACCTCCTATAAGCTTTTGCTTGTCTTTTGCCGTAAGAAGATGCCCCCACCTTACTATAATATCATTGGCAGTATAATAATGAACACGACCAATATAATCCCCATATTGAGGATACTTGCTATCTAATGTCTTAGAATAAAACGTATTCAACGGAGACCACCTCTCCGGCTTATAATAGTCGTATCCTACATGATAATTTCTAAAGCAACGACCGGTAAGAAGATAGTCAATGAAATTCTCGGTATCTATCTCATCCATGTAAAAACGCCCCCTGTCCGCCTCAAGCGTATGAGAACCCCATATAACCTCGGCAGTCTTCCATTTTGTATTCATGAAGTTCTCTATCTCAGGAGGGGTCATAGATGCTTTCACCTCTTGTATCTGCTGAGCATAAGCCTGCTTTTCTTCTTCGCTGGCAAAATTATTATAATCCGGATCCAATCCTCTATTTAATAACTCTTGCCTAACCCTTCTGTCCAATTCCTCTCTAATGTAATTATAAAGAAGATTTTCCTTCGTGGCAGAATACTGATTCACTTCAGATTCGTCCAATCCAACTACATTATACTTGTCAGAAAGATTGCCCAACCATCCTACAAAAGCGTTTACGATCGTACCTATTATATCATAATGACGTAAGAATGATGGAATATTTACATTGTCCCTTATAGACTGAACATCCTTAAGATAAGGAATTACATCTTTCAGTTCCATAAATGACAGCTTGCCTTCCATCATCCTATAAAAATCCTTGAACTTTTGGTTCTCATCAAGCTGCTTCAAACCAATCAATTCAAGAGAATCCATAGTGGCTTTAAACCACTCCTTGGTTTTTCTCTTGGTAGGTATAGCCTGCACCGGCAACCCTGAAAATACTCCTCTGGCCGGAAAAGCCTGATCTCTATTGAAATATTCCATCCTATTATCCTATTTTTCACAAAGATAAGGAATTTGTTCTCGTCACCTCATTTTGTAAGGGCTATGTCTTCTTACCGTAAATCCTTTGACCTGTTCTATCTTCTTGCGCTCTCTCTTCTTTTGATTCTCCTTCTGAGTCGTACTTTCAGGCATGTAACCCATATCATCATAATACTTAGCCAGAAGAAGAGCGTGGCCGAAGGCTATGATACGGTCAGTATTGACCCCAGGGCCGAAGGCTATGATCTCATCAAGAAGTTCTATATCAGGGATACGGTAAATACCTTTCTGTGTTATTTCATTACCATCATCATCATACCCAACAACAACATCCTCCCAGCAATATTGAATAACGGTATTGAAAAGCATTCGCTGATTGGGAACCGTAGGAGCCAAACCGAGCTTGTTGTTCTGACGGGCGCCGGCACGGATAATCTTACCAGCAAGACGCTCACCGTCTTCCAACAACATAAGCTGCTTATTTCGTCTCGTAAGATAAAATTCATACATTCGGTCGGCATTCTCCATAAGGCATTTGGCTCCATACGTCTCTTGAAGTATTTCACAATTCCGACAAAAATCATCTGATGATGGGGGTCTTGATGCATAAGAAGCAACAATACAGTACGCAAATGGGTCATTTATTTTCACGTACCTTTTAAGTACATAAAAGACACCAACAGAATCCGTATCCGCCTTATCTGCCTTGTAGGGATCAAGCGATGAGACATAAGTGTAATCAAAAACACCTCCTTCTTCTGGAGGATCCTCGTATATAACAACAGGAGCATCTATGTTACCACCTTGAAACGGATAATCAGCCAATTGTTTGTCACTAAAATGATATCCCATTTTCATTCCATCTGTCTGATAAATATCTACTATTTTACCAGGCCTACCTTCTTCAAGAAGACGGCTTTTGTGCTTCAACGCATCTTCTACAGGGAACCTATTTACGTTCGTATTAAGGAAACAATCATCTATAGACAAAGGGAATGCCATTCGTTCCTGGACGTATAAAGCTCTATCCTTTTTGACAAGTTCATCAAGACGTGATTTTATTATTCCAGTATTTTTATCAAAGTCTGAAACTTTTATTTTTATCTTCTTAAGACCGGGAGCATTCTCTACTCCAAGATACTTATCAAGAGTCGTTTCTTTCTTTTCATACGCATGAGACATCTGGGCCGGAACAAAGCATCCAGATTTACATATACGCCATGTTGGTTTAATAACTCTCTTATTTAAAATATCATAATTCATTATAATAAATCCATATTCGTCCGGAGAGTTCATGATTTTCTGTGCATCTTGAGACTTTTCTACGTTGCCGCCAGTGTTATGAGTTATAATACCATTTGCTATATAAGTGTGAGTATCTGATGCAGTAAGATTATAGACTTTTCTTTCTCCTATAGAATCTACACTTTCTACATAATCTAATAATTCGTTTCCATTGTTATCAATAGTCCATATGGCATCTCCTTTTATCAGCTTACTTGCAGAAACATACCCATCGTACAAAATATCCCTTCCATTTGGATATTCACATTTTATAGGATGATCAAAGCTGCACTCCAATGTACGATTTGAGTTTGTAACAATCCTAAAACATGATTTAAATGAAGGAGATTTTATCCATTCTATATTTTGGCTAATGAGTTTATGGTTTTCAACATCAAATCCTATTATTCCATCTTCTTGTTTTAAATCCTCTATCCTACACGGTTCTCCGTTTGATTTGTACACTATTGTACCAGCACAACAACATCCAGCCATGAGACAAACCCCCCTCATTCTACCATGCATCATATGAGCCGGCCTACCGGCAAGCCATGCTCCAAGCACCGGAAATTTACCTACCTCATCATATATAGACGTATATGGAGTTCCACCTGCGGTCTTCAATGAGCCTCGCGTCTTTCCATCATCAACGTTGGTGATTCTTATTCTGGCATGAACATCACGTTGGTTGTTGATGTTTCTTGTACCTAAAACAACTTCTTTAGTCCAGTCGTTACCGGTCCTGTTTATAGTAAGATAAGGAGGAAGATTATCAAGTCCAAACTCAAGATACTCTCCCATGTTGGCAAGGTCTTCTTTACTTGCTCCAATAACATTATGTGTCAAATTGTATGTCATTGTAGCATTACGAGCCAGAAGAGAGCTCATTATGGCCGTATTGTGAGTAACGATGTAATTGGTGGTCAAAAATAAATGAGAGTCATTATCAACGGTTATACAAGTGGCATGCTCCTTTCCGTATATCGATATGGATCTTATTTTTAATTCCTTACGATTCCTTGATAGTATAAGTTTGTTCCCCTCCAATTTAGCATACCAACCTGAAGCCCAAAACATACGTTGTACAAAATTTATGACATCCATGTCAATATGAGACAACGTAAGCTCTTCTTCTCCGGTTACTACGTTTCTGAAAGAACGAATGAAGTTTTCTATAAAATCTTTCTTTTGATCTATGGACGATCTTAAAAACTTCTTACAAACGTATTTATCAAAAAACATATCCCCTCCATAGCCACCGAGATAAGCCGCCAGCATCGAGGCGTAGGCCGACGGCGGAACCGGCAGCTTTGCCGTAGGGTAGTTCAGGGCCTCACCTACCGGAATAGACATACTCTTATAATCTAATCCAGCTATGGCCCTAAGACTCCTAACATGCCATTTTCCGCCATGATTGACGCGCCATTGATGATTACCGCAGCAAATAACGTTACGACCGTCTTCGAATACGACTCTGTAGGTGGTTACTTTCCCTTGAGGGTAGACACCTACGACTTCTACCAAATTCCCTTTATCGTCATATATCTTATCCCCTACAACGATATTTCCTATCATCTTTTCCCGGTCCTCAAGATAAAGTATCTCAGAATCAAGAAGGGCTTTTCCAAAACGACGGCACCCGAACATGAATATTCCTTTATTCTCTTCTTCAGCCTGCTTTAGAAATTCGGCAAACATCCATTCATTATCACGAAGCTGAGAATTTCCAGGAATACGATCATCTCCTACGTCAATCATCATCTTCCAGAAATTGATATGCCAGTATAGCCAAGGATGGATAAATACCCCATTTATGGTAACACCGTTAAGGAGTTTCATAGCCTCATTCTCCCAGAATTGCTTGACATCATCGTCTTGCTCTTCATAAGAATAAAGGTCATTCCATAACGGAATATCGTTACCCATATTTATATAAAGTTCTTTACTGTTAAAATTCATGACAAAACTGTTAAAATTCATTACAAAACTACTTATCGAGCTTGCTCTTAGCTTCATTCTTAACAAAAGACTGAATACCTGATACTGTTTGTCCTCCTTTTAGGCTTTTCTTGTTTTTGGCAGCCTCAAGCTGATTATAGACATCCATTATCCCACACATCTTAATATAAGATTCAGTCCATTGCATTAAGCTATCAGACAAGCTCTTTTGAAACCTAAATTCTTTCTCCCTCTTATCGGAATCTTCTATTTTATCCCAAGGGTTTTCAGATAGATAACGTTCAGCCTTATCTATCTGATCCCTTAGCACAAGAAGTTTCCGATCTACGTAAGAGATATCATCGTTAGTCGGCTTTCTTGCTTTCATTATTCACAATTTTTAAAAAAGCCTCATACTGAGACTTAAGCATATTAAACCTGTCTTCAAGAGAAGATGGATCAACACGATACTTGCACATGTTTTTTATTCCTTCCTCAACAGATTCGTCTTTGAATACAACAGAACCAGTATTATTATCAACGTACATAATAAAATCTGATTCTCCGTCATTTACTATCCTATCAAGAACCTTCTTACTGTCATCATCTACATTGAGATCATGACCGGCGTTAATAGATAACCTGTAAACTGCCTTTATAGAAGAAGATACTTTCAGCATCTCTTGTTGATACAAGTTGGTCATAAACGACTTTTCCTCCAGATCAATAAAGTCTTCTAACTCTATGTCGTTTTCCTCATCCTTCTTCCTAATAATATCCTTAGTTATCTCTTCCATCTCCTCTCCCGCCTTGTCTTGCGCAGACAGTAGATGGTTGTAATAAGAAATAAGATGCTTTATATCTGAATCAAAATCAATCTTCTTCATTGTCAAGAACCTTTTTATCATGAATAATAACGTCCATCAACTCCATTGATAAATTATAATCAGCCACTTCAAAAAGCTCGCTGTCTGTCAACGTCCTTAAAAAAGAAACAGACAATCCTCTTTTCTTTGCAAAAGATCTAAGTACGGCATAGAGAATGTCCCCGGCAGAATAATCGGGGAGATCGTCACAAGATGCCTGCAACATAGAAAATAAGGACTTCCTTTTATCCTCGCATTGTAAATGCCTTGCTTTACCACATCCGCCCATAACTTAACTTTTTTGAATTATAGTACCTTCAAAATTAAACGGAATCTTTTCCTCTTTTTGAGACCCATTTTTTTGATAGTGAACAGTCATGTACTTTACGAATCTTCCTATTCCAAATCCTGCTGTATGTATCTCTATATTGAACTTAAAGTGACGGGAGTCTATGATATTCAAATTAGAGGACGTACAGCCACAAGATGTCTCTGATGCTGTTATCTTCATATCATGCTTAGACTCAAGAACGAATGAAAACCTTATACTGTTCCCTTTTTCTACCGGTTCGAAAATGATTTCAAATGATTTACCGTCTTTAGAGAGGTCAATATTATATTGCTTGTCATCTGTAGAAATAACATTAAATTCATCAGAATCCATTGTAATAAGTTCTAACCTGTTCCATCTTGACTTATCATCATAAAAATCAATAGAATACTGACGATCCATCCACGAAGGACGGGGAAGCCCCTCCCCAAGCGCACATTCCTCTGTCTTGCTCCAGGCCTTCTGCTTGATGAAGCACGTACATACCGAACAACGATTTTTACCTATTTTCTTGCTTACGTACAAAGAAAGAGGAAGCATAGAGTTAGGGACGTTCTTGGTATTGAATTTACATCCTTCACACTTTTCAAGACGTTCCTTGTACCAATCAGGATAATCTTCTTTTTTTCTTGGAAGTTTTTTTAATATCGTATCCATAAAAGCATCGTATATAACTTCCGCTTGCAAAATCTTTTTCATGACTTATCTGTTAAATTCCTGTTCTTGAATATTTTGTATTTCACTAAAACTATGACCCTTACGAGATTTAAAGATAGATAATTTGTTGTGTTTTATCAACATATCCCCACCTTTTATCTCACCTGAGTCATAAGCATCCTTTATCATCCTTATCTTAATATCAAGACACTGAAGTTCTTTTTCCTGATACTTAGATAATTTTTCTACCTTGGATTTAAGACGCTCAAGATTGTGTTTGCGCCTCTCCATCTCATGAAGGTTACAAACCATATCGCCTACATACGGGAACGATACAGACACGTTATCTGTGTACGTACATAAGTTATTAGCATAAGAAATACTGGCTCTGAAAACGTCACGTATTTGGTTTCGGTCGTAAACGCCCCCGGTCTTATCCATCACATCATCTATAATATGTGACTCAAATGATATAGGGAAATCATTCTTCGGCATCTGATTCAAAAGTTTTCTTTCTGTAAAATAAAGAAACCAACGCACATTGATCTCTTGAACCCTCCAATACAAAAAGACGGCGCATGTTCTCTATATCCGGGCACAAACACCTTGTCCTGTAATTCCCTTCACGGTCAATCAAAATACCACGCTTCTTCATCTCCGTATCCAAAACCGATACATATTGAAGATCGGTACTGAAACAATGAGAAAACTTCTTCTTGGTCTCATACGAATATCCAAACACAAAATAATAGGCAAGAAGATTTAAGTGCCTCGCATCTATGACATTCTTCTCATTACCATAGGTCATTAGGTATCCGTTATAAAACAGAAGTATCTTCTTAGCCATATCTACCGTATTGGAATAAGGTACTAAAAGCCTATAAGCCCTATTACTAACATCTTTATTATCACTTTCTTTCATGAGATTATCGTTTTGATACAAAGATAAAGATTAAGAATTTATAAATTTAAAATTAACGTATTTTATGACAATGGATTCAGGATTTGTCCCGATATTTGCACTGTAGCATTAAAAAAATAAGACCTTATTGTTTGACATTCATAATTTATTTCTACATTTGCTGTGCGTTACAGATTAAAGATTTATTAGAAATAAATTATGATAAAAAAAAATATTACTTGTCTTATCATAATTTGTTCTTATAATCTTCAATCTGTAACGGGATTTTGGGATTTTCCGAACGAAAGAAAGACATGAATCGGATGGATATCCCCAAAAATCCATCCGATTTTTTTTTGTTACAGATTATGAAGCTACAATTAGGTAGAAATATTAACATAAGTCTTAAACTTTTGGAACAGCGGTCAGATGATTCGTTGTTCATGGAATTGTATGCTTTATACTGTATGATAAAAATCTCCCGCCGGGATTCGAGAATAAGATTCAAAAACCAGAAAGATCTTCTTCATAAACTTGGAATCGGGTATTCGAAGTTCAAGAACATGACAGGACATCCGATGTTTGACGAACTGTTCCGTATGACGGATAGTACGTTAGTTGCAAGAAGATATCGTGTTAATGGCATACAACTTACTCTCGGATGCGGGAAAGTGAATATTCCAAAGAATAGGATTTTAATTAAGATAAAGAAAAATGAAATAACAAACCATGAAAAAGTCCTTGACAGGATAAGAGAGGCGATGTTTGTTAATTTAGTCAAAAACAATGAGTCTGTACTGAACAGTGGAGAGACAAACTCTCAGGCTGATGTCGTAGACGGAAGCCACTCGTATTATGGATTAATTGATTCGACGATAAGTAATAAAACAATTGCATTGTACTTGAATGTAGGACTAACAAAAGCGAAAGAGATTGTCGGTATGGCGATACAAGACAAGCTCGTAAAAAGGTTCGAAAACATACAATTTATAACATACGTAGATAATCCTCGTGCTTACATTGAAGCAAACGAACATAACTACCCAATAGGTAAGCTGATTCCGGTATATAGGCACGGAGCTGTTTTCTGGCAAATAGCAAATACCTGGACCTTGTATAAAAAAGGAGCAACAAACAGATGGTATTTTGGAGAGAAGGATATAGAGAAAGGAGAAAAAGAAAAAGTGAGTAAGAAAGACGATTTCAATTTCTTCTTAAAAGACAATACTCATATCCTACGTTTCCTAAACGCAGAGGAAGTTGTTTCCGAAGATGGCGAAATCCTTGGCATAGATCGTAAAAAGACAAAAGAAGAAGAAGCAAGGTCATTGGCTTCTGTTATGGCTAAAGAAGCGCACAAAGACTTCTGGGACGGATATGAGCGAAGTACACAAAACCAGATTATAAGAAAGTACTATCGCGCTATCATAGCAGAAGATAAGAAGCGAAGAATGGACATGTTCTTAAACCGTCTTAAACAATCATACGACAAGGTTAGCGCGTGGAGTAAGGAGAAGTTAGCCACAGTAAAGGCAGACATGGCTAATGCAGAAGCCTGCTGCGCTGAGGTGGGGACGTCCATTGCCGGGGTATGCGGTAGGGTAAGTAGGAGAATGAAATCCTATAACAATACCGCTCCTGACAAAAAGGCAGGTTTTAATGAGGTACGGGATATGTATGCTGAGTTCGCCGGCGAGATGGCTAAAGCGGTGGGATCGGTAAGCGAAGACATCTATACGTATGTTAAGGTAGAACAGTTTAAGGAAAAGATAGAGAATATGGATATATCTATCCAATCATTACCTAACATTAATACAACAGTAGAGAATGATAAAGAATTAGATGGTGAATCCGTATTCAAGGATATACCATTAGAAGAACTATCATTCTATAGTGATACCTATCTTTATCCTTCATCTCAGTATTCATCATTATAATGTTTGGTACTTGAGAGAGGGTCTGTTCTTAGTGGTCGCCTACAGAGCCGAAAAACGATAATCTCGTAGAACATCGACGGAAACACCCGTTAGCCACCACTATGCCATAACCATATCTATACGAAACCATATTACTGTCTGATTCAAAACTACTTATCCGAATTATTATTTCTTTTTAAACCTAATTAATTCATTTTATATTTTAGGTTTTATTTTATTTTCATATTTTTGTTTTGTAGAACAAAATCAGAAAAAAGATGGCTATAAGTTACGACAAAAAAATCATGGAGTGCGTTCTTCGTTCAGTTATGTCCGAAGGTAATGTCGCACAAGAAAAGGCTATTAAGTCTATTTGTAAGTCACCTAAACCGCTGTTTATAACCGGTAGGGCTGGAACAGGAAAAAGTTTTTTCATCAAGCGTATCGTACCGGCATTAAAAAATGCGGTTATTGTTGCTCCTACAGGTATTGCTGCTGTTAATGCAGGGGGTCAAACCATTCATTCTTTTTTCAGAATTGGAATGCAGCCTTACATTCCTGAAATAAGAAAGGGTAAGTTCATGGATAATTGTGAAAACAAGTTTAGAGGAGAATATGAAAAAATTTTACAGAATATAGAGTATCTTATCATAGACGAGATTTCTATGGTTCGCCCTGATCTTCTTGACAACGTAGCTGATATACTTCGTCATGCAAGAGGAGACAAGGATCCGTTTGGCGGCGTGAAACTTATTATGGTAGGCGACCTGTTTCAGCTTCCTCCTGTGATTAAGGAGGATTTTTTTAGAGAAATATACGATACATCTTATTTCTTTAGTTCGAAGTCTCTTATGGCTTCTGGTATGGAAATGGTTTCTTTTGAAAAAATATATCGTCAGAAAGATGAGAAGTTTATTAGTGTCCTTAATAAGGTGCGTGAAGGGCAGATGGATGATGATGTATTTGATACAATAAACAGCAGATGTATTCAGTCTGATAATAATCAAGGATATGTTGAGATTGTAACTACCAACTCAAAAGCTACGGCTATTAACGAAATGAGAATATCATCGTTACCAGGCTCTTTAATAAAATTAGAAGCTGTTATAAACGGTGATTATCCTAAAGATGCTCCGGTTGAAAAAACTCTTTTCTTGAAAGAAGGATCAAGAGTTATGATAACAAGAAACGGAGGAGAGTACTTCAATGGCTCTCTTGGTACTGTATTATCTATAAAAAAGGGGGAGATTGAAGTAGTCCTTGATAAACCAAAGGATGATGAGCATACTAAGGTTGTTATAACACCATGTTCGTTTGAGAAAGTAAAATACGTAAGAAACGGATATAAGATAGAATCTGAAGTAGTAGGAGCTATTATTCAGTATCCTATAAAAATAGGTTATTCTATCACGATCCATAAAGCTCAAGGCCTGACATTGGATGCGGCTATGATGGATGTATCTAATTCTTTTGAAACAGGACAGCTATATACGGCTCTTTCAAGAGTAAAGTCTCTTGATGGATTATATCTTCGTCAACCTATTCCTAAGACGGTAAAAACCAGCGATCAGGTGGTGATAAACTTCTATAAAAAGACTCTTGGTAATGGAGGTATTGTGAAACCGGTTCCAATGGAAGAGCTTGAAAGTCAATGATTAATTTGTCAACCGGATCTGAAATAGATTTTGCAGAGTTTAATTTATAAAAAAATGTAGTTATGAAAACAAAAGAAGAAAAACAAAAGAAGTTTGTGACAGAATTTGAAATCAATGGAGAAAAGTATGGTGGATATATTTATGCTACAACTTTTTCCGAAGCTGAAGATTTTGTTAGACAAAGAAAAGCGACAGAGAAAGTTGTAGGTGGTCCGTGTTTAGAACAAGAAGAAATTAATCGTCTTTATAACCATTCCTCTTAGAATTTTTAATGATTCTTGTTTGTTGGCATAACCTTGAGATGGTGATACTATAGTATATAAGTACCTAATAAGAATATGGCAAGAGTAGATAAAATATTTCAAGACAATTTGGCTCTTATAATGAGCCAGCCGTGGGAAGAGGTAAAGCGACCGGTCTACGGTGACGGGACAGGCGTCAAGGTGAAGCGCATCCTACAAGTATGTAACCAGTACGATCTTCGTCGGGAATTTCCTCTTGGTTCACTTAGACCTACTAATCTTAAAAACTCCATAAAAGAAATATTGTGGATTTGGCAAAAAAGATCGGTAGACGTCAAAGATCTTGGTCTTCATATCTGGGATCAGTGGGCTGATGATAATGGAAAGATAGAAGGATGTTATGGAGATATGGTGAACAGACATGTTTATATGGGAACCGGAAAAGCTCCAGATGGTATGACAGATATCCATGATGGTCTTTACGGTTTTCTTAACCAAACAGATTTAATTCTTTGGTCACTCAAGAATGATCGTTCGTCAAGAAGAATAGTAGCATCCATGTTCGATCCTGAAACCAATGGACTAAAACCTCTTCAAGAATGCGCGTTCCAGATTAATTTATCTGTTAAAGGAGATGAGTTGTATATGACGCTTTATCAGCGCAGCCAGGATATGATTACAGCTTCTTACTGGAATGTAGCTCAATATGCGGCGTTGATGATGATGTTTGCTCATGACGCCGGGTTAAGGCCCGCAGTTTTCACTCATTTCATCCAAGATATGCATGTGTATGACCGTCACGAAGAACAGGCAAACGAGCTCCTCCGTCGCTCTCTTTTCGGCCCGGTTCCGCAGGTTACTATCTCGTCTCGTATGGAAGGGAAAGGATTTTATGATTTTGTAGCTGATGATTTTGAGGTATGGAATTATGAACCAAAGGAGCAAATCAAATTTGAGGTTGCGAAATGAAAATAAGCATAGATAGAAGAGCCAAAATGATTCCTATTATGGAAATCAGTTCCGGCGATGAAGTTAATATCGGAGGCTTCGATTATGTTGTTGAAAACATAATTCCATGTAGGAAAGGCTCTTATTCTGATACGTATGGAATTAGGTTGGTCATATCTTCTTATAAGCATGGCCAACTTGTAAGGAAAGTAGATAGTGTTTTTTCTATCGATTCTATTTTAGTATTTCTCCCTAAAGGAGATTCTGTTGTAGTAGAGTGCTCTTATAGAGAACTTGAAGAATATTTCCCTAAAATATAGTGTAATGACAGGCGAAGAAAAATGTAACCGATGCGAGCAGTTTGGACCGAACGGTCTCACTGATTACCCATGTAAAAGGATTCCATCAAGGAACTGTCCTTGGTTTATTAAAATATCGGATAAGAAATATAAGAAGATTCTTGCCGATAGGGTAAAAAGAATTAAGGAGAATGAGAAACTTAAGCAGGAAATGATGAAAGATCATGATCTTGTTGAAGAAGTAAAACAAAACACAAAAAGATTAATTCAATGAAAAAGAAAAATATAAAACCAGAAGAAGTGGAAGTCGTTATTCCTAAAGAAGTAGAAGCTATTAACATATGTGGAGATATCAATAGTTTTATAAAACACATTATATATGTCAGCTTGGATAAGGTAAGCAGTGATAGGGCGTTTGTTAATAACGATGTTCTGTATATGGTTACATACGCATCTATAAAAGGTAAAAATATACCCGTTGGTGTATTAGCAAAACAAAAGGAAGCTAAAACAGAAGATATCGCTATGCCGTTTGAGGATATTGGAAGGGACGTAAATGTCGTGTATCCTATTGAAATAGGAAAGATGTTTAAAGGTTTTTACATCCTTAGAAACGGCGCTGTGGCTATTGATTACGAACTTACTGACAATGGAGGTTTTGACAATGGAGGTTTTGACGATGATGACAACATTGGCAAAATTGACATGAATTTAAATTAGTGCGTTATGGTGTTATATATAGCAGCAGATCCAGGAAAAGATGGAGCCATAGCCTGCATCGATCAGGACAGCAAACTAATATCGAGAATCTCCACTCCAAGAATAGCAATTTCAGGACCGGTAGACTTGACTAAAGAATATGTTTTTTGTCGGGATACGATCGTAGAAAACAATCCTGATAGGGTAGTATTTGTCATAGAGGACGTCCACGCCCTGTACGGGGTCAGCACGTCCTCTACAGCCTCTCTCATGGAGAACAAAGGCGAACTGCATGGGCTGTTCCTGTCCCTCTGCATGGCATTTCCGGACATAAGTTGCTCCGTTAATTTCATAGCCCCTAAAACATGGCAGAAATTGGTTTGGACGCATTCTGATAAGGTTATGGAAGCCAGTAAGGTAAATACTAAGAAAACGTCATTGGCTTGTGCTAAAAGGCTGTGGCCAAACGATACGTTCGTTAAAAACGAAAGATGTAAGACATCCCATGACGGTATAGTTGATGCGATGCTTATAGCAGAAGCAGCAAGAAGAACCATTTAATCTATTTTAAATCATTTTAAGTCCAATTAATTCAAAATTAGATTTTAAAATAATACATTTGCAGTGTTAGGTAATCATAATCGTAAGTTTTAAAAAATGAAAGTAAGAGTTCTTGGCATACTAATCAATGAGAAGCTTTCAAGCATTTCAAAGATGTTTGATAAGGTCTTAAAGGATTGTGTCACATCGAATATAAAAATTACTTTATATTTTGATCATATCCGGATACAAGCCATGAACGAACGTATAACATATACGGATGATATTTTCGATGTGAATACTGATATTTCTTGTGACCAGAAGTTTTCTCTTTTAGTAGATGCCGGGACTCTTATTTCATTCTTTAAAAATCATAACCAGGATATAGAGATAGAGATTAAAAACGATTACAGTATCGTTTTTAAATACGATAGAGGATCTTTCTCTTCTACTTGGATTGAGGATAAGGCTTTCCCTGATTTCTTTTATCCTGTAGGTGATGGTATTCGTGTTATGAGTTCGTCTTTCATTCAGTCTATGAAAAGATCTTTTGCGTTTGTTGGATCGGATGAATTTAGACCGGCTATATGCTCGATTCTTCTTAATGTGAAGAAGGACTATATTGACATTGTTTCTACTGATATGTTCCGTCTGTTTATAAACAGGAAAGAGTATGCTAATGCAGTAGAAGAAAGGTCGATTATGCTAAGTGAGGTTGCGGCTTCCATCTTATACCGCTTTCTATATGATAAAGATACGGAGATCAGTATTTCCACAGATGGCGTTAGAACGTTCTTATGCTTTGATAATGTAATTATATCGGATATGAACGTAGAACAACAGTATCCTAACTACGAATACGTATGTAATAAATTCGAAAAATCTTCAAGGGTTAAGTTCGACAGGGATTTGCTTATATCTGTTCTTAATTCTATGACTTTAGTGGATAATGTTGTCAATGTTAAGGTAGATAAAGAAAGCGGCATAACAGTAATGTCTGAGGATTTTGGAAATAGAAAAAAGATAATGGAATCAATGCCTTTGAATGCGCTTGAAGGCCCGTGTTTTAATTTTTCTATCGGTAAGGAAAATATACTGTCTTCCGTAAAATCACTTATAAAAGGAGATGTTGTCATGGATTGGTCTGATCAGTATAAGATGATAAAGATGTTCAATCCTAAATACGAATCAACATACGTCTTAAATCAAACATTGTATAATCTATAAAAAAATAATAATATGGCTTTTAGAGAAAACAGAAGTTTTGGTACAACTTATTATCTGTATATTAATTCAGATGGTAACTTGTATGAAAAAAGTAACGAACCAAAAGAAGGTTTTGTTCAGCACATAAATCCTAATAGCGGTCAGCCGGCGGTATATTGGAAAGAGTATTATAATGGAGTAGTTGGATACATTAACTACATCGGGTTAAAGTCAAGCACTTTCTCTAATGGAAATACTGTTACTAATTTCCTTATCGTATTAAAAGATTACGAACTTAATGAAAACTATTGTATTTCCATACCTCTCGTCAATCAAAAAGGAAATATCAAGGGCTTTGTTAAGAGCTTCGTAAAATACTACGAAAACATCGATTTCAGTCGTGAAATTTATTTCAATGTCTTTAAGAAGAAGAAAGATGACGAGTTTGGATCTTCGGAACTTATTATCGCATATGCCGGAGTAGACGGAGAAAAAGATCAGCTTGTTGAACGTTTTTATAAAAAAGGCGTAAATGGTTGGCCTGACCCTGTTGAAGTTACAGGATTTGATGGCAAGAAAAGCCTCGATTATTCAGCTCAAAACAACTTCACTTATCAGAAGATTACTGAATATTTAAACAGGTTCAATGCTTCTATTAAAGATATCAGAGCAGGTATAATGGCTAAATTAGGTTTAGAAGGAAATACTCAGCAAGAGCCTACAGCCCCTCAGACTTATACCCAGCAGCCGGCCGCGCCTCAACAGGTTCAACAACCTCAGTCTGTTCCGAGTGCTATTCCGTATCAGAATTACCAACAGCCAGCACAGTATCAGGCCCAGGCTCAGCCTGCTGCACCTGCCACGGCACCTACTACAAGGAGCACCAAGCCTCAGCATCAGGCACAGCCACAGCCGCAAGCACAGATGCCGAACTTCCCTCCTATGGAAGAAGAAGACCTTCCATTTTAATATAAACATCAGCCCAGGAGAATAACATCTCTTGGGCTTTTAAAGATTGTGTAGAATGATGGTAGAAATAGTTACAAGATTTCCCCTTATTAAACTTCGTAGGAAAGTGACAGAAGAAAGGATTATGGCGAAGCATGGGGATAAATTATGTATGATCTACTCAGAAACCAGAGAAAAATATAAGCAAGGAGATGAGTGGGTCGATGATCCTAATGATGCAGACATAAGTACTTTTCGTGAGTGCTATGAATCAACTAAGGATATAAAAAAAGAAGGTATTGTTTATTGTACTATAAAAATATAATTATGGACAAGTTAGAAGATATTGAAAGACTTCTTTCTGAAAAAGAAGATAGCAAGAAGGATACTGTTTCTGAAAAGAACAACAAACATAAAAAAGAAGATAAGGTTGTTAATAAAATACCTGAATCGTATTTGACTCCAGGTTATCAGAAGACTGTGCAGGTAGGTATTAAGAAACTTTATCCTGATGTCGTAGTACCTGAATACAAACATGATGGCGATGCATGTTGTGATATTCGTGCATATAGAGTGGTGAAGATGGTGAATGATATGGGAGTGGAAATAGATGTTCCTTCCGATTTTGAATCAATTACCTTATATCAAGGCTATTCTGTTAGAATCGGAACCGGCTTCAAGTTGAATATCCCAGAAGGATGGTGCGTGAATGTAGAAGGAAGATCAGGATTCTCTTTTGACGAGGGAGTGGTAGTTACTAACGCGCCAGGTAAATGCGAATTTACCTACAAAGGAGAGTATATGGTTAATCTTACTAAAATCAATAAAAAACCGACCGTAATCCATAAAAACGATCGAATAGCTCAGATGGAAATAGTTCCACAATACAAAATGGTATTGGAAGAGGTGACAGATATTGAGGTAGAAGACGGAAATGAACGTGGAGAAAAAGGTCTTGGTAGTTCTGGAGTTAAGTAATGTTTAAATATTTTGAAAATGAGCATGTTAGGTTTTACATTCATCACAGACAGCAAGCTGTCAATGTACAGGGAGAAAGCTATTAAATCCGAAAATCTTGCAAAAGAAATTGAGGAAATGCAGGATAAGGCTGATTTTTACAAGGAAAGGCTTTCCGAACTTAAGTCAGATATCGCTTCAAAGGATAAAGAGATTTTATCTATTGGCAAAGATCTTTCTGAGTCTAAGGAAAAGATTGACGCCTTGAAGGAAAATCAGAAAAAGCTGATAAAAAGCGTCAAGAAGAAAACGGAAGAACTTGATGCGGCCAAGGCTGATCTTGACAAAGCTAAGTCCGATCTTGATGAGGCTAATTACAAAATCAGTAACTTGGAAGAAAAGAAAAACAGTATATCATTTGAATTAAAAAAGAAATCAAATGAATTGATTGAAGCCAGGATCAGAATCGGAGATTTGGAAAATGAGGTTTCGGTTGGAGCCAAGGCAATACTGGAGTTAGAATCGAAGCTGAAATCAATGCAAGTAGAATTAAGAGGCTACCAGATAGGTATAATCGGTAAAGACAAAAACGATGTCGCTGAGCCGGAATTGGATAAAGATGAGGAGTCAGATAAGGATGTGGCAGAACCAGAGAAGTCCGATGTTGTTCCTGATACGGATGTGATTCAGGAAGAAGCCGGTGATATTGTGGAGCCCGAAAACGAAGCTGAACGAGTAAAAGACACTAAAAAGAAGAAGAAAAAGAAATAAGTATTTTAATCCTTTTTATGTTTTAATGTTTGCCATATTTTAGGTTAGTACTTAACTTTGCGTTGAGAGAGTTTTTATGATAATTATTGGTTAATATTTAGCTGTTATATGCAGGCGTCTGTGAAGGCTCCTGTATATTTTTAAGGTCCTGTAGCTTAGTGGTGAAAGCAGGCGGCTCATAACCGCAAGATCGTGGGTTCAAATCCCTCTGGGACCACTGTCCAATGGTGTAGTGGTAGCACAACAGATTTTGGTTCTGTTAGCGGAGGTTCGAATCCTCCTTGGATAACGATAAGTTTTTGTGGAAATGTTAATTATCTCAGTGTTTGCGGTGTGTGAACATAGCAAACATTAAATAGCCTGGTAGTTAAACGGATATAACAAAAGTTTCCTAAACTTTAGTTCCGGGTTCGACTCCCGGTTGGGCTACATGGCTTGTTGGATGAGTGGTTTAGTCAGGGGTCCGCAAAACCTCGTAGGGCGGTTCGATTCCGCCACAAGCCTCTAAAAAAGTAAGACAATGAACTACCCAGAGCAACAAATGCTTAAGATCCTTAATAGGGATCTGTTAAGTAATCCGATGTATGTTATTAACAATCTTCATATATATGATTGGGAATCTGACTTCCTGGCCATAACAAGATCATTGTACGCTTATGAAGTAGAGGTCAAGATGTCTAAACAAGATTTCTTTAACGACTTCAAAAAGGATAAAAAACATAAGGTTCTTAAAGACGGCATTATTAAGGTAGGTGGTGTCATAAGCTATCCTCCAAACTATTTCTATTACGCCTGTCCTCCTAATATGATTGACGTAAGTGAAGTTCCGTCTTATGCTGGTCTGATTTATGTCGATGTTAGTAAAAATAGGAAGAACGTCGTTAAGGTCGCACCTTTAATTCATAGACAGAAGTTTGATGTAGTGGGTAGGAAACTGGTGGATAAGTTTTATTACAATATGCTTACTTGGAAGAAAAGAGCTATTTCAAACGTGTATGCTGACCCAGCCAAGGAAAGAGAGAAAGGCGTGCGTGCCGGGGCTGAGGCTGTGAGGAAGTCGGCCTGGGATGCGTTCAGGGCGCAGTGCCCGCACATTGCTTTCCCCTATGGAAATGAATTTCCGATGTGTGACGATCACGAACAAGATCATCCCATGAGAGACTGCATTCTTCAGTGTGAAAAAGGTAGAATATTTAAAAACGTATTAAAATGAGCACCCCACGTGAATTAAGCAGGATAGCTAATAGGATAGCCGGTAAGATGACTGATGATGGATGGGTCAGCCCCGGTAGAAAGAATCTTGTCTCCGATAAGAAGGTCATGGAATTAATAGATTTGATCTTTAATGAAATATGGAGGGAATTAGATGACGGGAAAAGAGTCCATATCAGAAAACAGATGATTTTGAAAAAGATTTTTGTCAGTAGGCAAAAAGATAAATACTACATACAATGCATAGAAAAAAGGGACGCCAAATAGACGCCCCTTTTCTTTTTCTGTAAGTAATTGTTATTTCATTACTTTCCTTACCAACTTAGAAGCAGCTTGCGTGATAGTCCACTTGATGTTTGCATTAACATTGATAGTCTGAGGAGTACCGTTTGCATCCAAGTTAATTACCTCCTTGTCTATCTCCAAGAACGGATCACCTGCTGTCTGGGTAATAACCGTATTAGCTGTCTGACCACCAGCGGCCGTCACCTTAAGAGTATTTACCAGATCGTTTATATTAGTGTTCGCTGCAATACCGGAGAATACGATACTGAAAGCAAAGCCCCCTGTTGCACCAGGGTCGTCGGCAATAACAGCGCCGTTGTTGGTAGCCTTGCCTGCCGCCTGATAGGAGGTAGGTATTTTCAACGTCAGAGGATGAGTTTTGTCCGGAGTTAAGGAGAACGTTAATTTAGTTGAGTTACTTGTACCGTTGATCGTTACAGCACCACCTTCTTTTCCTACTGATGCAGTAGGATCTATTTTTACGAACTCAGCTACCGGAGCTTGGTTTATGGTAGCACTTTTCTTAACATCCCCGGATTCGGCACCAAATTCTACTTGTAACGTACGCTGTACACGACCTTCGTATTTTTCACCTAATACGGTAACCGCCTGATCACCGTCACCTGATCCCGGATTGAAGGTTACAAAACCTATTTTCGATTCTGCCATGACATTTATTTTTAATTGATTAAGATACCGACAAATATATGATTATTTTTATTATCTTGTATCATTGATTTATTTTTATTAAATACGTAGTGCTATGGGTTTTTTATCATATTTTAATCCTATTTATTTCTTTGATGATTATTTATTATGTATGTTTGCAACATAAATATAAAATATTATAACCATGAAAGTAGATTTTTTTAACAGTACGGATTTTTTAGGATCTAAAACTAAAGAAAGCAAGATCCGGAAGTTGTCAATCAGCAAAAGTAAGATAATGACTATCTCTGTCGATAATTTGAATTGGATGGGGGTAACGGATGCGGTTGTTATCGGCTTAGAAGAAGGGAAGATATTTGAAGGAGTTGAAAATACGGTCTTTTATCTGGCTGCTTCTGATGTTGAAGACGAGAGATCGTTTAAGGTAAATAACCTTGGTGTAAAATACAAGAGGATTTACTTAAAAGACCTGCTCGATTATCTTGGATGGGATATAGGAGAAAATTCTTATGCTGTGTATGATATTATAAAAGAAGACAGTAATCTATTCCGTCTTCAGTTTAGGGTAATAAAAAAGAGTAGGAGTGAAAAATGATGAAAGATTTGTATATTAAAAACAAAAGAATACTACTATTTGATTTTGACGGGACGTTGGTTGAAACCATATCTGGAGGTCTTTATGCAAAAGATCTTACTGATATGAAGATTAAGCAAGATGTCGTGAATAGGGCACTTGATCTTATGGAGCAAAATGGCGTTAAATACTTTGGTATAATAAGCAACCAATGTGATGTGGGTGTCGGGTTTGTTTCCGATGAAGATATTGATGCGAAGATAAATTATGTCCTTAGATGCGTTCATGATCTTGCAGTGAAAAGAGGTATAAGAGGAGTAGTGTATGGTCATTATGAGTGTTTTTCAATTGATGAATATGATCTGATGATGAAGCCTAATCCCGGTATGGTATATAAGGCACTTGGTGCTTGTAGGTTGATGATGGATGGTATAACATATAAAGATATTGAGACAATGACGCTGATGGTAGGAAGCGCCAGTGGTCTGCCAGGGCAGTTCTCTGATTCGGATAAGGTATGTGCTGAGAATGCCGGCGTTGACTATATGGACGTTATTTGGTAAAGATCTTGATTTAAATTATGAGTTGTCCAAAGAACATACAAGTGAAGGACATGAAGGATATAGCGATATTATAAAAATAGATAAAGGGGATAATAATATTACATTTACAAGCTTATACCATGAAAGTAAAGAAAGCAGCGATAATTTATCATAAATCGGATTTAGATGGCGTTGTGTCGGCAGCCATCGCAACCATGTACGAAAACAGTAAAGACAGGGATGTTGTTTATATCCCGTATTCGTATGAAGATGATGTCAAGAAAGTTACCAGCAAGGTGCGTGACTTAGATGTCGTTTACGTTCTTGATGTGTCTTTTGGAGCCGATTCTAAAACGGTTTTTAAAAAGTGGCTTGATGAAGGAAAGAGCCTGATGTGGATAGATCATCACAAGGGAATTATCGAAGATAGTAAGACATGGGGGTTCGTAGTTCCGGGGTTGAGGAGAGTCGGTACCGGTGCGTGCGCTCTGGCCTCGGACCTGCTGATGGGGAAGGTGCCGGCGATCGTCCGGTGTCTGTCAGACTACGATGTGTGGAATAAAGAATCCGGTTTAGGCTGGGATACGGTAGTAGCCGTTCAGTATGCCTTGAGATCAAAAATAAGACTCAATGTGTTAATAGCATTGTCGTATTTGTATGATCATTTTAAAGAAAATATGAAGGACAATGAGGTGGATTTAATTTTCTATGATCTCGCTAAAGAAGGACGTGCTATAATTAATTACATGGCCGGCAAAAACGAACAAGATGTAAGTAGGTATTCGTTCGAAGCTTACGTAGACGAGGTTAAGGTCGTGGCGATGAATACCACCGAATTTAGTTCTAAAGTATTTGATTCTCTTACACCTGAATGGTTAGATGGTAGAAAAATTAAAGCCTTGATGCCATTTTGTATCATGCCAGGTGGTAAAGTCCGGTTCTCTCTTTATGAATGCGTGGAAGACAGCGTAGATTGCTGTGAGGTAAGTAAGAGATTCGGTGGTGGAGGACATGCTGGTGCTGCTGGATTTGTTATAGATGTATCAAGTGACCAGTTTAAGGACTTCCTTGAAAACCATAAACTTACTTCAATTAAATAAATTAATAAGGTCGTGTTTTAAATAGGATTGGTTTCTATCAATCCTATTTTCTTGTTGTGTGTGAGGTGGGTGGGTGATGGGAGAGAGGGTAAAAGATGTTTATGT
>ERZ1673744.884-NODE-884-length-32998-cov-5.526819_pt1 | contig 32998 bp, 30 predicted proteins | sample MGYA00580207_ERZ1673744 | MGnify/ENA primary metagenome ERZ1673744 (study PRJEB41218, sample SAMN15661751) | gut metagenome | host: Homo sapiens | place: Canada: London | collected 2015-08-20/2019-03-30 | study: EMG produced TPA metagenomics assembly of... | reverse complement strand
CGCGGATGCCAGACCGGGATCATCGACCTAGAGGCCTTATGAATTCAACGGAGCAGAGGGAAGGGAACGCGATCCGTCAGGATTTGCCTGCCTGCTTGTTCTCGCCGAACGGGTCCTGGATGAACCCCATCAGCTTCGGGTGGAGCTGGAACGACCTCACGATGGCGCTCAGGTCGTGGTCCTTGAGGTAGAATCCCAGCGCGATGGACACGCACATCGACCCGAACGTGTTGGCAAGCATGTCCCTGAGGGTGTCGAACGGACTGTACTGCATATTGGTGCCCGTGGTTATGTCGACGATGAACTCGAAGACCTCCCAGTAAGCGCTGAACCCCATCATGATGACGGCCACGAAGATCGACATCGTCCATCCGGAGAAGTTGACCTTGCCCTGCGAGTAGGCGTGGTAGCACATCAGCGTGTAGTACACGCACAGCGAGACGACGACGGACGAGATCGTGTGCGTGACGGTGTCGTAGTAGACCAGCACGTCGTACCTCAGGAGCAGGACCCCGTACGCGTGCAGGAAGATGGCGACGGCTATCGCGATGATGAACGTCTTCGGGAGCGTGATTATGCGGGCGTGCTTGAGGGCTATCGGAACGAGACAGAACAGGCCGCAGAATATGCCCGTGTTCACCTCGTACGACATCTTGAACCCTGATGTCAGAGAGACGATGCTCATACCGAGGATTATCAAACAGGCGGCGACGCATATGGCATCGTCGAGACCCCATCCGTTGTTCGGGGGCTTTATCGGCTTGTACTCCGGGACTACGTCGTCCTTCCTCCTCTCCTTCCTCTCGGTGACGGGCTTGCGGAGCTCGGTGGACTGGGTGAACTCGCTCTTGTCATGCCTCTTGACCGCCTTGGCCGCGATGATCGCGTAGGCCGCCGAGGCGAACGTGGCCACGAACGGGGACACGATGAGGATCCTGTTGGAGTACCTCTCCTGACCGTGTTGGAAGTCGCCGTTGAAGACAGGCGCCCCGTCGGCGTAGAGGCTGCCGAACATGAAGAACAGATCCAGAACCGAGACGGCGAGTGAGATCATCATGGCGAACAGCACCATCCACCTCTTTGTCAGGGTCATGCCGAACGACCTGTCCATCAGGAGAGCCAGCATGAATCCGGAGACGAAGCACTGGAGAGCCTGGAACGCCGCGTTGAAGTATTCTGTATAGGAGACATCCAGCAAGATGTGGCTCCCGACGGGATAGATCAGATGATCCACCAGATAGTAGATCACCACAAGGGTGGGTGCCAGCATCGACATCCACACGACGTTCCTGCTGTAGTAGTACCCGACATCCTTGTAGTAGGGCAGGAGAAGCAGCAGTATGCTGAGCAGGTCGACCACTAGCCACATCCAGTCGCTCATGAGAAGAGCCACGGCTGCCATTGCGATGGAGACGGCCAGAGAGGCTGTGACGAGCGACTTGATCTGAATCACGATAATGCCAACAAGGGGCTGGATATAACCGTTTGCTCAGAAACGGGAAAATCTAACGTAAATTCGGAAGGATTCCCGCCCCTCGAAGGGGCGGGATTTGATTGGTCAGTTGACGTAGTCCAGCCAGTCCTCGTACTTGAGGTCCTTTCCAGTGGCGATGTCGTGGAACTTGGCGTGGATCTCGGTGGCGACCTTACCGATCTTGCCGTCCCCGATGGGCCTTCCGTCCAGACTGGTGACCGGTGCGATCTCCGCCGCCGTGCCGGTCATCCAGACCTCGTCTGAGGACATGAGCATGAACCTGGAGACCTCCGTCTCGAGGACCTCGTAGCCCATATCCTGGGCGATCTGGATGATGGAGCGCCTGGTGATGCCGTTGAGGATGCTCTCGGCGGATGCGGGGGTGACGATCTTGCCCTGGTAGTACATGAAGATGTTCTCGCCGGTGCATTCCGCGACGTGTCCGACTGAGTTCAGCATGACGGCCTCGTTGGCTCCCTGGCTGACGGCCTCCCTCTTGGCGAGCGTGGAGGCGACGTAGGATCCGTTGACCTTGGCCCCGGCCGGCCCGCAGAGGTTGTCCGGCCTCTGCCAGGATGACGTGATCAGCTTGGCCCCGGCAGCGGCGCCGGAACCCAGGTAGTTGCCCATGTGGACGCAGGTGATCGCCATGGAGACGGGGACGCCGACGGGGTTGAGCCCGACCTCCTCTCCGCTGAGGAAGACGCAGGGCTTGACGTAGTCGACCATCTCGCCGTTGGCGCGGACGACATCCTTGATGGCGTTGCAGAGGTCATCGAAACCGTACGTCTTTCCATCGAAGACCAGGTCGATGCCCATCATCTTGCATCCGTCCATCATCCTCTGGACGTGGTCCTTGAGCCTGAAGATGGCCATCCCCTTGGGTGTCTGGTAGACCCTGATTCCCTCGAAGACGCCGGTTCCGTAGTTGAGGGCGTGTGCGAGGACGTGGACCTTCGCATCCTCCCAGTTGACAAGCTTGCCGTTCAGCCAGATCTTTTCAGTCTTGTCCATGAAATCACCTTGATGGCAGTCGGTGAGGAGACGTTCGGTCCCCTGCTAAGAAGAGTGCACGATTGTTTGGATATATACACATTTTCTAGTGCAAATCTCAGTCGTCCATGGTCCTCAGCAGTTCATCAACGGCATCCTCGAAGGTGAACCCCTCTGAGACCTGGATACCCCGGCACCCGAGACGCCTGCCGAACTCCATGTCCTTCTCATGGTCGCCGATCATGAACGACCTGCGCGGATCGATGCCGTGCTTGGCGATGGCGGCGAGACCCATGCCGATCTCGGGCTTCCTGCATGAACAGTGGTCATCGGGCGTGTGCGGACAGTAGAATATGTCGTCGATGCGGCCGCCACCCGCCTCGACTGTGCGCCTCAGCTTGTCGTGGATGCGCCCCAGCATCTCCTCGTCGAAGAACCCGCGACCTATCCCGGACTGGTTGGTGATTATTATGACCAGGAACCCGGCGTCGTTCAGGCGCTTGATCGCGGCGGGAACGAAGTCGTACACCTCGAAAAGGTCGGGGTCGCTGCAGTATGGGACATCCTTCGCGACGGTATCGTCCCTGTCGATGAAGACCGCTCGCTGACCGAAGAGCTCCCTCTCCACTATGCCGCACATGGTGTGGCAAGCGCAGAGATAGCCTTCCTGAATGCGGGGCGTCTCCTTGGAGGGGATGACGACCGCGATGTCGACGATCTCCCTCAGCTTGCCGCCATCGCCTGTGAAGGACATGGTGACAGCTCCGCGCTCCTTCGCGGCCTCCATGGCCAGTATTACGTTTTTGGAGTTGCCGGAGGTTGACATCCCGATGACCACATCGCCCTTCCTGCAGATCGCCTCAACCTGCCTCTTGAAGACGAGATCGTAACTGTAGTCGTTGCCGATTGCGGTCACCGGCGCGATGTTGGACAGGCACACTCCGGGAAGGGCGGGACGCTCCAGCATGTACCTGCCTGAGAACTCGGCGGCGATGTGCTGGGCGTCGGCGGAAGAGCCGCCGTTACCCATGAATATCGCCTGGTTGCCGTTCCTGAACGCCTCTATGAGGGCGTCCGCTGCCCTGCGGATCTGTGCCGGATCGATCTTCGATATTGTTTCTGCGCTCCTCTGAAGCTCGGCTTTGATGGCGTCATTCATTGGGATACCTCCAAGAGATCACTCCCTCGGGCTCGAACATGTAGTCGGTCACCCTCGCACCCATCTTCTGGAGAACTTTGGCGACGCTGTACTTGCGGTCGTATCTGCATATGAAGTACATGAAACCGCCACCTCCGGCACCAGAGACCTTTCCGCCTATGGCGCCTTCGTCCATGGCCGCCTGGTAGAGCGCGTCGATCTGCGGATTGGAGACCTTGTTGGAGAACTGCTTCTTGTACTCCCAGGCCTCGTGGAGAAGCTCCCCCGCATGGACTATGTTTCCCTTCTCGAGGGCTATGACCATCGAGGTTGCTATCTCTTTGGTCTTGTCAAGGGCTTCCTCGTTCTGCCCCTTGTTGAACTTGTCCACCTGACTCTCGATGATCGTGGCGGATTCGCGGGGATTGCCCGTGTAGCACAGGAGCGATGAGTACTGGAGCTCGTTGACGGTGTCCTCGGGGATCTTGACCCTGTTAACGTTGACCCCGTACTTGTTGAACTTCATGAAGTTGAAGCCGCCGAACACGGCCGCATACTGGTCCTGCTTGCCGCCCTTGAGGCCGATTTCCTCCCTCTCGAGCTTGTACGCCAGCTGGGCCATCTCCATGCTCGTGAGCTTGATGCCCTGCCATTCGCACATTGCTGCTATGATGGAAACTATGACAGTCGATGAGCCACCCAATCCGGACCCCGGAGGTGCCTCCGACTGCAGGAACATCCTGAATCCGTCGGTAATCTCGAAATGATTAGTGACAGCTTTTATGAGATCCATGTTGCCGTCGAGATTTAATGGACCTCCATCCAACGGTGCCTTGAATTTTCCATAGTCGGTAGAGTGAACAGACATTGAATGGTCTTCAGTGGGGGTTATGGTACAGTACGCATACCTGTTTATAGTCGTATTAAAAACAGCCCCGCCTTTTTTTGAAGCGTAGGGCTCTACGTCTGTGCCACCCCCTGCCAGACCAAGTCTCAAGGGGGCTCTTGCCCTGTAGTGAATCCCATCCATCTCTACACCGACCACTCATTGGAATCTTGAAGCGACTCCAGCCTCTCGAATTTTTCAAGAGACATGCATTTTGATGCGTTTACGTGGTCGTGCTATATATTGGTTTCAGGCAGATTCTCTGAAAAACAACATCTGGCACATCGCATTCGACCGATTACATATTACATTCGCACTCATCACGAACGTTCCGATTCTGACGGCAAGAATCCACCTCTGCCTAGAAGCTTTACCTAGTACAGTTAAAAACGATAATGGCTTTGAGCCAATCATGAGAATAGCGATGATGACGGACAGCTGGTTCCCCACCAGAGATGGCGTGGTCACATCCATCTGCATCATCAAGGAATCGCTCGAGGCCCTCGGACATGAGGTCTTCATCATAGCCCCCGAGCCGGAACCCGAATACAGGCAGGACGGCGTCTACTACTTCCCCGCTGTCAAGTTCAAGAGCTATGAGGGATACTATGTTCCCATCTATCCGTCGAACAAGATCGAGATTCTCAAGAAGATAAACCCGGATGTTATCCACATCCATGGTGTTGCGACGATGGCGATCCGCGCACTGATCTGCAGCCACACGCTTGGGATCCCGACGGTGATGACGTTCCATACGATGGTGGACGACGCGGCGAAGTACTATTCCCCCGTGAAGCTGCCCCCCGAGACGATGGACCGCCTCATCTGGATCTACCTCAGGCAGATACTCAAGAGAATGGACGTCGTGGTCACACCCACCAGATGCATAGGAGACGAACTGAAGTCGCACGGAGCCACATGCAGGAACCTCTTGGCTATCCCCACCGGGGCGAAGACAGACGTCTTCCACCCAGGCATCCCATGCGACGACATCCGCGAGAGATACGGACTTGTCGGAAAAAGGGTCGTCATACATGTTGGGCGCATATCCTACGAAAAGGACCTGGACATCGTGATAAGGTCCATGAAAGATCTGGACGCGGTTCTACTGGTGGCAGGCAAGGGCCCCGCCAAGAACGACATGGAGAACCTGGTGAAGGAATTGGGCCTCGAAGACAGGGTCATCTTCGCTGGATTCGTCCCGGACGACGAGCTCCCGAAATACTACAACGCTGCTGACATCGCCGTTTCGGCGTCGAAATTCGAGACCCAGGGCCTCTCCATCCTTGAGGCAATGGCCTCTGGGAAGACCGTGGCATGCCGCAACGGTCGCGCTTTCACCGAAATTGTACACGACGGTGTGAACGGATACCTCTTTGATGACGAGTCCGAGTGTGCCGACGCCATGCGCAGAGCGTTGGACGCCCCCGGAGATGTCCGCGAGGCATCGTACCGCACCGCTTTGGAGAACTCAAGGGAGAAATCCGTCCAGAAATACATTGATGCGTACGAGCTCGCGATCAGAACCAAGGAGGCCCGCAGGAAATGAGTCTCGGAGACTGGCTCTTCAGCCTGTTCGACGGCCTCGGGGAGCCGGGGGTGCTCCTGTGCATATTCGTCCTGTTCTTCATAGACGCCGTCATATTCCCCACCCTCCCTGAGGTGTTCTTCCTGCTGGGCTTGGATCAGAACCCGACGGTGTCTTTCGGATGCGAACTCCTGTTCGTGGCGATACTCGGCGAACTTGCTGGAATCTTCCTGCTCTACTACATCGTCAAGAAGATCAGGGTGCCGGCACGCGTTTCGCGCATCGCCGAGAAATACATCAACTTCCTGGTGGTGAGCGATGAGAGGATAATCCTCGTCAACCGCATAGCCCCCATGATTCCGTTCCTCGGCGCATTCATCGCCCTCATCAAGACATGGGATCCGAGGAAATGCACGTTCTACATCGTGCTCGGATGCGTCCTGAAGTACGGAATCATAATGCTGGCAGGCAACTTCTTCTACGGCTACTTCGGAAGCGACACCGCCCAGACGGTTATGCTCGTCGCCATCGTCGCCGTCATAGTCATAAGCTTCATCGCATCATACGTCAAGAAGAGGAGAGCGGGGCTGGAATCATGAAGTTCGTAGACGTCAATCCATTCTTCTATCCGCATCACGGCGGCATCGAGACACGCATGCACGACACGGCCAGGCTCCTGGCAGCCAGGGGACACGACGTCACGGTGCTCACCGGCAGACTTCCGGACACCGCCGAGGAGGAGATGACGGGATTCGGATACAGGGTCGTCCGTCTGAAGTCCCGCTTCATCAACATCTACAATCCGCCCTTCATCAGCTCCGAGGGGGTCCTGGAGGCCCTCAGGAGCATGGATGCGGATGCAGTGAACTACAACTACCGCTGGGCACCGTCCTACAACAAGGATCTCGGAAGATACGACGGCTACAAGGTGTTCACGTACCACAACATGTGGGGCGAGGGCACCGGGCTGACGGGGAAGGTCTCAGAGATCAACGACAACGGATTCCGCAAGACCCTGGAGACGTTCGACCACATCATCTGCGTCAGCGACTACGTGAGGAACGACCTGATACGCAGAGGGCTGCCTGCGGAGAGGATGACGACCATCCCCACCTGCCTGGACCTGCCTCCCGAGAAAGAGACTTCGGAGGGGAACTACATCCTGTCGCTGGGAAGGCTCGTCAAAACGAAGGGTCTCGACAGCCTGATAGAGGCCATGAAGAGCGTCGACTGCAGACTGATCATGTGCGGGAAAGGACCCGAATCCAAGAACCTGGAGAAACAGGTCGCGAAGCTGGGACTCGGAGACAAGGTGGAGTTCCGCGGATACGTGTCTGAGGAGGAGAAGGACTCCCTGATGAGATCCTGCAGGCTCTTCGTCATGCCGTCACTTTTCGAATCATTCGGCCTGGCGGCACTGGAGGTCCTCGGATACGGAAGGCCGCTGGTGTACGGCGACGTCAACGGCCTGCCGGACACGGTCGGGAACGGTGGCATCGCAGTGAAGCCGGGAGACCCCAGGAGCATAGCCGAGGGGATCAACAGACTTCTCGGTGACGACGCCCTGAGGACGGAGCTGGCCGGCAACGCACGCAGACAGGCTGAGAAGTACACCTGGGACAGATACATCCCGGAGTACGAGAGGATTCTGTCCGCGGGAAAGCAATGAGACGGCCCCGAGGGCCGCGTTTTTCAAAGTGCGTTCAGCGCCTTGACGTAATGCTCGGGCTTGCTCCTCTCGATGAGCTCCTCGACCTGGTCGGAACCTCCGACGACGCCGACGTTGCCGTTGGATGTGGAGAGAAGTGCGTACGCAGACTGCCCGCTCTCGGGGATCAGCTCCGCCTCGTAGACGTCCTGGAGCTTCTGAAGCCTCCCGATGGCGGTCAGCGCGGCATCGTGGCTGATGACGGAGAGGACCATTCTGGACTTCCCCGGGAGCTCGCATTTGCCGACGACGATGGTCTCGACGTTGATCTTGTTGCGTGTGAACTCGCCCATGACCCTCTGCATGACACCGAATTCGTTCTTGACGATGAGTGAGATGACGTGCATGTTTCCCAGATTCGCAACAGGCTCGCCGTATTTGGTTCTATGCCGACGTGGTTGTCGCCTTCCCGTTCGACATGAGCCATAGTTCGTACTCAAACATTCGGCATGCGTCGTAGACTGAAGGTGTGGAACACAATATATAGGAGAATCCTCGTGCAAAAAGCGGTTCAGATCGCATGACGGAGTCCGAAAACACGAAAATGGACATCGCAATCGGAATTTGCGCCTACAACGAGTCCCAGAACATCGAACGCTGCATCCGCTCCATATATGAGCAGGACACCCGTAACGTGAACGTGAAGGAGGTCCTAGTCGTCTCCAGCGGAAGCACAGATGGAACCGACGACATCGTACGCGGACTGATGGACGAGTACGACAACCTCACTCTCCTGCCTCAGGAGAAGCGCGAAGGCAAGAACTCCGCCATCAACTACTATCTGGACCACAAAACCTGCGACATCGTCGCGATGTACAACGCGGACAACGTTTTTATGACAAAAGACTCCCTGTACAAACTGGTCGAACCTTTCTTCGACCCGCAGGTCGGCATGGTCGGCGGGCATCCGATCCCCACCAACGATAAGAGCACCAAGGTCGGGTTCGCCACCCACATGCTCTGGACCATGCATCACAACCTCGCCCTCATCTACCCGAAGATCGGGGAACTGGTGGCGTTCAGGGACATAGGCACACGCCTCCCCACAGACATGCAGTCAGACGAGGATCTGATCAGGATGCGCCTGGAAGAGGCCGGGTACAGATGCGTGTACGCACCGGAAGCCACCATACTGAACCACGGCCCGGACACGGAGGAGGACTTCTACAAACAGAGACTCAGGGTGAACATCGGCGAGTGCACCATGAAGCAGATGCACGACTACGACATCCCCTCGTGGAACAAGAAGTACGTCATCAAGGCGATGATGGGCACCATCCACGATCTCGGATTCCACCCGTTCAAGATACTCTACGCCATCAGACTGGAGCTCAGATCCAGAAAGGAGGCAGAGGAGCATGTCAAGAGAGGCGAAGACCGCATGAGCGTGTGGGAGCCCATCAGGACCACGAAGAAGCTCTGATTCAGACCTTCCTTCCCTCGTCCAGAACCTCTCCGGGTCCGACCACCGTGTTGTCGGCCAGGACGGCGTTCCTCACAACAGCCCCCTCCCCCACAGAGCAGCCGTCACCCAGTATGGTGTTCTCCAGAGTGGCCCCGTCGATTGTGCAGTTCCTCATCACGAGGACACGGTCGAGTCTGGAACCGGAGACCGATGAACCTGCGAGGACGACGGAATCCTTCAGCCCGGAACCGGCAACACTGGAACCCGCACCCATGTAGAACGGCCCCTTGATCTCTGATCCGCCGACATCCCAGATGGCATCTCCGTACTCGGCAGATGCTACCGCGAGGTTTGCACCCAACAGATCGTGGGGCCTGCCGACGTCCATCCAGATCCCGCTGATCTGGAAGCCCTGTATGCGGTGCCCCTCCGCCATGAGCATCGGGACGAGATCCTTCGAGAAGTCGAAGAACGTTTTCTCCGGGACGTAGTCCAGAACCGATCTGTTCAGGACGTAAACCCCGGCATTGATCAGATTGGAGAACACCTCCTCGGGCTTCGGCTTCTCCTTGAACTCCGTGATGCGGCCGTCTGGCTGTACCCTGGCGATGCCGAACTCGCAAGGGTTGTCGACCGGGGTGAGCGATATCGTCACCGATGCACCGGAATCGATATGCTCCCGAATCTCCGATGCGACATCGATGGAGGCGAACACATCGCCGTTGGCCGCCACGAACACATCGTCGAGACGGTCCTCCACCAGCTTCATCGCCCCGCCTGTGCCGAGCGGCTCATCCTCGTAAGAGTAGATGATGCTTAGACCCAGGTCCGAACCGTCGCCGATAGCTTCCCTCATCTGCTCAGACTTGTAGCCGCAGGCGAGGATGACCTCCTCTATGCCCGCCCTTGCCAGAGACCTGAGCAGATACCACAGGCACGGCCTGTCCGCCACCGGCAGGATAATCTTGGGGCGGGTCTCCGTAAGAGGCAGAAGCCTCGTTCCCTTTCCACCGACCATCACGACAGCCTGTCTAACCTTGCCTTCCATAGCCTCACTTCCTCGGTCTGACCATCTTCACGACGTTGATGTCCGTCGGGACGCCCATCGCAGTGGCAACCGGAACGCACTTCGTCCTCAAAATATGAACTATGGGCACATCGAGGATCCTGTCCGAAGTGGCCTCGAAGTTCGCCATACCCTTGGCTATGATCAGCCCGCATGAGCGTATCTCTTCGGCGAGATTCCCGGGAACGTCGTCCCAGTCGATGCCGATGTAGAACTTCCCGGTGGACAGCAGCCTGTCGACCTCCTCATCCATGCCTATGCGCAGAGCATCCTCCATTGTCACATCGTTCAGGATCGGTGCGCCGCGGACCACGCCGACGACGCGCTTGCCCATGCGACGGAGCTGTCTGATCAGAACCTTGTCGAGCTGGGACTCGCCGCAGTTATCGAACATGTAGACCACTCCGGCCACATTGTCCAGCTCCTCCCTGAGCTCGTCCGTGTCGTCGTGGCCCAGGCCCTGCGACATCATCCCGTCGAACACCGACATGAACTGATGCGGGTCGTCGATTGCCGAGCCTGCACCGAAATCCATGATGTTCCCGACCACGGCGGCCATTATGGCCGCACGGAGCGGATCGTCAGACGACTCGACGGCATCCTCCAGCATCCTCTCGTAAGACGCCGCCACCTCGTCCGCCTCCTCCTTTATCCTGCGATAGGGGTCGTCCGAGCCCAGCGCGGCGTATGCACGGGAATGGACATCCGTGGCTATGACCACAGAGGGGGTGTCTGGATCCATGCCCTCGGAGAGGGCGTCGACGGCGGCCTTCACGGACTCGAACTCACGCCCGTTGCCTTCGAGACGCGACTGGAAGAGGACGCGCCTCATCAGACACGGGGCGCAATCGGCGGTGAACCTCATATGAACAACATCCTTAGAATCAGAAGTTCCCGCGGATGACGCCGCGGGGCGTTTTTCTTAACGTGTGGGGTTTCCCCCACGTTTGGAACCGTCTCAGACGACGGTGTTGGAGACGCACTCGACGTTCTCGATTCCGGGAATGGCGCGGAGAGCGTCCTCGAGCTTTCCACCGACCTCTTCGTCAGAGTCGTCGATGAGGAATCCCGCGTTGACCTTCATGAGTCCGAAGGCGACGGGGAGGATCTTGGTCTCCAGGAGCTTGATTCCTGCGGGGAGGACTCCGGAGAGCTGGGCGATGACGTTGTCGAGGTCGACCTCTGTGCTCTCGGGCATCAGGTCGTAAGCTGCAGCGATCTGTCCCATCTCAGCACCTCACGGTCCGATGAATCCGCATTTCTTGCATTCGTAGGAAACGCCCTGGTCGCGGCACTGGTCGCACCTTCCGATCTCGTACTCACCGCAGCGGGGGCACTTGAAGAAGGTGTTTCCCTTGCCAACCAGTCTCTTTCCACAGGAAGAGCATATTTTATCGGCTGCCATACGCACGCGATTAGATTTCTTATATTTAAATAAGAACGTTAAAATTCATAGCGGTTTCGATGACGTGCGGCATCGGCTGCGTTCGGCGGGATACATCTCGTAGTAGTCCACGCCGTACATCTTGGCGACGATCTTCGCGGTGACCTTTCCGAACCCCCAAAGCTGATGGAAGGTCATGATGGGGACCTTCGGGTTGAGGTGGGAGACCCCCTCTGCCCTCTCGCCGAAATCGTACCTGTAGTAGCGGATGTCCATGCGGCGGTCGGCGTACTTGAGCAGATCCATGAGGACCTTCCAGCCGCGAAGCTCGAAGTTGTCCCAGTTGTTCTGGATGATGGGACGGAACACGTCGCAGCGTATCGCGAACAGCCCGCTCATCATGTCCTTGGTAGTCTGCTTGCGGTGAATCATGAAGAACAGCTTGCAGTAGGCCTCGACCAGCTCCGAGCCCAGGGTCCTCTTGAGCCCCATGGCCATCCTGCTGTTCCTCTGGCCGACACACAGATCGGCGCCCTTGTCCATCTCGGCGACGATGCCTCCGAGGGCGGAGACGGGATGCTGGAAGTCGCAGTCCATGCACATGGCGTAGTCGGTGTCTGCGATCTCGAACCCCTGGAGGACAGATGCACCGAGCCCCCTCGCATCGGGGTCGCGAACATAGAATGTGACCAGAGGGTCGTTGAGGGCCTCGACCTCCTCCCTGCTGCGGTCGGTGGAGTTGTCATCCATGAAGAGAATCTTGAAATCAGGGTACTCCGCCCTGATCGCCCTGGCTATGTTGGCGATGTTCTTCTCCTCGTTGTATGTGGGAATGACTATCGTGCAGCTTCCGGTCATGGTATTCCTTCTGCTCGGATATTCCGCATCTGACGATATGACGAAGCGGACTGATACGGCCGATTGGGTAATGCTTATAAAACGTTTGGTGAAATGGAGAGTCCATCTCCTGTGATTTTAAAGGATGACCGTAATCAGGCATCGGGCTTCAAGATGAGCATGTTCGGAACCAACGGTGTACGCGGAATCGCCAACGAATACCTGAGCTGTGAGCTTGCGCTGCAGATGGGCAGAGCGGTGGCAGCGGTGCTCGGCAAAAGGATAGCCGTAGCGACAGACACCAGGGTGTCCTCGCCCATGCTCAAGGGTGCTCTGTGTGCAGGCCTGATGTCTGTGGGTGCCGATGTCCTGGACCTGGGCATGGTGCCGACCCCCGCTCTCCAGCATTATGTAAGGTGCAGGCCAGACGTGAGCGGAGGGGTCATGATCACCGCCTCGCACAACCCGCCAGAGTTCAACGGGATCAAATGCATATCCGGCGATGGAACGGAATGCAGCAAGGAGGAGGAATCGGCCATCGAGAAGGCGTATGCGTCGGAAATCCCCTGCACCCCATGGAACATGATCGGCGGCACCGTCTCAGTATCTGATGCCGGAGAGGAGTATGTAGGCTCGATCGTCTCCAAGGTAGATGCGGAGCGGATCAGGAATGCAGGACTAACCGTGTGCGTGGACTGTGCCAACGGAGCCTCGGTCATGACCACCCCTCTACTTCTCAGAAAACTCGGGGTGAGGGCGATCACCGTCAACGGCAACCCCCAGGGGGAGTTTCCGGGACATCCGAGCGAGCCTACCGAGGACAACCTGTCGGAGCTCAAGAGAATGGTCGTCGAACTGGGTGCGGACCTCGGGATAGCACACGACGGCGATGCGGACCGCTGCGTGTTCATCGACGAGAAAGGCAGGTACGTCAGCGGCGACGTTTCCCTGTCAATACTCTCCGAATCCATCCTCAGAAAGAACGGAGGTGGCAAAATTGTCATCACCGTCGCCACGTCATCCATGGTCAGGGATGTAGCAGAGTCGAACAACGGGGAGGTCGTCTACACCGCTGTCGGATCCCCCATCGTTGCACGCCGTATGGCAACTGATGGCGGAGTGTTCGGGGGCGAGGAGAACGGAGGACTCATATTCGCTGACCATCAGTACTGTCGCGACGGGGCCATGGGCGTCGCCAGGATGCTGGAGTGCATCGCGATGAATGGACCCATGAGCGAGCAGATTGCCGGACTTCCAAAGTACACCACAATAAAGAAGGCTGTTACCTGCCCGGACTCACTGAAGCCGCTGGTCTCCGAGGCTATCGCCAGAAACCATGCGAACGAGAACGTCAACACCACGGATGGCGTCAGGATAGACTATGATGACGGGTGGGTCCTTCTGAGAGCCTCAGGCACAGAACCCAAGTTCCGCATATACTCTGAGTCCAGAGATGCTGCCAAAGCTACGATGCGTGCTGAGATGTTCGTTGAGGAGTTTGAGAGACTTAAAACTGAACTAACGTACACATCTCAGTGACCCAAAGTCGACAGCTTTCCCTTCATCTGCATCACTGGACGGACCTCGGCTGCATCGATTCCTCTCATCTCGGCCATGTATATGGACATGTAATCGCCCAGGATTATGGCCCTGAACATGTTTTCCAAAGTCGACTTCCCGCCAAGACGAATGACCTGTGAGGGCGACTCAGATTCCGCAAGAGTTGCGGAAGCCTCCTCTAGATAGGATGTGCTGCTACACATCTCGTCATCAGACCCGATGAGCAGGATGAGCATGTAGTTATCACGAGATGTGGTGGCCCAAGTCTTCAGACCCCCCGCGTTAAAAGCAGGAGCATAATCACAGAATGCCACACGCTTCGAATTCTCATTGATCTGGGTCTTCCAACGAAAAGCAACAGACCGCATACTGCTATCCGAACAAATCACAGGCACCTTTCCAGATAGATTCTCGGCAAGCCTCCAGGCCATCCCGCTTCTTGGAAGTGCCTGATCGTCTCTGAATTTCCTCAAGGACGGAATGAACGCCCTAATCCGAGAGGATAGATCAGGGCCACCTGCCGAATGAATGACCGCTAATGTGTAGCCTATCATGAAACCAATGGCGTGGCGGGGGTGCATGCCCTCTGGTAGAAGAACCAGCATGTCTCCCGATTCTTCTGCGGCTGCCTTCAACAAACCACCGGACGTAACAGCCACAACCGTACTCCCTCTGGCTTTCGCCTGCCTATACATCTCCATGGTCTCAGCAGTGTTCCCAGAATAGCTAGACACAATGGCAAGGGTTCTTGAGCCTACCCATCTGGGCAAATCGGGATACTTAGAAAGCCTAATTGGCTTGACCGATTCCGTAAAGCAGCAATCTGCAGCAAAATCGCCGCTCACCGCAGACCCCCCGACTCCGCAAAGTATGATGTTGTCGCAGTCGAAAATCGTCTGCGGATTGTAATCCAGCGATGACTCGAGATCGTCCACAAAATGAAACAACTGGTCTTTTGTTGATATCCCAGACATCATATCCTTCCCCTTACAAAGTCTGAGATCATGCAACCGAGAACCATACCGCAAATATTTGACTCCAGAGGGTTCTTCCCACCAAGGTTTACAACTTCAACCTTGCGTCCGTTCTCACATAGAACCTCGACCATACAATGCACGATGTCGTCAACAAGCACCGATTCGCTGGTACCCTTCAAAACCACCATGTTAAGTTCTGGTGCATGAATGTTCGGATCCGACCATCCCACTAGCTCATTATGGTCGAACTCTGGCAACTCTCCGAAAAAAGACAGATCGTTAGACACCAAATCGAACATCTGCTTCCACCATTTGGAACATGCATGGATGTCGGATGTACTGTAGAATGCATTGACCTTGCCTGATAGTCCTCTGGCAATCATATCCAGACTACTTTTGGACATGCTCCCCAAGAACTTCTCCGCTGTTTCCAGAGCTTCAAATAGCGGGTCACGGAAATCATTGTCTGTAACTTCTGACAGTACTGAGGTCAAAGCACCGATACAGAATCCCACCTGTGATAGGGAATCTGCATTGTCAGGCATAGGAATGACCATGTCGGCTTCGGATGTGTGTGTCATAAAATCATTCGGAGCTATGCAAACAACATCGGAACCGACATTTCTCAAGGCTTTGATGACCTGTGCCAACTCCACATTATCGTCTGCAGATAAAAGAACAATTGAAAGTGTTCCCTTTCCTACCCATCCTGGGACGCGTACATCAGATACGTTGATGACTGGAAAGTCCAATAAATCGTCGGCCAGATCCGACATCAGGTCGCCTGCTACAGAGCAAGGCCCAACCGCAAAAACGCATATGCGGCCCCTGTGAGGGAACTCGAGATTGCACTGCAGGCCCAATCTGACGCCTGTCAGAAGAGAAACATGGGATGGGGAGTTATAGACGCCGCTGCCTGCATGATACTCCTCGGATGACATCTCGATACTCCAGGATTGTCGCATCCCGCGTGACGAAAACAGCCCATCCATATAACATTGACGAAGAAAGGAACAATACAGAATTCTGTTCGGAATCAATTCCCTCACGGTTCCGGCCCCTTATCGATTCCAGAGGTACTTGGACCAGATTAATTTTTTAAAATCACATGTTTTTGGACCATAGTGTTGGAGGCTCAGGATGGAAGGATTGCGCAAGGACCCACTGGATTACAAGAACACCCTCGTATTGAGATTGATGATGCTGGTCGGCATCTACATCTTCCACGCGGGTCATTCTTCCACTTCATGACGCCAGATTGCGGACACACATGTGTCGCAGTCTTCTTCTTATCTGGATTCGGGCTGGAATACAGTCTGACCAACAAGAAGGGATACATGCGCACATTCCTTCAGAAAAGAGTTCTGGGCCTTCTGCTGCAATACTGGATCGTCATGATTTTATGCGCCGTGATGACCGGCATCGTATACCTGTCCTGGGACATAGTTCATAACGACGCAAACCTGTGGGTATTCAACTATGTGAACTGGTACATACTAGAACTTCTCACATTCTATGTGATCTACTTCATCTCTGCAATGATAACCAAGAACCTGACAAGACTCGCATTCATACTGGTAGCTATGATTGTTGTCATGTACGCGTTTACTGACAACTACATGATGGACTTATACTACAAGTCGGGAATCGCATTCCTCCTAGGCATCATCTGGTATCAGAACGAGGAAAAGATACAGACCTTCCTCGAGAGACTGTATGTCCCTCTGCTGATTGCATTCACTCTGATTCTTCTTTTCCCATACAGAATCAAAGAGACTCCAGAAATAGACTTCCTGTTCGTATCCGTCACTTCGATCATGTCCTGCGTCGTGACATACATGGTGATGATGGCAGACCTCAAGCATAGGTGGTTCATCCCCATTTTAACAATCATCATCGGATGCACTTTCATTTGGTATGAGCCTGGCCCGATGGGCACAGAAGGGGCGGCCATGCTGCTCTTGGCAGGAGCAACATGCATCATCTATCAGATTCCTCTGTTGGGTAGAATTGCAGCCTTGGGTGGAACGATGTCTTTGGAACTGTTCCTACTCCATTTCCAGACATTCCACTGGGTAGCCAGGTATTTCGATGATTTCGAAGTTATGATTTCTGTTTCGATAGTCCCCCCCCCCCTGTAATCATAGCTGCGATTGCTCATACAGTCCCGGGTCGCATAAAGGCCTCGTATAACAAAGGCGTAGATGGCCTATCAGCAGCCCCTAGGGCAGAATTATGACGGATCGATCAAACTAGTCCGTGATACCCTAAAATATGTCTGTCCAGATGAGCAAGTATGATAATCTCAAAGACCCCCCTTAGGGTGAGTTTCTGCGGTGGCGGGAGCGATCTGCCCTCCTTCTATTCTAGGCACGGGGGGTGCGTACTCAGCACTGCTATAGACAAGTACGTATACCTTGCAATACACAAATCGTTCTACCCGAACAAATACATACTGAAATATTCCGACATGGAACGTGTTGATTCGCCCGCGTCCATAAAACATCCCATATTCCGCCAATGCCTATTGGACTACGACACAGGACCTGTGGAGATCACAAGCATGGCGGATGTCCCCGCAGGAACGGGGCTTGGTTCATCCAGTTCATTCTCCGTGGGACTCATAAACGTCTTGAGAGCCTACCAGGACCTAGACAACAACAAAGAGCTGCTGGCTTCGGAAGCGTGCAAATTGGAGATTGAGAAACTTGGTGAACCAATAGGAAAACAGGACCAGTATGCCGCAGCCTACGGGGGCTTAAGATTCTACAGGTTCAACAGAGATGGGGCAGTTGACGTCGAAAATGTATGTATGGATCCAGACGACATGTCTGCAATGGAATCGCGCCTCATGATGTTCTACACGGGAATAACCCGCAAAGCGTCGTCCATTCTTTCCGAGCAGAAAAGAAATGTCACATCTGGGATGGCTGAAGAACGCCAGTTGCGCCTCTGCAGGATGGCCGAATCACTCAAAAATGAGTTGGAAAACGGCAACATCGACGCACTAGGCCAAACACTGGATGAGAGCTGGAGGATTAAAAAGACTCTCGCATCTGGGATCAGCTCAGACTCCATCGACGAATACTACGAATCTGCCATGGACAATGGCGCACTCGGGGGGAAACTGCTTGGTGCCGGTGGCGGAGGTTTTATTCTCCTCTATGCGCCCGAAGACAGACAAGATGATATCCGCCGCAACATGCCAAAGCATTGCAGAGAGATGCCATTCTGTTTCGATAGCGACGGCTCGGTACTGCTTTATAATGACAGGATGTTAACTGAGCATGGCCATCCGTGAAGAAATCGACCAGTACTTCGAAGACCTGGCAACCGCCCTGTCCAAGACCGACAGGAAACCTATAGAGGAGATGGTCGATGAACTCATGGGCGCATATGATAGCGGATCTACGATCTACATATGTGGCAACGGAGGTAGCGCGGCCACCGCATCACACATCGTGTGCGACTTCAACAAAGGCATATCGATGCATCATGACAGAAAATTTCGTTTTGCATGCCTTAACGACAACATAGCCACGATGATGGCCATCTCCAACGACATCAGCTATGATGATGTGTTCCTTATACAGGCAACAGGCAGAATCAGAACGGGAGACATACTGATTGCCATCTCTGGGAGCGGAAATTCGACGAACGTGATTAAGGTGGCAAAATACTTTAATGAACTAGGGAACACAGTCATAGGCCTTACCGGATACTCAGGCGGAAAGCTGTCCGAACTATCCGACATCTCAGTTCATGTCCCCATCAATGACATGCAGAAGGTCGAGGATGCCCATATGTCTGTGCTGCACCTCTGTGCTCAGATCATAGCCAGAAGACTCGGACATCCGCTCTGCTGAGCCAATGTGCTCTTCTGATGTATAACTACTGAGTACGGAGTTATACATACTCTATATCAACACGGGTTCCATTTATATGTGACTAGCACAATCGAGTCGCATGTACGCCCCGGTCATGCTCTTCACGTACTCTCGTCCAACACACACGCGTAGAGTACTGGAGGCTCTGGCTGAAAACACCCTCGCTAAAGAGACGGATGTCTACGCCTACACATGTCTCCCTAAGAATGAAAGCCACAGGGAGTCCGTTGACGCCACCAAAGATGTCCTGAGAGAGTATGCCTCCACAGGAAGGTTTAGAACGTTCACCATTGTGGACAAACCGACCTTCAGGCCGCTGGGGCCGGCAATGGTCGAGGCAGTTTCAGAGGTCATCGACAAGCATGGTAGAATTATCGTTGTCGAGGACGACATAGTCACATCACCGCACTATCTCGAGTTCATGAACCTGTGCTTGGACTACTATGAGAAAAGTCACTACGTGTTTTCCATCAGTGGGTATTCTCCCGACCTGGAGTGCCTGAGCCACCTCGCTGATGATGTGTATTTGGTGCACAGGGCATGTCCATGGGGTTGGGGAACATGGGCGGACCGCTGGGAGAAGTATAGCTGGGATGTCCCCGATTATCAAAAATCCATGAAAGATAGGAAACTGAGGAAGAGGCTCCGTGAATGGAACATCGATCTTCCAATGACGTTGGATGCATTATTCTACGAGAAAGGATGTATGGATAAAAACTGGGAACAACAGTTCTGCTACTGCCAATGCATGAACGACATGAGCGTGGTCTGTCCAAAAAAATCCCTAGTCGAGAACATAGGATTCGACGGGAGCGGAACCCACGAAGTGCCGACGGGGCTTGGAGACACTTTCGACCCAACAATAGACAAATGGGATCTGAAACCCTTGTGCATAGACGCAGGCCTTCAGAAGAAATACAACAAAATGTTCGTGTTCCGGATGAAGACACGGTTCATGCTCTCCGCGTCAAACATCGTGTTCACGATATCGCCGAAACTATACTACACATTTCTAGAGAAATACTACAGATGAGGCGCATCGAACTCACCCCCATGAGATGCCTCATCATCGCAACGGTGATAGGCCTAGCCGTAAGACTTCTGCTCGCACCGTTCACAACATCGACATACGATGTTTCATCATGGGCAGGAGTCATCAACGGCATAAACACGGGGGAGGGACTCTACGAAACTGGGTATTATTGGTATGCCCCGACATGGGGGTACATCCTCTCCGCACTGGCACCTCTGATGGATGCCCTGGGCATCAATGTCCAGGGGATTGTTGTTCCAGATCTCTCATCTAACGACATATACAATGCGACAGCCAGGATTACGGTACCGGAATTCAATTTAATCTACAAACTGCCGTTGATTCTTTCGGATGTGCTGGTGGGCTTTGCACTATACAGCATAGTCAAATCTTTGAAGAACGATGAACACCTTGCGACCGTGGCATTCTGCCTGTGGTTCCTCAACCCCCTGACCATTTGGAACAGCTCCATCCAAGGAATGTTTGAAACACTCTCGATTCTTGGAATGGTCATCTCCATCGCCTGCCTCCTCAGGGGACAGTACTTCTTTGCCGGCGCAGGAATTGTCTTCAGTGGAATAACAAAGCTGTTCCCGATAATCTTAGTGCCCCTTATGATCGGATACATCATTGCAAAACACGGCACGGGGCGCGACTCACTGAAGAACATAACAATGTCTGTGTTGGGCGGTGTGACAGTTTTCGCAATCATCTTCATCCCGGTTGCGTTAGAGGGGGATTTCTCCGAGGCGTTAGCTTTCATCATGAATCGCGTGGAAAGCTTCGAGACGGATGTTAACTCGGGATTCAGTTTGTTCCAGCCGAACTGGAACAACATATTCGCTATTTCCCCAATCCTGTTCATTGTAGTTATCGCACTCGCTTGTATTATGGCGATGTCCAAGCGCAATCTCGAACACAGGTTCATGCTCCTTGCCGCCGTGACCATGTGCATTCTGTTCGCATGGCCATTCTTCCCCCCGTACCACCAGTATGCCTTGAACATGGTTCCGCTGATGATCCTCGCATACTGCATGGGCAGCAGATATCTTCTGACCCCCCTCGTCCTGACAAGCCTTGTGTTCTTCCTCGCAGCATTATTCTGGATGGGTCCAGAGATGCTGTATCCGCTAGCCGCGGGGGACATGGTATCGTTCGATACCATAGGCCATTGGATGGATGTTTTCAAACAGCCAATGCTGCAGATCAGTGAGATGATGGAGTATATCAAATTCATCCCGGCACTTATGGCGCTAGTAATGATCGCCATGAGAATTGTCATGGATGTACGTGAGCGGAGGATCTGTCTTTGAACATGGAGAACAAGATCGTCGTGGCAGGTGCCATCGTCATCATCGCCATTATAATTGCAGGGCAGTTCTGCATGAACCTGAACGTGAAGAACGAGTACGACATCAGCTACGATGGCAGCGACATCACATACGCCATCGACCTTGGCTACGAATCGAACTATTCGGTGATTTCCTTCGACGACGGAGGACTTGGCAGAAATGAAAGATTCGTTGCTTGCTTCGATGAGGAACACACGTGGTACAAATCCGACAGCTACATCGAAAACACCCTTGAACATCTATCCGAGGGAATGGAAGAGAGAGGCCTCACCTTGGAAATCCTTGACACAGACTCTATCAGAGTCATCATGGAATCGGAAATAAACTCTGAGAAATCTGACATAACCATCGTATTCGTCACGGGAAGCTTTCCCGAGGAGATTTGGAACGGCAACTACGAATGTCTGCTTCTTGAATGGCTAGAAATCGGAGGTGACATCGTATGGGGCTCGGGGCCGATGGGATACTACACGTCATCTGAAACTGAATGCACTCTGATAGAGAACGACCCCGGAACCATGCTGTTCGGTGTCGAGGGTGCTATAAACAACAGCGATACAAGAGTAAGAGACAACACATACTATGCAGAGGGGCTGTCGGAACTCTTCAGACTGTACTACTCGGAGGCCACGTGGGGCGTCAAAGTTGGTGTGTCCGAGGATCAGTTGGTAACCGAATATGAAATCGATGGATATGCGGCACTTTCCGTAACCAAGTTCTACGACGGTTCCGGATCCATTACAGTCTTCGGAGGGGATGTGGACAACAACACGGCAAGCTACATGGCTCAATACATGGCATCTGGCCTCGGTTATTGTTCGGAAATTGTAGACTATCACATAGGGGTTACGAATAACACATCTGGAACATTAGAGGCGTCTACGTCCAACCCGGTCGTGTTCCTCTCATTTGGGTTGATGAACGACAACATCGTCCTGTACAGAGACCTTGATCAACTGGATTTATAAATGCGCATCATGGTTTCCGAAAATCCATCGCCGAAACGTTTGGCGGCATCGATCGACTTTCCAGAAACCTCTTCGTACAATCCCTGATCTGTGAGTAGTGCATACGCCTGATATGCCATATCCTGGGCATTATCGCATTTCACTGATGCCTCGGTCACCTCAGACGGGATATCAGCATGCTTGAGACACAGAGCTGGCGTGCCACACAGATTAGCCTCTAGAGTCACCATGCCCACTCCTTCATGAAGAGATGTGTTAAAAAGAAGGGATATGCTGTTGTAGAAACAGAACATCTCCTCATCGGACAAGCCGTCTATGAATTCGATCCTGTCATCCAGCCCCACATTGTGAACCATGCGCACAAGATTGTCTTTCTCCAGTCCACGCCCGCATATCTTCATTTTTACATCTTCCATCCCATCCATGGTGGACAGAATACGAAATGCTTCTATGGACTCCGAGACATTCTTTCTGGCAATCAGTTCCGCCACAACCCCTACGACCATCTCGCGAGATACGGATGGATCCCTGTGATAGTAGTCGGCCGGCTTGTTGAAAACGACCTGAACCGACGCCTTCGGATGAAAAACCAGCTTGACATCTTCTGCTGTATTGGGAGATATGGCAATGATGTCGTCTGCAAACCGTATAGAGGTGCGAGTCGCAATCCTCCAGATTGCATTGTACAGCCGCCACCTCCCCTCATCATCCTTGACCACATGATGAATTGTGAGTATGCGTCTTCCCCGAATCAGAGGGAAGAATACTCCGCACAACTCATCCGTCGCATGGATTGTAACATCCCTTCCGCGACACATACGGCGGACCTGACCCATCGGCGCGAACACCCCGTTCTGAAGACAGTGAAACAACCCCTGATTGAGAGTAATGTCGGCCTCCACCACAGAGAATGGCTCCCCTGCAGATTCCAAATTGCACTCGATGCTGTCCGCATACCTGCCGAGACCGGTCTTAGATCTGGCATCCTCTCTAGGCCTGCGAATGACAACGACATTCATCAGGCTTTCATCTGCATTTGATATTTAAGACAGGTGGAGAAAAAAGTAGGCCTGGAATATCCTCCAGATATCCTTTAATAAAACCCTCATTGTTGGAGTCTAAAGTCGACCCTGTAGTGAACCAAATGCTCGTACACAAATTCATGATGAAAGCTGGAGCCAACGTCCTAGGTTCAGCTCTTTCGTTCGTCTCTCTGATGGTGATGACACGTTATGTTGGCGAGCAGTACGGCATCATGATGTGGGGCTGGGCATTTACTGCCATGTTCAATGCATTCTCAGACCTGGGATTCAACTCGGCAAACCTCAGATACCTCTCGAAACGCGATGACAACCAAAATGCGTATTTCTCCACATTCTTTGCCGTCAAGATACTACTCAGTCTGACCGTCACAATAATGAGCTGGGTGTCTGTCTACCTCACATACAGTAACGGATCAATGGATCAGGAGTCACTCGGAGTGTGCATTGTCTTCGTAGCATACTATCTCCTGTACAACAACCAAACAGCACTGACTGTCAGCTATGACGGTAGAATGGAGAACGGAAAGTCATCCATAGCACTAACAATTGAATATCTCGTCCGCTCAGTCCTCCTGATAATACTGGCACTGTCTGGTGCAGACCCCTCCACCCTGAGTTCCGCATACCTGGTCGGCATAATCATCTCCATGGCATCCTGCTTGATGATGTTAAGAAACACAGGATTGCGTCTTGTCAGACCGACATTCGTCAAGACGTATGCTAACTTCGCAGCCCCCCTGGCATTCTCCATCATGGCAATTGCAATCATTGAATACCTTGACAAGGTTCTGATCGGACTCTATCACAACAGCATGGAAGTCGGATACTATACCGCAGCCGCAGGCGTGATGGGTGCATTCACAGTACTCGGGACATCATTGAACAATGTCCTCCTGCCACACCTTTCAAGGGAGGGGAGATCCGACCGGGAAGGTGTGGAGCACACCCTGTGGATGACGGAGAAATACATCACCATATTGCTACTGCCGGTTCTGATATTCCTCCTCATCCTGGGACGGCCAATTGCCATTGTCCTGTTTGGTAGCGGTTACGCTGACAGCGGGGACGTCCTATCAATCCAATCGATTCACATCTACGTCTTCATATTCACAGGCCTGATGGCCCAGGTTCTGTACTCCATAGACCGTTCCGCAATCTACCTTAAGGCATCACTGATCTTTGTAGCGGTATCCCTGATTGGTTTCATCACGCTCATACCCGATACATTCATGGGCTTCGATATGGCAGGACTGGGTGGCGTCGGCGCAGCCACTGCACTTGCCGTGGCATACACGATTTTCGCTTCGATTCTAGTCTACATGGTACGGAAAGAACTGGGTTATACCCTCTGTCCAGGATTCTGGAAGTTGTTCGCAGCGGGTGCTGCGGGCGGCGTTTTCCTTCTGGCATTGGACGCCATGTTCAGTGTCGATGGCCTCATCCAACTCGCCATAGTAGGCATAGCCAGTGAAGGTGTTTTCTTTGCAACACTCTGGGCTCTGAAAGGTATCAATCGCGACGATTTTGAATTCATCAAGACCGCTCTTAGCCCGAAGAACCTTAAAGAATCGGTCACAGAAGAGTGGAAATGAATCTCATAGGCAACCTGTCGGATTCACTCCCAGCCTTCCGAGGAATCACTGGAGGGAAGTTGTCTTTCCCTGCGTATAATTCTACGGATCTTATCCTCGAACATGAAGAAAAGTACTGATACGACCCCTATGCACTGCAGAACTCCTCCCACAATGAACTGCAGAGACCTCAGGGAAACCGGACCGACCATGGTCGTGTTAGACCAGTTGAATATGTCCATCACTGTGTCGATGGACAGCATGTCGGTCCACACAGCAAGCGGCATCAAAGTCAGGGCATTCGTGGCGTACACATAGATCAGAGACCCTATTGCCATGATGATCCAACTGTATACGTAACGGGAATCACGGGATGCCGCCCATATCGCCAAAAACGGAACTATGATGACCATATACTGTGTAGTCGGGGGGTAAATCAAGCAAAGCGTCGCAATGAGGAAGCAGGCCCCTACCAACTGCGCATACGGATCGCGGTCACGCCGCCTGTACATCATAATGGCAATAACCACAGACAACACTAGGACCACGACATATACAAGGACGCGGCTCGTGTTAGCGATTGTTAGGAACAATGAACCCCCGCTGGATGCATTCACGCGATCGGTGAGGAAACGGAAACATGACTCCAGGTTCCCTTCCAATATCTGTGGCAAAAAGATCAGCAACGTCATCAGAGTCGCACCTAGGACAGCCATCGTAATCTGATGCAAACCCTCTGAACGACTGTTTCTGTTCCTCATCAGCAAGTACACAACCAAGACGAAGATGAAGAAAGCCGGGAAGAACTTCGTGAGAACGGCCAAACTGAATGTCATCCCTGCAAAGAAAGGATGTTTTTTGCGGACTAGCAGAACCGTCATCAATGCGAACACAACGGCTATAGTGTCTGGCATACCGATCATGGCAGACGATAGGAACAAAACCGGACATAGGAAGGTCAAAGCAAAAGCCAGGACGGACTTCCTATCATCGCTTGTATAGTCCCGTACAATCGCCATGCTGAGAAACGCCATGACAATATCGAAGAACATCAACGGAATCTTCACCGAATAGATGAAAGCCAGAGACGGTGCAGTGGCAGTGTAGTATGTATCGGGAATGTACTCCACCGGAAACGCCTCGATAACACGCACAGCGATTTCACCAAGACACAGCACATACTCTTGGATGGAGCTTATCAGCCCCAGGATGTATCCCCACACTGGCGTGTAGTAGTACCCTTCTGCCTCGTAGAGACCGTTCCCAGCCTCAATGTTCCTGATCACAACAGCCCAGTAGTCGAGATCATAGACCATCGACGACGCCATGACAACGAGACGAATTAGAACCCCGATTATCAGAAGAAACAGAATTGGATGCTTCAGGGACATCAACCAGTCCATCGCCCTGGAAAGCGTTGGGAAATTGGACTCGGGCATGGAATACCTCTGCGAACCTGACATACATCCCACCCACATAGATGAAAACAGTTGAATCCTCGTCTGTACCTTCGAACACTCCCCACACAGTCTCCCTGGCAGCCTCTCCGCGGCGATGGTCAATGATGGTTGTCTTGCATGAAACTCCCGAGGTTATGACCTGTCCCATATCATCAATCAGATCTATGTCATAATCACCTGAGAATACACAAATTTCCCCTGATCCATAGGGAACCATAGATATTGTGGAATATCCATCTGCCTGATATCCCATACTCAGTGCACCAGGGATGTCGGATACATCAAGAGCGTATAGCAAGTCGTTCCCAGAAAGAGTCAGTGCCTCCGTGAATTTATTGTCCACCACAGACTCTGCATATCTTGGTCCGTTCTCGTTGATGCAGTCTGTACCGAAAAGAAGTACCGAACTGTTCTCCACCTCAACTAGAGAATCACCGTCGATGAAATAGCGACCGACCTCTGATCCAACCCAATATAGTGTACCCCCTGCTTGAATCCACCTAAGAAGGAGATCCCCCACATCACCGGTGTACACAGATGACGGCAATGCGAACGATGTTACGATGAGCCCGTATCCAGAGGGATTAGAGATCGTTTGCTCCAAAAATGACAGTAGCCCTGATGAATTACATTCTGTAACAGTATCGAACCCGCGGTTCGAAAGTGCCAGAGAAATTTGCTGAGCCATATGGGCCGAGTCGATATAGTAGCGAAGGCCTTCCGCCTGATCAGCGAATTCGTCATACCGCTCATCCACAAATATCGCAAGGCTCGTAACTGGGGTGGAACCATTCCTATCTAGAAGCACGACATCATACACATCGGAACCGGATATTGAGACGCTATATTCTGCACTGCCGTTCGAGAAGACGACATCTGCTCCGTACGATGTTCTGTCGGATGTGATCACAATGACTTCTCCGATAAGGACTACCGCAATCAAGATTGTTGCCAGGACGACGCATCCCTTCCTGCCAAAAACCTTCGAAATAACATCATCCATCTCAACACCTGGCAGAGCACTTCTGGTTGCTGGCGTTATAGACGATAACGCTATTTATAGATGACAAATGGTCGCTATAACCGAGTATTTTTTTATAGATAGATAGAAAAAGATGTTTAGGGGGCAAAAGCCCCCTTGGTTTGAGAATCACTCGAACGCGGGTCCGCAGTCAGGGATGAATCCGTCCTCCATCATCTTGGCCGTGAGGTTCCTCGACCTGTTGATCATAAAGGTTGCCCTGTCGAACAGCTCCTGCCTGCTGAGCTTGAGTCTGGCGACACCCTGCTCCTGGGCCTTGAGGGCGACGGCGACGGCCTCCCTGGGGAAGACCTCTGTCTCGGACATGTTGGGGATGATGTAGTCCTCCGAAAGTCCCTTCTCCTCGGCGCACTTGGCGAGCTCGGTGGCCGCGGCGATGCACATCTCGTCCGTGATGGTCTTGGCCCTCACGTCGAGCACTCCCCTGAAGATGGCGGGGAATCCCATGGAGTTGTTGACCTGGTTGGGGAAGTCGGACCTTCCGGTCGCGAAGACCTTGCAGCCGTTCTCCTTCGCCTCCCAGGGCCAGATCTCGGGCACGGGGTTGGCGGTGGCGAAGATGACGGGGTCGTCCGCCATGAGCTTGACGTAGTCGGCGGGGATCGTCCCGGGGCCAGGCTTGGACGCGGCGATGACGATGTCGGCGCCCTCCATGGCCTCCTTGATGCCTCCGGACTTGCCTGCTCCGTTCGTCTTCTCGCAGATCTCCCACTTCTGCCTGAAGTCCTTCTTGACGTCCTCCCTGGAGAGGTTCAGGATTCCCTTGGAGTCGCACATGCACATGTTCTTGGGGCTGAATCCGGTCGCGAGGAGCAGCCTGGCGATGGCGATGGACGCGGCGCCGGCTCCGATGACCGTGATGTTGGCCTCCTCGAGCTTCTTGCCCACGAGCTTCATGGCGTTGATGGCCCCGGCGACCTCGACGGTGGCGGTTCCCTGCTGGTCGTCGTGCCAGACGGGGATCTTGCAGTCCCTCCTGAGCTCGTCCAGGATGTCGAAGCACTTGGGGTTGGAGATGTCCTCGAGGTTGATTCCTCCGAAGGACGGCGCGATGAGCCTGACGGTCTCGATGATCTTGTCGGGATCCTTGGTGTCGAGGCAGATCGGGACGCAGTCCACGCCTCCGAGGTACTTGAACAGCATGGCCTTTCCCTCCATGACGGGCATGGCGGCCTCGGGCCCGATGTCGCCGAGTCCCAGGACACGGGTACCGTCGGACACGACGGCGACGGTGTTCCACTTGCAGGTGTGCTCGTACACCATGTCGGGGTTGGCCGCGATGTCCTTGCAGGGCTCGGCCACTCCGGGGGAGTACCAGATGGCGAAGTCGTCGAAGGACCTGACGCAGGCCTTCGGGACGGTCTCGATCTTCCCGCCGTAGAACTTGTGCATGACCATTGCGTCCTTTCCGGGCTTCTTCGCGAGCTCGAGACGCTCCTCGACTGTCATTTCCTTCTCGTTTACCATAAATTTCACCTCAGTTTCTACGAAATTCGTAGAATTACTTCGAATTCTAAATCTCGTCATATGTCTTACATTATTTATAATGAGCGTACTGGGTGCAATTCGAATGTGGTGGCACCCAGATGGCTGTTGTGGCTACGCGTACCTCCGATAATTTCCGGGAGATGGGTTCTTTTTAAATATGCTACAACATGGTTCAAACACAGGTGATCCAATGGATGGGAAGAACACCAAGACCATGATTCTGGTGGCGGTTGTGATTGCGGTCATCGTCTGCGCTGCGGCAGCGTACTACCTGCTGCAGGACGACGAGCCTCAGGACGGGGCCAACCATCAGACGCTGGACATGCCCGACACCCTGCTCGTCATACCCGCGCCCGGCACAGGGGAGACATACACGGGAACCATCAACATAGACAACCCCATGAGTCCAGACATAGTCGTCGGGGTGACGGTGGACTACGTCGACTACCTGGGAGGCCAGGACAGGTACCGCATAGGGTTCGATATCTCAGGGACGGACCTCCAGATCAGGAGCCTGGACGTCGTCGCCGACATCGAGAGAGGAGGCCTCACAGGCGGCCCCATGAATGTTTGGGACGGGTACGACACCTCCGCCCCGGTAGAACTGGACGGCTCCGGCTCGACTCTGGATTACGACGTCACAATGGCAGATGGATACAGAGTATCGGTAGTGACACCCGGCATGGGCACCGAGGTCACCGTCGACAGCTCCGACGGATGGTTCGAAGTGGGAGTCGACGACGGCCTGTACGCCGTCAAGGTCCATGTGACCGCGGTGTACGAGTACTTCACCGGAGACACGTACACCGTCAACGCCGAACTGGACATATGGCTTCCCGGAGAGTACAGAGAGACTGCCTGAAACCCCTTCGACGGCCCCTCCCCCGAGGGGCCCTCCTTTATACCACCCCGCAGATAATCGCCCATGGGCAGGGATATCACCGTCCTCCTCGTGGACGGCTACATCGACGACCCGGCGGCACTCGGCGTACCGCCGTACATCTCACCTATTATCCGCGCCATCGCAGGCGCGGCTCTGGACGCCGGCGCCGACAGAGTTGAGTACGTCACGATCGACATGATTCGCCGTGGAGCGAAGCTGCCTCAGGCTGACGTGAGCGTCGTCATGTCCGGGAACACAGTCCCCGGGAAGTACCTGCGCTCCATGCCCATGTCCGTGAAGGAGCTGGAGGCGCTCTTCCCGAAGCTCTCCGGCTGGCGCCTCATCGGGGGCTCCGCCGCGGACGCTGACATCGCCGGCAGGTTCGACTTCGTCATCAGGAAGGACCTCGCGGCGTCCCTGTACGACGGAATGTGTGGGAGGGAGGTCGGCGAGAGGTACCGCACCCTGGACGAGTGGAACCGCTGGATGCTACTGGGCGCGGACATCGTGAAGCAGCACCAGGACTTCCCCCAGCCGCTGATAGCCGAGGTGGAGTCCTACCGCGGGTGCCACAGATGGTCCACGGGAGGCTGCTCGTACTGCATAGAGCCGCTCAAGGGGAGGCCGCTGATGAGGTCGCCCTCCGACATAATCGCCGAGGCGGAGAGGCTGAGGGATCTCGGCGTCAGGAACCTCAGGGTGGGAGGGCAGACCTGCATCGTATCCTACGGCTCCAAGGACGACTCCCCCGTGCCGCGCCCCGACCCGGAGGCCGTGTCGGACCTGTTCGAAGGGCTTGGCGCGCTGGGGTTCGACGTTCTGCATGTCGACAACGCCAACGCCGCAGTCATATCGACGTACCATGATGAATCCGAACAGGTCCTGGAGACCCTGGCACACCGCTGCACCGACGGCAACGTCCTGGCGCTGGGGATGGAGACCGCGGATCCGCGGGTCGTCATCGAGAACAACCTGAACAGCACGTCGGAGCAGGTGCTCGACGCCGTCAGGGCGATCAACAGGATCGGCGGCGGGAGGGGCCCGAACGGACTCCCCAGGCTGCTGCCGGGCATCAACATCGTCTGCGGACTGGACGGGGAGACCGCCGACACCTACAGGATGGACATGGACCTGCTCCGCGCGGTGCGCGATGAGGGGCTGATGGTCAGACGCATCAACATACGGCAGGTGCTGCCTGTCAGGCGCGAGTTCGAGGTGCGTGTGGACCAGCGCAGGTTCAAGAGGTTCAAGGAGGAGGTCCGCTCGGACATCGACAGGGTCATGCTGGAGAGGGTCGCCCCGTACAGCACCGTCCTCAGGAACGTCTACATGGAGATCCATGACGGTAACACCACGTTCGGCAGGCAGATCGGCTCCTACCCCCTCCTGGTGGGGATCCCCTACAAGGTCGACCTCGACACGTTCCACGATGTCTTCATAACCGACTGGGGCTACCGCTCCATAACGGGTGTGACGTATCCGTTCGACATCAACTCGCAGCCCATGACCGCCCTGGCATCGCTGCCGGGCATCGGGAAGAAGCGTGCGTCTCGGATCGTCATGGAGAGGCCCCTGTCTGGATTCGATGATCTTTTGAGAGTGGTCGAGGACCCGAACGTGGTGGACCGTCTGAGAGACTTCGTCGTCTTCGAATCAGTAGAATGATTGTATGATATTCCATTATCTTATCCCAATTGCTATGATGCAACTTCAATGAAATCGATTGCTGTATAACATTTATATCGATGAGGACCGGAAAAGGTTCTCGGAAAACGTATCGGGGTTAATGAGCGACAGAGTTAACATGGACCACCGCATACGACGTCATGCCACGGTGATGATCGTTTTATCGTGCTGATCTCTGATGATAGACGGGCGAGCTGAGTGGCACACCCTCCAACAATCGTCGAACACCCTTCTGGAAACCCGTAAATAAAGAGTGGGAGTTCAGACATCCATGCCCGTTCTTCAGGTCGCACTCGACTTAATGCAGCTGAACAGGAGCATCGTCATCGCACACGAGGCTGTGGACGGCGGTGCCGATTGGATCGAGGCTGGCACCCCGCTGATCAAGAGCGAGGGGGCCGAGGCCGTCCGCGCGCTCAGACGCGAGTTCCCCAACAGGAAGATCATAGCCGACACCAAGACCATGGACGTCGGTTCGTTCGAGGTCGAGATTATGGCGAAGGCAGGCGCCGACATCGTCACCGTCCTCGGCCTGGCCGACGACGCGACCATCGAGGAGGCCGTCATGGCCGGGAGGAAGTACGGCGCGGAGATCATGGTGGACATGATCAACGTCCCGGACAGGGTCCAGCGCGCTAAAGAGGTCGAGAAGCTCGGAGCGGCGTACATCTGCATGCACATGGGCATCGACACCCAGATGCGCGGAGAGGAACCTCCCATAGACGTTCTCAGGAAGATCGTCGACGCCGTGTCGATACCGGTCGCCGTCGCAGGAGGCATCACCGCCGAGAACGCCGGGGAGTATGTCGAGGCCGGGGCGACAGACGTCATCGTCGGAGGGGCGATAATCAAGACCGAGGACATCAGGGGCGCCGCCGAGAACGTGAAGAAGGCCATGTCGGGGGCCAAGGTCGACACGAACCTCGCCAAGAAGTACTCGGAGGAGGACCTCTTCGAGGCGTTCTCCAGGGTCTCCACCTGCAACATTTCCGACGCCTTCCACAAGCAGGGAGTCATGTTCGGCATCCTCCCGCAGTCCCTCCAGCACAGGCAGAGGATGGTCGGCAGGGCGCTCACCGTGCAGACCACCAACGGCGACTGGGCCAAACCCGTGGAAGCCATCGACCGCGCAAAAGAGGGCGACATCCTGGTCGTCGACGTGGGCGGTGCCCCGGTCGCGGTCTGGGGCGAGCTCGCCACGTGCTCGGCGATGGTGATGGGCGTAAAGGGCATCGTCATAGACGGGGCCATCAGGGACATCGACGACATCCGCGAACTGAAGTTCCCCGCGTTCGCACGCACCGTCGCACCGTGCGCCGGCGAGCCGAAAGGCTACGGGGGCATAGGCATCGAGGTCACGGTCGGAGGACAGAGGGTCCGCACCGGGGACTGGATCGTCGGTGACGAGAGCGGCATCGTCGTCATCCCCAAGGAGGTGGCCGTCGAGGTTGCCAACCGCGCACTGGACGTCCACGAGAGGGAGAACAGGACCAGGGAGGAGATCAACAGGGGATCGACGCTCTCCAAGGTCAACGAGCTCGCCAAGTGGGAGCCCGTCAAGTGACATCGCCCTCAATCTCTGAGACATCCGATTGGGATCACATGGACGCCATCCGGCCTCGTGTATGC
>ERZ1673744.872-NODE-872-length-33474-cov-6.570963_pt1 | contig 33474 bp, 26 predicted proteins | sample MGYA00580207_ERZ1673744 | MGnify/ENA primary metagenome ERZ1673744 (study PRJEB41218, sample SAMN15661751) | gut metagenome | host: Homo sapiens | place: Canada: London | collected 2015-08-20/2019-03-30 | study: EMG produced TPA metagenomics assembly of... | reverse complement strand
ATATTATATCTCTTCCGAAGTATCAGAGTCAATAGGCTTAACGAAAAAGTTACAAGATGTCTGTGTAAGGTAATGACAGAATAGCGGTGTGCTGGCGAACTATGCTTTATTTTGTTTTTTATCTAAATCATTCAATAGGGCGGTAGCATCCCTATTGGCAAGGGGATTCCAAAAGGGAACAGCGTTCTCCTTTGTCTGGGGTGTTCAGAGGGGATAGTGTTCCCCTTTGACCGGAAGAATCCAAAGAAACCGGCGGTTTCGTGGCACACGATTTTCCGTAGGAAAGTCTAGTGTGTTATACCTTTGTGGAGCAGATGGCAGCCGGAATTGTAGCACACCCTGAAAAGTGTGGCCACAGTTGCGGCGTTCTGGCGGGAAAGGTTGCCCCTTGCGGGGCAGCATAAGCGACAGAAAAAGGCTGGCAGGCGGTGCGGGCAAGCACTGTCTGTCAGCCGTGTCATTTGCGGAACAAAGGTATATCAAAGCCCCCGTCAGCCGCTGCTTCCCATCGTATCAGAACCACCACGGCAGCTTTCCGCGCAGGCTGTCCATCGCCTCGCCCTCCACCTTCTTTGTCCAGCTCTCGCTGAGATGGAAATGGAGCGCCGCGCCGATCAGCGGGTGCTCGATTCCATCGGTAAAGCCATAGCGGTACAGCAGATAGGTCTGCTCTCTGGCTGTCAGCTTGTCCAGCGCCGCATACAATTCTATCAGCTGCTCTTTTTGGATATAGATTTGCTCCGGCGTTTGGGTGTGAGGGTCGGCTATGGCTTCGATCCGCAGCATCCGTTCATCCTCTGAGAGAACGTCATCCAGATATACTCTCTGGAAGCCGGGGCCGTCTTTCTTATCCACCATCCGTTGCTCAAATAAACCGAGGGCGGCGCGGATGCAGTCCGTCATGGCGTTGCGGAGCGCCGGTGCTGCATAGGTCAGAAATTTCATGCCCCGTCCGGCATCAAACAAAGGGATCGCGTTCAGCAGGCCGATACTTCCCTCCTGCATCAAATCATCCAAATCAATTCCAATATCATTTTCATCCAGCCCCATGTTTCGGTATTGCTCCAGCGCAATTTTTCGGATGAATCCCAGATTCTTTTCCAGCAGAATGTCACGGGCAGCCGTATCCCCTTTCTGTGCCAGTCTGCACAGCTGCTCATTGCTCCGGGTCGGCATTTTGCTTCTCCTGCGCGTGGTCTAAGGTGGATTGGAGAAATTCCGTCAGCGCCTGACCGAACTTGTCTAATGCTTCCTTTTGCACACCGTCCATCCCCGCTGCGCTCTGGGTGACGGCGGCGGAAATCATTTCGGGCGTGATGGTCGGAGTATGAACATCCGCCCCTTTGGTGAGTTCGGTAAACATCTGCTGAGTGATGCCCTTGGTCAAGGACTGCGCTGCTGTGAAATCGTTGCCGATCTCTTTCTTCACTTCCCGCAGCGCCGCCATAAATGTGTTCTGTATCATCGTCAGGTCTGCCTGATATACGGGAACTTTCTGCCGGTTGACAGTTCTGGCCGCCTGCACCGCAGCGTCTGTTTTATTGTTTCGGCGCAGCATGGCGCTGAGAGTAGTAAGCATCTGGTTCTGTCCGGCGAAACCGGCGGCCAGCGTATCGTCAAAATATTGCTCAATCATATAGGTGACTTCTGCAAAGCGAGGGCTTTCCAAAAGGCGGTTGACGATCTCTGCATTGGCTTTTCCGGTGTACAGATTCCGCGCCGCCTGCACCGACAGGCCCAGTTCTTCAATATCAAAATTTGTCCGGTCGGGCGTGTTGACTTCCCCCATCAGGAAATCTGTGGAGACTTCAAACACTTTCGCAATGCGGAGCAAATGTTCTGTGCTGATCTTATCAGTCTTACCGCTGACAAACCGGCTGATGGCGCTCTCGGTGCTGCCGATGCGGGTCGCCAGCTGTGCCTGGGTAATTTTATGTTCCTTCATAAGCTCCTGCATCCGCTGCCGGATATTGCCGGGCAGATAGGCTCCCTCCATGTGACGCACCTCTCTTCTGAAAACTCTCTTTATCCATTATACCTGATAAAACCAGCGCGGGCAAATGCTTTCCGCTGGCTTCGCCGCTCTGAGGTCTTGCATTTTTGCAAGATTTCAGGGCGGCGTTTTTTCATTTCTTGCACTTTTAGCGGATTTTTCGGTTTATAGGCTTTTTCCCCGTATATTCAGGCAGACGGGCAGATACCGTCAATAAATAATGGAGGACAAAGCCTATGAATTTATTTGAAACTGTAAAATCCGCTGTCACCGTGAAGCAGGCCGCCGAATACTACGGCTGTAAGGTCAACCGGGGCGATATGATCTGCTGCCCCTTCCACGATGACCGGCATCCCAGCATGAAGCTGAACAGGGATTATTTCTATTGCTTTGGCTGCGGGGCTACCGGGGATGTGATCGATTTTGTGGCGCGGCTGTTCGGCCTGAGCAGCTACGAGGCCGCAAAGAAGCTGGCCTATGACTTTGGCATCGACCCGGACAAGCCCCCGGCAGCGATGGCTTTGAAAAAGCCCTATCCGCTGGCGCGGGCTTTCCGCAACGATGAGATACACTGCCAGCGGGTGCTCTGCGATTATCTGCATCTGCTGGAACGCTGGAAGGTCGAATATGCCCCGCAATCGCCGGAGGATGAACTGGATGACCGCTTTGTGGAAGCCTGTCATATGATCGAGTATGTAAATGATTTGTTGGACGTTCTCATGTTTGCGGAACTGAAGCAGCGTGTGAAAGCGGTGGATATGCTGCTGAAGGACGGCACTATCACCGCGCTGGAGCAGCGGCTCAGACGTCTGGAAAAGGAGGTGCAGCACCGTGGCGAAGAACGAGCAATCGCGTGAGGCCAACCAGCCCATCTGGTTTGACGGCAAGAGTATCAATGAAGCCCTGTTTTGTGATGATTTTCTCGGCAGACACAAAATCATCTACACAAACGGGGCTTTTTTCACGCCTGATGGCCGCGTGACCGATGAGCTGCCACTGCGTGGAGAAATTTTTGAGGAACTGAAATGCTGTGCGGTCAGCAATATCCCCCGCAAAATCAGCAATATCGTGGAGCTGATGAAGCTGGCGGCGCTGGTAGAGGATTTCCCGCCGGAGGCTGACCGCATTCATCTGGCAAACGGCACGTTGTTTCTGGATGGCTCCTTTACGGAGGGAAAACCGGACATCGTGCGTTGCCGCCTGCCGGTGGCCTATAATCCCGATGCGCCCACGCCGACCCGCTGGCTGGCTTTTCTGGATGGGCTTCTTTACCCGGAGGACATTCCCACTTTGCAGGAATATATCGGCTACTGCCTGATCCCCAGCAACAAGGGACAGCGCATGATGGTCATTAAGGGCAATGGCGGCGAGGGTAAGAGCCAGATCGGCGCGGTGCTGTCCGCCCTGTTCGGCAGCAACATGAAGGACGGCAGCATCGGCAAAATTTCCGAGAACCGTTTTGCCCGCGCTGATCTGGAACACATTCTGCTGTGTGTCGATGATGATATGCGGATGGAGGCCCTGCGGCAGACCAACTATGTCAAATCCATCGTCACCGCACAGGGTAAAATGGATTTGGAGCGTAAAGGCAAGCAGAGCTATCAGGGATGGATGTGCGCCCGGCTGCTGGCATTCAGCAATGGCGACTTGCAGGCTCTCTTTGACCGCAGTGATGGCTTTTATCGGCGGCAGTTGGTGCTGACCGCCAAAGAGAAACCTGCCGACCGTGTGGATGATCCCGACCTGGCAGAGAAGATGAAGGCCGAGGTGGAGGGCATTCTGCTGTGGGCTTTTGCGGGATTGCAGCGGTTGGTAGCGAACAACTTCAAGTTCACCGAGAGCCAGCGCACCAAAGAGAACCGGGAGGCCGTCAAGCGGGACAACAATAACGTGTTTGATTTTCTGGAATCCGAGGGCTATATCCGGCTGAAAGCGGATGCGTCCATCAGTTCAAAGGATTGCTACGACATTTACCGGATGTGGTGCGAGGAAAATAGCCTGACTGCACTCAAACGCCGCAGCTTCAGCGATGCGCTGGTGGCAGCCTGCGGTAAGTACAATCTGGAACACTGCAACACGATTACCAATTCGGCAGGACGCCGGGTATGGGGCTTTATGGGGATCGAGGCAGTGGCAAGGCCGCATATAAACGAGTTTACGGACGCTTCACAGTGTACGTACGTACCGGAAGACTGGCGGGATTGATTTCCGATCTGGTCGCCGGTACGTATGTACGCAGCGATTGACCCTGTTACCTCATATATTGTAGAGGCGCTTCATTTGGATAAAGTGGTCGTGCCCATTTTGGGTACACCTATTTTGATGTGTAAAAGTGGTTATGGATATTTTGTCCACCACCAGAACCGTGAAATTCTTCGCGCTTTTGTGCTGTGAAGTAGGTGTGGTCATTTTGACCACACCTGAAGCGGTCAGTAAAAGCGGTGATTTTGCAGGCATATTTTAGAGCAATCTCAAAACAGCGAAATGTTTCTCTTTTATCCGTATACAGTTCGCCGGATGGCGGCTCACGGAACGACGTACAGATTGCAGCATTTTGTGACAATACAGCCCGAACAGTGAAAAGTCCCGCATTTCTGTGAAGTCGAATATTCCGCCGTTGACCAACGATACGCAGGGAATCATTTCTATCGCAAAACAGCATTTGCACAAATTTCACCATTGACCAAAGCCGGTGCGCTCCCCAGCGTAGCCGGTTCTTTTTATGACGCAACCGAAAATCATGTTTTATCTATCAAGTGACAAAGGGCTTCACTTGCGAAAATGGAGGAATATATTTTATGAAGTCAAGTATCCGAAACGAAATCAAGGCGCAGATCATCCGCGCCGGTTACACCATGCAGGAAGTCGTTGACCAGCTGCACGATGAGTATGGGTGGAGCGACAGCGTATCCAATCTTTCCGGAAAATTGCAGCGGGAATCGCTGCGGTATCGGGAGGCCGTGGAGTTGGCTGACGTGCTGGGATATGACATTGTCTGGCAGAAACGGAGGGATTGAGTATGGAAAAAGCACAATACGCGATTATGCGATTTGCCAAATATAAGGGGCCTGAAATCGGCAATATCGAGGCCCATAACGAGCGCACAAAGGAAAAGTACGCCAGTAATCCCGATGTGGATACCAGCCGAAGCAAGTACAACTTCCATCTGGTCAAACCGCCCGGCAAGTACCGGGCCGAGTCAGAGAGGCAAATTGCCGCTGCCGGATGCCGTACCCGGAAAGACAGTATCCGTATGATCGAGACGCTGTTCACAGCCAGCCCGGAGTTCTTTAAGGGAAAGAAACGGGCGGAAATTCGGGTATTTTTCGAGGAAGCTCTGCACTTTTTGGAACAGCATCAGTCCAAAGAGACAATTATATCCGCCGTGGTGCATATGGACGAGAAAACGCCCCATATGCACCTTTGTTTTGTCCCTTTGACGGAGGATGGCAGGCTCAGCGCCAAAGACATCATGGGCAATAAAAAGAAGCTGACCTGGTGGCAGGATGAGTTTTGGAAACACATGGTCAAGAAGTTTCCAGATTTGGAGCGTGGCGAGAGCGCCAGCCTGACCGGGCGCGACCATATCCCGCCCCGCGTATTTAAGGAGATGACCAGACTGACCAAACAGAAAAGCAAACTGGAGGATCTGCTCACTGGAATCAATCCCTTTAACGCCAAAAGCCGGGCGGAGGAAATCTGCAAGATTCTGGATACCTATATTCCCAGCGTGGAGAAGATGGACACACTGCTGCGGAAATATGGCGTAGCCTTCACGAAAACAGCATCCGAAAACAAAAAGTTGAAAACGAAAAATGCCGAACTGGAAGAATCTCTTGCATCGGCGCAGAAGGTCAGCACCCTAAAGCAGATCGAAGACCTCAAGCTGCGGCGCGACTATGACAGTGCCGTGGCGATTTTGGAACAGATACCGGCAGAAGTTTTGAACATCTATGCGCAGAGCAGCCATAGAGGAAAGGAGCGGCCTATTGAGCAAAGTTTATGATGATCCGAAATATAATGCGGCATTTGACCGCTGTGTTGATGTGATGGCGCGGCTGTTGCAGAAGTACGGGCCACAGCTGTTGGGGCAGATGCAGGAGACTGAGAAGGATGGCCGTACACAGTCTGCGGCATCAGGAAAGCAACCCGTTCCTGTGTATCAGGAATTTGACAAAGCCGCTTGATATAAATTAAATTTACACGTTGCGTATTTGTTTGGCGTATGCTATAATAAATACGCAACGTGTATTTTTGCTTTATGGGGTAAATGAAATGGACTGCAAAACCAAAATAAAAGAATTGCGGGAAAGCACTGGCATGAATCGCAAGGAATTTTGTAAATATTTTCAGATTCCCTATCGGACTGTGACAGAATGGGAACTGGATAACCGCCATGCGCCGGAATATGTACTCCGTTTGTTGGAGTACTACATTCAGAATGAAGGTCTGGCGAAGAAGAAAGTAACGGATGAATGTTTAGAGCTGGAAGAAAGGGGCGGCCTGCATGAAGAAAACTAAAACAAAATGTTATCTCTACACACGGGTATCTACATCCATGCAGGTGGACGGATATAGTCTGGATGCTCAGCGAGACAAACTGCGGAAATACGCTGAATACGAAGATATGGTAGTGGCTGGTGAATATTCTGATGAAGGCTTTTCCGGCAAGAATATTCAGGGCAGGCACGAATTTCAGCGGATGCTGCAAGACATTCAGGACTGCAAAGACGGTGTGGAATATGTGCTGGTGTTCAAGCTGTCCCGGTTTGGCAGGAATGCCGCTGACGTTCTGAATTCCTTGCAGCTGATGCAGGATTTCGGTGTCAATCTGATTTGTGTGGAAGACGGCATTGACAGTTCCAAAGATTCCGGCAAGCTGATGATTTCTGTCCTTTCTGCGGTGGCAGAGATAGAGCGTGAAAATATTCGGACACAGACGATGGCCGGACGGGAGCAGAAAGCCCGTGAAGGAAAATGGAACGGTGGCTTTGCCCCTTATGGATACCGCCTTGAAAAAGGCGAACTGTTGATTGCTGAGGATGAAGTGGACGTGATCCGCACCATCTTTGACCGCTATATTCACACCAACGATGGTGTCAGTGGCGTGGCAAAATATCTGAACCGGCAGGGCTTTGTGAAGAAGTTAAGGCAGAACGGCACCATTCCCGGTTTTTCTGCCAGCTTTGTGAAGAGTATCATTGATAATCCGGTATATATGGGAAAAATCGCCTATGGCAGACGCCGGACAGAGAAGAAGATCGGCACACGGAATGAGATGCACGTAGTTGAGCAATCGGAGTTCCCTGTGTACGAGGGGAAGCATGAGGCTATCATTTCAGAAGAAGATTGGAACCTCGCGCAGGAAAAACGGAAAATCAATGCTTACCGGCGTGAGAAAGTCAATGACCCTACCCACGCACATATCTTGTCCGGTATTCTGAAATGCCCCTGCTGCGGCAAAAGCCTGTACGGGAATATTGCGAAAGCCCACAGCAAGGACAAAAAGACCCGCTATTACTATTACTGCAAGAATACGGTGACGCCAACAGGCCACGAGTGTACCTTCCGGCTGAATATTGAGCAGATGGAAATGAACCGCATGGTAGCGTCAATCATCTCTGCTATGGTCAGTGACCCACGGTTTGCGGATGCAATCAAGGCGAAAATCGGCTCCGCTGTCGATACGAACGATTTGGAGAAGCAGCTGGAAGCATTACAGGCGCAGCTTCGGCAGACATTAGGCACAAAGGCCCGACTGGAACGGCAGATGGACGGTTTAGATGTGAATGACCCGTATTATGACCGGAAAATTTCTGATTTGCAGCGCCGATATGACGAGCAATATGGCGCAATAGATGAGATTGAAGTCCAGATTGACGATGTGCAAAGCCAGATACGGAGTATCCGGCAGGAGAAGATTTCGGGTGATAATATCTACCGCCTGTTGCTGGCATTCGATCAGGTCTATGAAGCAGCCTCCGAAGTGGAGCGGAAGGAGTTCATGCGGGCGTTTATTGAGCGGATTGAGTTATTCCCGGAAAAGCAGCCGGATGGCAACTGGATTAGGAAGATTATCTTCAACTTCCCTGTCCCGGTGAATGGAACAGAAGTGAAAGAATTGCCCTTGGAAAATGAAACAATAGTCGAGACGAACTGGAGTCAGGGGGATATGTCAATCGATGGACTTGAACGTCTGCTCAGTGTCTTTCTTGGCGGTCAGGGTGAAGAAAAAAATACAGACGCTTGTCGTAATGATGAAAGATATGCCGGTGGTATAAGACATTCAAGAATATTGGGTGTTGATGTATGCGGAGAGGTTCAGACAGATATTTCAGTGCCTGAATATCTTGAGGCGGAGGAGAAGAATGAGAAGGTCAATATCGAACTGTTTCGGTTTATATCGGAGCATGTGAAGAAATTCAGATAGTATTAGATATAATAGTTGTATACAATTATGAGTTAGAATAGAAAAATGTAGAAAATGGAAAACTAACAACGAGAAAATTAGAAAGCGTAAGGTGAAAATATGGAGGAGATTCAAAAGCATCTGTTTGAACTTCAGGATATAAAGTACAGAGATTTTCACAGCAGGCTTATGCCTGACACCGACAAGGAGACTGTCATAGGCATAAGAGTTCCCGTGCTCAGAAAATATGCGAAGAGTATAGCTGGAACAGAGCTGGAGGACAGATTTATTGATGAGCTCCCACACCAGTATTACGAGGAAAACAATCTTCACATGATGCTCGTAACCTGGATAAAGGACTATGATAAATGTCTATCAGAGGTAGAGAGATTTCTTCCGTATATAGACAACTGGGCAACCTGTGATTTCCCGGCACCGAAGTGTTTTGAAAAGCACAAGGAAGAACTGCTACCGGTCATCAAGTGCTGGATTGCCTCAAGCGAGACCTATACTATAAGGTACGGAATAGGAATGCTCATGAGACTTTATCTTGACGAGGATTTTGAGCCTGAGTATGTGAAGCTTGTGGCGGGAGTTGAGTCTGATGAGTATTATGTCAACATGATGATAGCGTGGTACATGGCTACAGCTCTGGCAAAGCAGTGGGATGCGGTAATTCCGTACATAGAAGAACACCGCATGTCCGACTGGGTTCACAGAAAGACAATACAGAAGGCTGTGGAGAGTTACCGCATAACTGATGAGCAGAAGAAATACCTCAAGGGATACAGGTAGTTTATCGCTTTTTAGCTGAAAAATGAAAAAAGATAAAAACGGTGCGTTATATAGCTGAGAGGCAAACTGTCAGCTATGACATAATCGCAACACAGGAAAGGAAAAATACAAATGACAACAAGAGAGGAAGCTTTGGCATACGGTCTGTCGTTTCCTGACACGTATCAGGAGGCGCCATTTCACGACCAGAATTGGCAGCTTGTGAGAGTCGAGGGAAGTAAGAAAGCATTTCTATGGACTTATGAGAGGAATGGATATATCAATCTGAACGTTAAAGCTGATTCAGAGTCGCTGGATTTTTGGAGGCAGGCATTTGAATCAGTTATACCTGGATGGCACCAGAACAAGGAGCACTGGAATACGATCATACTTGATGGAAGTGTGCCCGATGATGCGGTGAAGCAGATGATAGCGGAGAGCTATGACATAGTTACATACAGCCCTACAAAGAGGATCTATGATGCGGTGAAGAAGATACCGAAGGGGTGTGTTGCAACATACGGCCAGGTTGCGGAGATGGCAGGTGACAGGAAGATGGCGAGAGCCGTGGGGAATGCACTTCATAAGAATCCTGATCCTGAGAATATACCGTGTTACCGAGTGGTGAATTCCAAGGGTGAGCTTGCGGGAGCATTTGCGTTCGGTGGAGCAAATGTTCAGGCGGACCGCCTGAGGGCAGACGGCATAGAGGTTGAAAATGACCGGGTAGACCTGAAGAAATATGGAATGAAAAACTGAGTCGCAATACAGACAGAAAGGCAATACAGAATCATGACATCTGATAACACAAAGACAAATGAAAATCAGAACAATCCCCTTGGATATGAGAATGAGGCACATCTGCTCACAACCTTTGCCATACCGTGTATCATATCCATGCTGGTGACAGCACTTTATAATATAGTTGACCAGATATTTATAGGACACGGAGTGGGAATGCTTGGAAATGCTGCGACAAATATAGCATTTCCTCTTTCAACGGCATGTACTGCGATATCGCTTCTTCTTGGCATAGGAAGTGCGACCAGCTTTTCTTTGAAGCTTGGTGCCGGAGATGAGAAGAAGTCGGCTGAGGCAACAGGAAATGGAATCTGTCTCATGGCGATATTTGGCGTGGCACTTTTCCTTGTGACGACAATATTCCTGACACCTATGCTAAAGGCATTCGGCGCAACTGACAAGGTTCTGCCATTTGCACAGGAGTACACAAGGATAACAGCGATAGGTTTCCCATTCCTGATAGCGAATACCGGAATGAGCAAGCTGATCATGGCTGATGGAAGTCCGAGGTATTCAATGATATCCATGCTGACAGGTGCCATCATCAACACTATACTTGATCCGATACTTATATTCGGGCTCGATATGGGTATGCGCGGTGCGGCGCTGGCAACTATCACAGGACAGATCATATCATTTGCCATAAGCCTCAGATATATGTTCCATTTCAAGACAATACATCTTACCAGGGAAAGTTTTGTTATGCGAGGAGAGCCCTGCGGCAATATATTCAGATTCGGTGCGTCGGCGTGTTTCAATCAGATAGCCATGGCGATAGTCCAGGTTGTCATGAACAATACTTTGTCAAGATACGGAGCACAGTCGGTGTATGGAGGCGACATACCACTTGCGTGTTCAGGAATAATAAGCAAGGTAAACATGATATTCATGGCGATCGTTATAGGAATATCACAGGGAACCCAGCCGATCATAGGCTTCAACTATGGCGCAGGAAAGTACAGGAGGGTGAGAAAGACTTATCTTCTGGCGCTGGCAGCAGCATCGGCTCTGTCGGTGGTGGCATTTGCAGCATTCCAGATATTCCCTAGACAGATCATAAGCGCATTTGGAGAGGGAAGCGAGCTGTACTTCCAGTTTTCAGAGAGATACTTCAGGATATATATGTTTCTTACCATCGTAAATGGAATCCAGCCGGTGACATCAAACTTCTTCAACTCTATAGGAAAGGCGAGACTTGGTGTGTTCATGTCACTCACAAGACAGATACTATTTCTGCTTCCTCTCATCATCATATTCCCTATATTCATGGGGATCGATGGTGTCATGTATGCGGGACCGATAGCGGACGGAATAACTGCGATTGTCTGCGGTGTGTTTACGGTGAGGGAACTTAAGGAACTGACTTCTATAGACAGAGATGCACATGAAAAAGCCGTGAAAATATAGACGATAATCAGGATCTATATATTGTGCATAGAACTTATCGTGCTATAATTGAGAAAAATATCAATAAACATAAAGAGACGGCATTCGACAGACGATTTTGTGGTACTGAAAGACTGCGTGGATGAATCTGGACGAATGATGAAAGAAGGATAATCAATTATGACACTGAGAGATTTGAAGGTAGGACAGAGCGCCAGAATAAAGGCCGTTGGCGGTGAAGGAGAGCTAAGACAGCATTTTCTTGACATGGGTGTTATACCCGGTGCGGAGCTCACCCTTGTGAAGCTTGCTCCGATGGGCGATCCTATGGAGTTTCAGATCCATGGATATGAACTTACACTCAGACTGGCTGATGCAGAGCAGATAGATGCAGAGCAGATAGAGACAAGATCCAGAGCTCACACCAGAGTTGAGATCATAGAGGAGAAGGAACATCCAGGACTTGGCGAGGAAGGAAAATATCACGTCAAAGGGGATGGTGATCCGCTTCCAGAAGGAACAAGACTTACATTTGCCCTGGTTGGCAACCAGAACTGTGGAAAGACGACTCTGTTCAATCAGCTTACAGGATCAAATCAGCATATAGGCAATTTCCCTGGAGTAACTGTCGACAGAAAAGATGGTCCGATAAGGGGCAGGGAGAATACTTCCGTGACGGATCTGCCTGGAATATATTCGATGTCTCCTTATAGCAGCGAGGAGATCGTGTCCAGAAACTTTGTGCTTGATGATCACCCAAAGGCTATCATCAATATAGTAGACGCTACTAATATAGAGCGAAATATGTATCTCACAATGCAGCTTCTTGAGATGGAGATACCGGTTGTCGTCGCACTCAACATGATGGATGAGGTCACAGGCAATTCGGGTTCCATAGATGTAAATGGGATGGAGGCAATGCTTGGAACCCCGGTTGTACCCATATCTGCGGCAAAGAACGAGGGCGTGGATGAGCTTGTAAGACATGCTATACATATAGCCAAGTATCAGGAAAAGCCTGGAAGACAGGACTTCTGTGATGAGAATGAGTTTGGCGGAGCAGTACATAGATGTATACATGCTGTGGCGCATCTCATAGAGGACCATGTAAAGGCAGCAGATCTGCCGCTTAGATTCGCTGCGACCAAGATCATAGAGGGAGATCATCTCATACTTGAAAGGCTTGGACTTGATGAGAACGAGAAAGAGACGATAGAACATCTGATAATCCAGATGGAAAAAGAGAGAGGACTTGACAGGAGTGCAGCCATAGCTGATATGAGATTTAATTTCATAGAAAAGGTATGTGAAAATTGCGTAGTTAAGCCCAAGGAGAGCAAGGAGAGGATCAGAAGCGAAAAGATAGATCGCATTCTTACGGGTAAGTATACCGCAATCCCATGCTTTATAGGTATCATGCTGGCGGTGTTTTATCTGACATTTAACGTGATCGGAGCAGGTCTGCAGAAACTATTAGAGATGGGGATAGATGCGCTCACGGTTCAGGTGGGAAAGCTTCTCACCGCAGCAAATGTAAATGTGGTCGTCAAGAGCCTTGTTATGGATGGAATATTTGCGGGTGTCGGAAGTGTGCTCAGTTTTCTTCCGATCATAGTGACTCTGTTCTTTTTCCTGTCGCTCATGGAAGACAGCGGATATATCGCCAGAGTTGCATTTGTCATGGATAAGCTGCTAAGGAAGATCGGACTTTCCGGCAAGAGCATAGTTCCGATGCTGATAGGCTTTGGCTGTACGGTTCCGGCCGTCATGGCAACCAGGACACTCCCGAGTGAGAGAGACCGAAAGATGACTATTCTGCTCACTCCATACATGAGCTGTTCAGCTAAGCTTCCTATATATGCGTTCTTTGTAAGCGCATTCTTCCCTGGAAAGGGCGGCCTTATTATGGCAGGGCTTTATTTCCTTGGAATTGCGATAGGAATAATTGTGGCTATGGTTTATCGGAGCACATTGTTTAAGGGCAATGCGGTTCCTTTTGTCATGGAGCTTCCAAATTACAGACTTCCGGGTGCGAAGAACGTAGGCCAGCTCCTGTGGGAGAAGGCAAAGGACTTTCTTCAGAAGGCGTTCACAGTTATATTTCTTGCAACTATATGTATCTGGTTCTTTCAGAGCTTTGATATGCACCTCAATATGGTGAAAGACTCGCAAGACAGCATACTTGCTGCGATAGCCGGACTTTTGGTGCCGATATTTAAGCCGCTTGGACTTGGCGACTGGAGAATATGTACGTCGCTCATAAGTGGTATCATGGCGAAGGAGAGTGTGGTATCCACACTTGAGATATTGTTTAACGGATCAGTGACCGCAGCTATCACAACCAGGGCTGCAGCATCGCTGCTCGTATTCAGCCTGCTTTACTCGCCTTGTATAGCAGCCATCGCCTCCATCAAGAGAGAGATGGGACATCGCTGGGCTGTCATGGTAGTGATCTGGCAGTGCGTTGTGGCGTGGCTTGCAGCATTTGTGGTGTATATGATAGGGGGAATACTGTGATAAATGCCTGGCGTATGTCTGGTCTGATACATTCTGGAATATGTCTGGTACTAGGGTATTATCACACCAGTTTCTTCTCCGTCCACTTTCCGCTTCGCCAGCGCAGGACCATACCAACTGCGCGTACACATTCGTCACAGGTAAGGCCTATGTAGGCGCCGGTTGCAAGGAGCCCAAGGTGCAGGCCGAACATCCATGTACCGCCGACAGCACACACGTACATAAAGACAGCTGCTATGACGGCCGGGAATACCGCATCTCCGCTGGTCTTTAAGGCCTGGCCGTAGACAAGGTTTGTAACTCTGCCAACCTCGAGGATGATGTCAATAGCAAGGAGCCTTGTGACAATATGTACCATGTCCGGGTTGTCGGTGAACAGTTTCATGGCCCATGGGGCTGTGACTGCAAATAAAGTTTCAAGACAGGTCGCCACGATCACACCGATGATGGCGGCCTTTTTTGTATCTCTTTTACATGCATCTATATCGCCGGAACCGATATGCCATCCTGTCATGATGGCATTTGCCTGGGCGAGCGCTGAGCCGACGCAGTAGGAGAAGTTGCTTATCTGGACTGCGTAGGATCGTGCCGTGACATTTATTCCGTCAGTATCCATCTGGTTCAGGAACTTGACCACCAGCATCATGGCGACATTGTACAGAACGGATTCGAATGCAGATGGCAGTCCGACTCTGATGATCTGTGAAAGGACAGTTCTGTTAGAAAGCCTTTCGGGATTTTTTCCTGCTTTTACAAGGGTGCAGGAGAAAAAGATAACAATTGCAAGGTTGATAACCTTGGATATGACTGTCGCTGTAGCGACACCCTGCACCCCTTTATGCAGCGCAAAGAGAAATACTGCATTTAAGGCGAAGTTTACAAGGTTGCCGATTATGGTAGCGATGAGAGGCTGCTTTGTATGTCCAAATGCCCTGAGGTAGCTTGCAAATATTGGAATCAGCGCGTTCAGGAAGCACCCTCCGCCAACGATTTCAAGATAGCTCATGGCAGGTTCCCTGAGGTTCCCGGCTATTCCAATCAGATCAAGAATATTTCCGGAGAAAATGAACAGGAATATAGACATTCCCATACCTATGACTGAGTTGAATATAAGACCAAGCTGGCGTGCCTGATAAGCAATCCCAGGTCTGCCTGCGCCGATATTCTGAGTCATGACCGTCATCATGCCGGATGATATGATGGAGAACATGATGATGAACATTCCGATATAACTGTTGGCGGTTCCGACAGCACCCACGGCATAGTCGCCCACTGATGAGAGCATAAGTGTGTCAACCATGCCAGACAGCATATAGAATAGTGTTTCAAAACATATAGGTATAAAAAGTGCGGATAATTTCTTCATATAATCAGTACTCCTTTGGTGATGGGTATAAAATCATGAGTTATAACTAAATTGTATAATATCGCATTGATACCGCATGAATCTTGTACTATTTCAATTAAAAGTTGCACATATTCTACATATGAGTTAATATGACGAAGTTGCATGATATAAAAGGCAACACAATATATAATAAATCAATATCAGGGGATAACAATGTACGCAGAATTAAAGGAAAATCATCCACACGGGACAAGAGAATATCCATTTTGTGAGTATCATATGAGATACTGGCCACATGCATTCCAGATCCCGGTTCATTGGCATGATGAGGTGGAGATAATATATGTAAGGAAAGGTCCACTTATGGTTGAGATTGATGGACAGAAATTTATAGGGGATGACGGAGCTGTATATATAGTAAGTCCGGGAGTGCTGCATATGATGGCCGCCCCGGAAACACCGGTGGATTATTTTACATTTCTGTTTCCGATGGAATTCATATCATTTCAGACCAAGGATGAATTGGAGGATGAGATATTTTTCCCTCTTAGGAATCACACACGGGAATTCAGACCTGAAGTGACGAATCGGAATCTGCTTGAAAAACTTATACCTATTCTTGATGAGTTGTCAGAGGAAAATGGGAAATTTGGAACACACAGACAGATACAGGTGAGAATCAGACTGTTGCAGGTTGTAGATCTTTTAGTGGAATACGATCAGCTTGAAGCGAAGACAGGGAGAGCGTCAGGTGGACTGGAAAAGGAGATACTTATATATATACAGGATAATTATCATGAGCACATAAGTCTTGCTGAGCTTTCTGAACATTTTCATCTGTCGGAAAAGTACATGTCAAGATTCTTCAGTGAGAGATTTCACATGACGCTCACACAGTATGTGAACTATGTTAGACTTAAGTATGCAAGGCATCTTCTCGAGTCCACAGATCTGTCGGTTACCGAGATTGCCATGAAATCAGGTTACCCAAATGTAAGTTATTTTATCAGGAAATTTTCTGCGGCGGTGGGAGAGCCACCGTTAAGATATAGAAATGGTAAAGCTGTGAAAGATCAAAAAAACAGAATATAAAATTCGAAAAACTTGATGGCTGTTGACGGAAATTGGAGATAACAATATAATGGTAATACAGTTTTATGACGTTATATTAAGAGCATCTGAGGAGACCGTGAATGAGAATCAGACAATTTAGAGAAGACCACTGGGATAGGCTTCCCACGATAAGACTGCAGAAAGCGGTGCTTGACAACTTCAAGAGTGTGGAGCATGGAGAGATAGTATTTGCCTGTGGAAAGAAGTTTGTTCCGTATGGAACAGAATCAGATATATTGGGACTTTATGGACAGAATGGCTCGGGTAAGACGAGTTTTATAGAGGCGCTTGCCATACTGAAGCTTCTGATGATTGGAGCTGAAGTTCCGGCGGTGTATGCAGAATGTGTGGCAAAGGGTCAGGAGATGGCCAGACTGGAGTTTACATTTGACCTTCAGTACGAGGACGGACGCATCCGAAAGGTTGTGTACGAATTCCTCATGTCCGCCGTGGAGAATGAGACAAATAACGGATTCAGACAGTACGGAGGAGAGGATCAGAACAGTGGCCAGCCGAGCTACAGAGTCCGCATATCGGGTGAGAAACTGAGTATGTCAGGTGATTTTGAGGGCAGGAAGATGATACTTCAGCCTGTGATTGACACATGCACTGACGACATGCCGTTCGGGCCTGTATCGAAGCAGAAATATTTCATAACAAATGACAGAAAGTTCGTGGATGAGCTGAATGTGGTGAGAAGACTGGCGCAGGAAAAGTCGGCGTCGTTTATCTTCTCGCTCGGAACTGCAAAGGTGTGCGATGAGTGCGGGTTATACTCTGAGTTTTATCAGGTTATACTGGAGCTGGCGTACTACAGTCAGCTCTATCTTCATGTGGTAGACACGAAATCAACAGGATATATAAGACTCAACTACGGACTTCCGCTATACACACAGAGCGGTAAATTCCTTCTGAAGACGGATGTGCCAAACATCATGCCGGAGATAGTCTTCAGCGAGATAAAGAGCCAGTTTGAGAATATAAACATAGTCCTCAGCCAGATAGTTCCGGGACTTAATGTTGATCTTCACGAGCTGTCGCCTGCCCTCATGAAGGATGGCAGTATGGGACATGTGGTGGAGATAGTGTCCAGCAGGAATGAGACGGACATGAGTGTGTTCCACAATCAGGAGGCTGCGCCTGACGGAAGAGTGCACATGCCATTCAGGTACGAGTCCGACGGTATCCGCAAGATCGTGTCGGTGCTCAGTCTGATAATAGATGCGTACAATGAGCAGTCGTGCACGATAGCCATAGATGAGCTGGATGCCGGTGTGTTTGAGTATCTTCTGGGAGAGGTGCTGCAGACGTTCCAGGAGTCTGGCAAGGGGCAGTTTATATTTACATCGCATAACCTCAGACCGCTGGAGGTCATAAGCAAGGATTATATATATTTCACCACGACAAATCCGAGAAATAGGTATATCCGTATGAAGGGAATCGGAAGCAGCAACAATCTCAGAAATACTTATTTCAGGGAGATCGTGGTTGGAGAACAGGACGAGGAGCTGTATAGGAATACGAAGAGGTTCAAGATTGTATCGGCATTCAGAAAGGCAGGTATGGATCATGGGGAAACGACCTAAGAAGAAGATCTTCCTGTTCCTTGTCGAGGGAGTGTCGGATCGGAATGCTCTTGAGGTGCCATTTGGACAGCTTCTTGAGGATATAGATCCAGATATTGTTCTGGAATTTGCCATGCTCATGCAGGATGACGGAAGCTTTGGCGGTGATATAACCTCAAAGAATGGCATACATCCTGACAACATAGAGCGGTTTATAGATGAGATAATGGTCAGTCCTCTGCTAAAGAGGACGGGCCTGTATCCGAAGGACATTGTGGAGATAATTCATTTTGTGGATATGGATGGTGCGTACATAGATGACAATCTGGTCGTGACTGATGGGGGAAATGAAGACAAGCCGGTATACTACCCGGATATCATTGTGACGGCAAATCCGGATCACGTGAAGGAGCGCAATCTCTGCAAGAGTGCGAATCTGGATGTGCTCACTTCGCTGTCATCAATAAAGATAGGAAGTAAAAAGATAAAATACTCCGTATACTATTTTTCGAGCAACCTGGATCATTTCCTGTATCGGGATGCAAATTCAGATGAGCACGGCAAGGTGCGGAGGGCGGCGGAGTTCTCGATGAAGCATGAGACGTCGGGATCGCTGGAGCGTTTTTTTGAGGAGAATGAGACTGTGACTACAGATATGACTTATGGGGAGTCATGGGATTTCATAAAGAGTGGGGAAAATTCTTTGAAGAGGCACACAAATGTGAATCTGCTCATAAAGAGGCTTAAGGCTATTGCGGAAAATCACATATAAAATAAACTCATAACAATAAAACAGGAGACAGAAAAGGCTATGAAGAAGAACAAAGAAGATGACGGAATCTACAGAAAACCCACCAAAGGTTTCAGCAAGAGAACAAATATGATAGTCGGCATAGCATTTGTCATATTTGTGCTGGTGTGTTGCATAATAAGACTGTTCGTGTAAGGTTTCAGTAAAGAAAAGTGGCAGGTGTTGATTTTTATATTTAGCATGCTATACTTGGCTTAGTTAATTGAAGGTAATCAAGGAGGATAAATCCGTGTTTGGTAGCAGATCAAGCAAGAAGACGGGATTGAAGATCATAATAGTGGGCTGTGGAAAGGTTGGCGTGGCCATACTCAAGCAGCTTGCAAATGAGGGGCATGATATAACTATCATAGACAAGGATCCCCAGAAGGTCGCAACATACGCAAATCAGTATGATGTTATGGGAATAGTTGGAAACGGAGCAAATCACAGCGTGCAGCTTGAAGCGGGAATACAGAACGCAGATTTGATAGCTGCAGTCACGTCGTCGGATGAGCTCAACATCCTGTGCTGTACCATAGCCAAGCAGGTCGGAGACTGCGCGACCATAGCGAGACTCAGAGACCCGGATTACAGCAAGGAGGCAAGCTATCTCAGGGAGAAGCTTGGACTTACCATGATCATAAACCCTGAGCTTGAGACTGCAATCGAGGTGTCGAGGGTACTGTATCTGCCAACGGCTCTTGAGATAAATTCATTTGCACACGGACAGGCGGAGATGACCAGGATAAAGATCCCTGAGAAGAATGTGCTGGACAACAAGAGCATAGCTGATCTCGGTAAGGATCTTGCAAATAAACAGAAGCCGATAAATATACTTATAGCGGCAGTTGAGAGAGCCGGGGAGTTCTATATCCCTTCCGGTGATTTTGTCCTCAAGGCCGGTGACATCATGTCATGTGTGGGAACACGGCCTATGTCCAGAAAATTCATGGAGCACATAGGCTTCAAGACTGCGAGAGTCAAAAACACCATGATAATCGGTGGAGGAAATGTCGCATATTATTTGGCTGGACAGCTCGTGAACATGGGAATATCCGTCAAGATCATAGAGGAGAACAAGAAGCGCTGTGAGGAGCTTTCAGTCCTTCTGCCGAGGGCGATAATCATAAATGGTGATGGAACGGATCAGGAGACTTTGAACGAGGAGGGCCTTGCGGAGACTGAATCATTTGTGTCCCTGACAGGAATCGACGAGGAGAATATACTTTTGACTCTCCACGCCCGCAAACATTCAAATGCCAAGACGATAACCAAGATAAACAGGAGCAATTTCAGAGAGGTCATAAACAGCCTCGATCTGGGAAGTGTTGTATATCCATGCAGTATAACTGCGGAGTCCATAGTCGCATATGTCCGTGCGAAGAAGAATTCCAACAGTAACAGCATAGAGACACTCTACCACATGTTTGACTCAAGAGCTGAGGCGATAGAGTTCCGTGTGGATGAGAAGTCGGAGGTGACGGATATACCGCTGAAGGATCTCAATCTCAAGAAGAACCTCCTCATAGCATTTATAAATCGAAACGGTTCGATCCTGCTTCCAACAGGTCAGGATTCTATACAGGTTGGAGATACGGCCATGATAGTCACCACTGAGACAGGATTTACGGATATAAGAGATATACTTGCTTAAGGCAGTTTGATTAGGAGAAGATTATGAATAATTCCATGATAGTATTTATACTTGGCCAGATCATAAGACTTGAGGGTCTGCTCATGATCATTCCATGCCTGACATCTCTCATATATCAGGAACATGAAATATTTGCGTTCCTTATAGTCATAATATCATGTCTTGTGATAGGAACGCTTATGACACTTAGAAAACCGGCAAATCAGACCATATATCTCAAAGAGGGATGTGTAGCCACGGCATTCAGTTGGATACTGCTCAGTATATTTGGCTGCATGCCATTTGTCATTTCAGGGGAGATTCCTTCATTCACAAATGCACTGTTTGAGACCATATCGGGATTCACCACAACGGGAGCCAGCATACTGAGCGATGTGGAGAGTATGTCACATGGCATGATGCTGTGGAGATGCTTTACCCACTGGATAGGCGGTATGGGAGTTCTGGTGTTCCTGCTTGCCATCATTCCGATGAACAGTGCGTCCGGTTCAAATATGAACCTGATGAAGGCGGAGAGCCCGGGGCCATCCGTTGGAAAGCTTGTTCCAAGACTCAAGCACACTGCCAGGATATTGTATGTTATCTACTTCGGAATGACGGTTCTGGAGGTCATTTTCCTTATGTTTGGACATATGTCATTGTTCGATGCTCTGTGTACGGCATTTGGAACAGCCGGAACAGGCGGTTTTGGAATAAAGAACGACAGCTTTGGAAGCTTCTCACCATATATACAGTGGGTTGTAACAGTGTTCATGATATTGTTTGGTGTGAATTTCAACTTTTATTATTTTGTGCTGTTCAGGAACATCCGAAAGGCACTTTCCATGGAGGAGGTCAGGACATATTTCCTCATCATCCTGACATCGGTGGCGATACTGTTTGTAAGTCTGATGAACACCATGTCAAATATGTGGGATGCCCTGCGACATGCGGCCTTCCAGGTGGCATCGATCATCACCACGACGGGTTACGCATCGGCGGATTTTGACCAGTGGTCACAGACCTGTAAGACGGTGCTGGTCATCCTGATGTTTGTCGGAGCTTGTGCGGGAAGCACCGGTGGCGGTATGAAGGTGTCGAGACTCGTGATAATGTTCAAGACCGTTGTCAAGGAGCTGAGTTCGTATTTCCATCCGAAGAATATCAAGAAGATAAACATGGATGGCAAACCGGTGGAGCACGAGGTAGTCAGGGCGGTAAATGTATACTTCATCACGCTGATGGGAATATTTACCCTGTCTGTATTTCTTGTGTCCCTTGAGGGCAGGGATCTGGTGACCAACTTCACTGCGGTGGCATCGTGTCTCAACAATATAGGACCGGGTCTTTCCGAGGTAGGACCTACCAGAAACTTTGGCGGGCTGACGGGATTTACCAAGTATGTTCTGATGTTTGACATGCTTGCGGGACGACTGGAGCTCTTCCCATTGCTGCTCATATTCAATCCTGGCGTGTACAGGGACATGATCATGGGGGCATGGAGAGGCATAAAGCGAAGAAGACAGGAGAGAAGAGCGAACTGATAAATGTTATCATTACAAATGGCGGGCAGGTTATTGACATATGCTGGCAATTTGGATATACTCAGAAACAGTTAGACACACCTAACTATAGCTCTTCCAATCATTTTATAAAGAAAAGGCGGGGACTTCTCACATAGTGAGGGTTCCCGTTTTTTTATGACTTAAATTTCCTTACAAAGAAGTTTAGAATGGAATAAAGATATGAGTATTTGTTATAATGTACATACATTTGGTGTGGATAAGGAGTAATGCGATATGGAGAACGAAAAAGAATCTGTAAAAGTACTTATAGTGGACGACGAGCAGGACATCAGAACGCTGCTCAATATATATCTCAAGAGACTTGGATACGATGTTGTGGAGGCTGCCGATGGAGTTGAGGCTGTCGAGACCGTGCGTGCGGACAAGGACATCGATCTCATAGTTATGGACATAATGATGCCAAAGCTTTCAGGTACTGAGGCATGCCAGCAGATCAGAGAGTTTTCATCTATCCCAGTCCTCTTCTTGACGGCGAAGACGAAGGAGCCGGATCAGAACGAGGCATACGATGTGGGTGGCGATGATTTCCTGGCAAAGCCATTCACCCAGAGCGAGTTTAACCGCAAGGTGAATGCTCTTATCAGAAGATACAAGGTGTACCGCGGAAAATCAGAGACCGATCCAAAGAATATCTCAGTCGGCAATATAAATATTGACTCATTTAAGAGGATTGTGATCAAGAACGGTGAGGTCATCAAGCTCACCGACAAGGAGTATGCACTTCTGTTCTTCCTGGTGGAGCACAGAGGAAAGCCATGGTCACTCGAGGCACTCTACGAGAATATATGGCAGGAGAAGTATCTTCCTTCATCTTCCAATACGGTCATGGTACACATACTCAGACTCAGACAGAAGATAGAGGACAACTCAGCGCAGCCTGAGATCATTAGGACCATATATGGAAAGGGATATCAGGTAGACTGATATGAAGATGCCATTTAAGCGGACACTCAGGGTAAAGCTGTTTGTGATCATACTGCTTGGGCTAATATTGTCCATATCGGCTTTTTTTGCAGGAACATTTGCACTGAACAGCTACATGAAAAATGTATACATGAGTGACACGAATACACAGAAGAGATCCGCCAGACAGATCCAGAGCTTTGCTTCATATGTGACCAGCCATTCCATAAAGGCTACGGATACGCAGGCACTCAGGGCATGGCAGGAGCAGCACGACAATGTGTACATACTGATTTATAACAACAATGATATAGTATTCGACTCTGACTGGATGATAGAGAAGAAGGGCGCATACAAATATGTCATAACGAATTCGGAGACTGGTGAGATAATCATTCTGTTACAGGACAACTATGGAAATATCAGAAAGATCAAGAGGAAGGCATCCTCGAGCAGCGAATCCCAGAAGAAATCCGATGCGGTGACCGCGGATGAGGGAGCTTACTACGGCAATTCCAGCATGCTGCGAGGAGACCTCAATGAATTTGACTACGATTTCTATCCTGTGCTATTCAAGGATGGAGTGTTTGATGTCTGCATAGTTGACTATTCGGATGATACGATCAAGGATGTCGGAGAGATAGCGATATTTGTCATATGCTGTATCCTGTTCATCGGTGTGATAATAGTCTATTTCGGAAGAGAGATAGGCAGAATGAGACGCCTCACAAATGAGGTCATGGATATCAAGGATGTGGATATCAATGGGCCGATAACAATACACGGTCAGGATGAGATCTGTATGCTGGCGGAGAATGTAGACACCATGAGGCAGACCATTATTGAGCAGCTCAGCAGGGAGCGTGAGGCATGGCAGGCGAACAGTGATCTGGTCACAGCCATGGCCCATGATATAAGAACTCCGCTCACAGTCATGGCGGGATATCTGGAGCTCATGCAGAACAAGGAGTATTCATCCCAGGAGGAGCTTGACGAATACATAAGGATAAGTGCTGAGAAGGCGGAGCAGCTCAGGACGATGTCGGACAAGATGTTCAGATACTTCTATGTATATTCAAAGGGCGGTGATGATCTCAACATGGAGATGTTCCCGGCGGGGCCGTTCCTTGACCAGATGCTTGGAGAGTATGTTGTGCTCCTGGGCGAGAATGGATATCAGTTCGACATTGATATCTCGGACAAGGAAGCCGAAATTTACGTTGATCTTCAGGGTATGAAGAGGATAACCGACAATGTATTTACCAACATCAGAAAGTATTCGGACAAATCAAAAAGCATAGATATAAGGGTATATATAGATCGGAGAAAGGTAAGAATTTATTTCAGAAATTATATAAATCCGGAAAGCAGCAAGGCTGAGAGCACACATATAGGTACTTTGACATGTCAGAAGATGGCGGAGGAGATGAATGGATCATTTACGACCTGCAGAAAGGGCAAGGTGTATGAGGCGACACTCATACTGCCTAACATGTTGGATAACGATGACTCACATGTTCCGACTCAGGGACTTACAGCTATACTGTCACGCAAATAATAAACGGAGATCCTCTGTACACAGTTCAGAGAATCTCCGTTTTTGTACATAGAAAAAAGCAATGCTACACATTATACCGCTAGAGGAAAAAACAGGAGGAACAGATATGAATATATTATTTTATGATACAAAGCGTTATGACATGGAGTCGTTCGATGCGATAAAAGATCAGTACGACAAGCTGACCATAGATTATGTGGACACAGATCTGTCGGTGAAGACCGCAAGACTTGCAAAGGGGTATGACGCCATATGTGCATTTGTCAGCTCGGATGTGAGTGCACCCGTTGTGAATGCGCTGAGTGATGCGGGCGTGAAGCTTATACTGATGAGATGCGCGGGCTTCAACAACGTGGATATGGATGCGGCAAAAAAATGCGGTATAACTGTGATGAGGGTTCCGGGCTATTCGCCTGAGGCTGTGGCGGAGCATGCGATGGCACTTGCCATGGCGGTGAACAGGAGACTGCACAAGAGCTATATAAAGGTGAGGGAGAACAACTTCAGTCTGGTCGGACTTACAGGCATGAACTTCTACGGCAAGACAGCCGGTATCGTCGGAACCGGTAAGATCGGGGCTGCCATGGCGAGGATATGTCATGGATTTGGAATGGATGTGATCGCTTACGATATGTATAAGAATCCGGACCTTGATTTTGTCAGATATGTGGAGCTCCCTGAGCTTCTGGCGGGATCTGATCTTATATCGCTTCACTGTCCGCTGACCGACGAGACCTACCATATGATAAATGAAGAGACCATTGGCATGATGAAGGATCACGTGATCCTGGTGAATACCTCCAGAGGTGCACTCATCAAGACCGACGATCTCATAGCAGGGATCAGAAGTAGAAAATTCTTCGGAATCGGGCTGGATGTATACGAGGAGGAGACTCCAAATGTATTTGAGAACAGGGAGGATGACATACTGGAGTCCTCGATCACTGCGAGACTGTTGTCATTTCCAAATGTGATAGTGACGTCTCATCAGGGATTCCTTACAGAGGAGGCACTGGAGGCGATAAGCAGGACCACTCTGGACAATGCCATGGATTTCCTTAATGGGTCTGTAAATGAATCGAATATTGTGTTATGATGTGATGACAGGATATTGTGAGAGAAATTGAGGTTGACTATATGAATATAAATGAGGTTTTTAGCGGGCTTGATAAGCTGTTCGCAGAGAACAGACTGCCGGAGGTGGAGAGATACCTTACCCAGGCACTCAGCGATGCTGAATATGAAAAGGATACTGATTCCATGCTTGCGATATACAATGAGCTTATCGGTTTTCACCGCACCACGGGAGAACACGACAAGGCACTGTATTTTTGCAGGCAGGTCATGAGGCTCGCTCATAAGATGGGGATTGAAGATACAGTTCCATATGGAACCGCTCTCATGAATATTGCAAATGAGAACAGGGCTGCAGGTAACCTGTTGGAAGCCCTGTCCTATTGCAGGAAGGTGTATGACATATATTCGGAGCAGCTCGGTCCATATGATATATTGCTGGCGGGTTATTATAACAACGTGGCGCTCATTTATCAGGAGCTTGGCGATTACGACAAGGCTGTTGATGCACTGGAGCACGCGCTCAGCATCATAGAAAGACATGAGAATGCCGGTACGGAGATTGTTGCCACATATGCCAATCTCGGAGAGAGCCTTCTCAGGGCAGGTCGGCTCAAGGAAGCTCAGGACAAGCTGACGGAGGCGGTGCGCAGATATCAGCTCAAGGGTGTCAGAGGATATCACTACAGTGCTGCGCTGTCTGCTGTTGCAGAGGTGTGGTACAGACAGGAGGACTACCAGCAGGCACTCAAATTTTATCAGCTTGCGGCAGAAGAACTCTACAGTGTCTATGGGGACAATGATACATACAGAGTTATAATGAATAATATAGAGACGGTAAAGGCGAAGCTTCAGCAGCAATGATAACAGGGAGGAAGTGGAAGAGCTTCCTCCCTGTTGCGTATGTAGACAGATAATCTGAAGGATGGGAGAACGAGATGAATTATAATGACAAGGTAATGGACGTTATAGATGAGGTGAAGAAGGTCGTCATAGGCAAGGATGTGTGTATTGCCAAGATAATGGCGGCGATAATCGCAGGCGGTAACATTCTCATGGACTATGTACCGGGAGTCGGCAAGACGACGATGGCTCTTGCATTTGCAAATGCAATGGGGCTCCAGAACAAGAGAGTCCAGTTTACACCGGATGTCCTTCCGGGAGATATAACGGGATTTACGATGTACGATAAGGCGACAAATCAGTTTGTGTACAGACCGGGTGCTGTTATGTGCAATCTGTTCCTCGCAGATGAGATAAACAGAACATCTCCAAAGACACAGTCGGCACTTCTCGAGGTTATGGAGGAGGGACATGTGACTGTGGATGGAGTGACATATCAGGTTCCGGATCCATTTATAGTAATTGCCACGGAGAACCCTATCGGCAGTGCCGGAACACAGCTTCTTCCTGATTCCCAGCTCGACAGATTTATGGTGTGCCTTAAGCTGGGATATCCATCCATAGAGAGCGAGCTGGATATAGTTAAGGGAAGAACCTCCGCTGATGGCTTTCAGGATGTACAGCCTGTAATAGGTGCGTCTGAGCTACGGCTTATCAGGGAGGAAGTAAAGCATGTCAAGGTCAGCGATGACGTGTATTCTTATATAGGCCAGCTTGTTGTTGGAACCAGAGAGAATCCAAGCCTTGAGCTAGGAGTGAGTCCAAGAGGAACGATAGCCCTCACCAAGATGGCGAAGAGCTGGGCATATATAAGCGGGAGAGATTTTGTCATACCTGAGGATGTGCAGATGGTGTGGACGGACGTCATAAGACACAGGATAGTCTTAAGTGCCAAGGCAAGGGTGAACCACATAACACAGGAGGCTGTGCTCAAGGACATAATGGAGAGGGTGTACAAACCGTCGGTTAGACGAAGAAGTTCGGCGAAAAAGTAGCATGAGATTTGGAAGCGTGTAGTGGTAGGATGTCGTATGAGACGAGGAATATTGTATATTGTCCTGATAGGGGCATGTGTATATATAGGAATAATCAATAAAGAAAAATCATACTTTTTCGCAGCGGTGATCATGACTGCTGTCATGCTGAGTCTTATAGCCGGGCTGATCGTGCGATACATAAGAACCAGTGTTAAGATGCAGATGAATATACCTGTGGTTGAGAAGAACAGTACATTTTGTCCGGAACTTGCGGTATCTGCCACCGGTGGTCAGGTACCCCATGTGGCAGCGGTGTTCAGTGTTCTTGCTCCGGGTATGAAGAAAAAGAAGAAGAGTACATTTGAACAGATAGATGACAGGTATGGAAAGTGCGTGGGAAAGATGAAGCTGGATGTCAGCGGAAGATACGAGATAAAGGCATCGGGCGTCAGGATATATGATGCTTTCCATATTTTCTCGATCAGGAAAAAGGTTGGTGGAACGGCGTACATTTACGTATTGCCTCAGTGCTATCTCGTTCCGGTGGAGGTCACGAAGAACACAAGAGATTTTGTGACGGACAGTGATGTATATTATTCGGATGTGAGAAGCGATGACTCGACCGAGGTGTATCAGGTGAGAGAGTACAGACCTGGAGACAGGATGACCCGTATCCACTGGAAGTTGTCGGCCAGACAGGATGAGATAATGGTCAGGGATACATCAAAGGCATTGTCGTGTCCGGTCATCATCTGTATGGATCTCGATGGAAGAAACTGCCGTCACTATGGACAGGCAATGTCTGTTGCGCTGGAATCCATGGTATCGGTGAGCTTTTCACTGATAGATGTTAAAGTCCCTCACTTTATAGCGTGGTATGATCCGGAGGAGATGTCCATAACGAGATACCGCATAGTCCGTGAGGAGGATGTGTACGATGCCGCTGCAAGGTTGTCGTATGTGGATGCCAGGACAAATGACAGCTACGATGTGATAGGAATGTACAGAGAGAGATACAGAGGTGAGGATTTCACAAGCTTCATCGACATAGACATGAATGGCAATATAGAGTGTGGAGATGAAAGTTTTCAGGTGGGATTTGAAACCATAAAGGAGGATCTTGCAAAATCCTATATCACGGTGTAGATTCTCCAGGCATCATCATAGAATTACAGAGGTGTGGAATTGAGAGTTGTTTTGGGACTGGCTGTATGGGCGTTGTCGCTTGGTATGACATACCTTGTGGGCGATATCGCATACAGCTCGGATATAAATAAATATATGGACTCCACCAATCTTGTGGGTGCGTATATCATAGGAAGTCTGGTGATAGCACTGGTTTATTCTCTGTGGTACATTTTGAGAAAAGAACAGAGGATACTGGATATTGTGGTTCCGGTTACTGTGTTGCTGGGATGGGGGCTTGCCAGAAGAAAGCTGCTCTATGCCGGAGGAAAGGGCATGGTATACAGCATAGCATATGATCTGAAAAAGGTTTATGGGATAAAGACAGGACTCATAGATCTTGACTATGTCAGCGTGAGTGCTGTGACGGAATTTGTGCTTTTTATAGTGGCGGTGTCAATGTTCTTTGCCACTTATATGATATACAGGTGTAACAGTCTGATGATAGCTATCGGACTTGCATTTTTGTTTATGCTTGCTGGCGCAACACTCAGTGTACCTGTGAGTGCACCCGGAGTAGTGCTTACTGTATTGTCACTTATCGTGGCGAGATATGTTCTCATGAGAATGGGACAGCCGCTGTCGGTGGTGTGGAACATTGCAGTTCCTGTGACGGTATTTGCCGCGTGCCTTGTTGTCACCCTTCTTGTATATGACAGCGTATACGACAGAGGTGTGAAGGAACAAGGGAAACTGCTCGACATGGTGGACAACATGGAATATTTTCTGTCGGGGGAAAGTAACAAAGGATATTCAGGTTACTATAAGGTGGATGATTCTGAGGTCAATCCCGGTGATGAAGTTGTGGATGAGATAATCAGGGAGGATAAGCCTCAGGGAAATCTCTACGTCAAGTCGAGAAGCTATGTTACATATGAGAATGGGTCGTGGCACGGAAGGGCGGATGGACACAGCCCTGATGATGAGGTCATGGTGTATTATGATAAGGATACATTTGCAAGATACGAATCAGAGATACAGGGATATGCGCCAGATAAGAAGTTTTCAAATGAGGTCATGGACAAACTGGTGACATATATAAGACAGCATATGTCATATACCACAGCACCAAAGAAATTTACCGAGGGTGAGGATCCGGTCAACAGTGCGATGTATGACGTTCATGAGGGATATTGTGTTCACTTTGCTTCTGCGGCGGCGGTGGGCTTCAGGATACTGGGAATCTCCACCGTGTATAATACAGGTTATGTGGTGCCGTCGTCTGCGTGGATAAAGCAGTCGGATGGAACATACCGTGCGGTGGTTCTGGATAAATACAGTCATGCGTGGATTGAAGCGTACAGTGAGGATGCCGGTGACTGGGTGATCGTGGATGCCACACCGCTTGGAGACAGGGCGGATACTTTGGGGATACCGAAGGAACCGGATTACAGCGGTGATAATACTGCGGACAATTCATCGGATGATACAGAGGATCCGGAGACTTCTGAGGAGACTTCAAGTCCGGATGTAACAACGGAGGCGACAACTGATTCGACAACCCAGATGTCAGAGAATACAGAAGTCACTACGGAGACGGATGGTGATTCTTCAAATGGCACAGGAGAAAATGGCAATCAGGTCGATGTCCCGAATGATGGCAGTGGAGATGCGCAGTCGGGATCACCAGGGGATGCCGGGGATGGTCTGTCGGAGCTTGTACAGAACAGAGTATTCAGAACAGTCGTTGTTGTGCTTGCCGTGATACTGATATTGTGGGGCGCAGTCATCTTCAGAAGAAGGACGATAGTTGCGCGCAGGAGACACAGGCTTGTGGGAAGAAACAGGATATCAGCTATATACGAGATGTCCACGGCGATGTATGATATGATGGTGTTTTCTGGTGCCATAGAGAACGTCAGTGAGAACGACACGGAGTATGCCGACACTGTAACGGAGTCGTGCAGCTTTATAAAGGGCGATGAGTTCACAGAGTTTATAAAATGGGTTCAGGCTGCTGTATACGGACGCGTTGAGCCGGATGACAGGCAGATCGCGGCTGCCAGAAAGCTGTATACAAAGGTAAGGGCATACACATATCTTGGCCTTGGGTTCAAGGACAGGTTTGTGTGGAAGTATGTAAAGTGTTACGACTGCGGAGGACGCAGAAGGAAGAGATAACATAATTTGTCACGAAAGAAGTAGTATTTAAGATGGAATTTAGAAAAGGGTTAAAGGATGGAATACCGATAGCACTGGGGTATTTCGCAGTAAGTTTTAGTTTTGGTCTGCTGGCGGTAAAGGGCGGACTCACAAGTTTTCAGGCGGTCATCATAAGCCTGACAAATGTAACCAGTGCGGGACAGTTTGCAGGACTCAAGATTATCCTTGCAGGGGGAACGCTGGTTGAGATGATACTCACCCAGTTCATAATCAATCTGAGATATTCTCTCATGAGCCTGTCACTTTCACAGAAGCTTGGGGAGGCAGTTGGAATCAAGGAGAGACTCGTAATAGCATTTGCAAATACTGACGAGATATTTGCGGTGGCGATGGGCCATGTGAAGGAATTGACATTTGGGTATATGATAGGACTTCAGCTCCTTCCGATAGTCGGCTGGACGGGCGGAACGCTGTTCGGTGCGATTGCCTCAGGACTTCTTCCAAAGTCAATCAGCAGCGCACTCAGTCTGGCACTCTACGGAATGTTCGTCGCCATAGTCATGCCGGTTGCCAGGAAGTCCAGACCGGTTGCCATAGTGGCACTTGTGGCTGCTGCCATATCATGCGTGTTGTATTACGTTCCGATATTCAAGTTTATATCGACTGGAATTGCCATAATCATAAGCACGGTGGCAGCCTCTGTGATAGGGGCTATATTCTTCCCAGTGGGAACTGCTGAGAAAAAGGAGGTGCAGTGATGAATATATACATATATATAATAACCATGGCGGTCGTCACCTACCTCATAAGAATGGTGCCGCTGGTGGCGTTCCGCAAGAAGATAGAGAACAGATTTGTCAATTCATTTCTATATTATGTGCCGTATTCATGTCTCACGGCGCTGACACTTCCGTCCATTTTATACAGTACGGAGAGTATTATAAGCGCTGTGTGTGGATTTGCGGTTGCACTCATACTGGGAATAAAGCAGAAGGGACTTATAGTAGTTGCCGCTGCGGCATGTGTGACCGTGTTCGTGGTGGAGTGGATATTAAAACTGATGTAGAAATCTATGATGTCTGGAGATTTGGACCGGATGGCTGAATATGATAAAACGATAAGAAGGAGGTAAGCAGGAAATACCTGTGTATGATATATGAGATTTCCGAAATTTATAAAAAAGGGCGATGCGATAGGTTTCGTTGCGCCATCATTTGGCTGTGATACAGAGCCGTATAAGACTGCATTTGGCAGAGCGCAGGAGAACTTCAGGAATATGGGTTTTGGTATACAGATCGGTCCCAACTGTTATACTGGTGATGGCATAGGAATCAGCAACAAGCCGGAGCTGTGCGGTCAGGAGATAAATGACTATTACACATCGGAGAAGAACGATGCGCTCATATCCTGTGGCGGCGGAGAGCTCATGTGCGAGATACTTAACTATGTTGATTTTGACAGACTGAGGGCAGCAGATCCGAAGTGGTTTATGGGATATTCGGACAACACAAATCTCACATTCCTGCTCACGACATTGTGCGATACGGCGTCCATATATGGTCCGTGTGCGGCGGCATTTGGACAAGAGCCGTGGCACCGATCAGTTGCGGATGCTATGGCGGTCCTTCAGGGACAGAAACTGTCATTTGCCGGATATGACGGATGGGAGAAGGAATCCCTCAGGGATGAGGAACATCCATTCTTGCCATACAACATTACAGAGCCAAGAGTGATAAAGGGCTATCCTGAGAAGTTCCAGGTGAGCGGGCGAATGATAGGCGGCTGCATGGACTGTCTGGTGAACCTTATAGGAACAAAGTTTGACCATGTTGGCGAATTCCTTGAGAGATATAAGGATGATGGATTTATCTGGTTCCTCGAGTCCTGTGATCTGAACGTCATGTCCATAAGACGAGCCATGTGGCAGATGGACAACGGCGGATGGTTCAGATACTGTAAGGGCTTTATGATCGGCAGACCGCTGCAGTTCGGACAGGAGATGATGGGCCTTGACCAGTATCAGGCTGTGCTGGGGATCATAGGAAAATACAATGTGCCTGTCGTGATGGATGTGGATCTCGGACATCTGTCACCGATGATGCCTGTGGTATGCGGCAGCATGGGAACTCTTATGGTGGACGGCCAGGATATGAGTCTTTCCATGGAAATGAGGTAGAGAGAAGTCTGTTGGCTGTTTGATTGGCTGAAAAAGGCTGAAAATGGTTGAAAAAATAAAGGCAAAAAAATAAAAAATACTATTGTGAAAAAAAATATATCGTGCTACACTAGGTGGCAGATAAGACAAAGGCATAGACGGAAAGAGTAGTGTGGTGGATGCATCCAGAGAGAGCTGCATATGTGAATCGGACTCAGATATGAATCAGACGTGAGCCAGAACATATGGTGGGAGCAGCTTATGATATATCACATGAAGACCACTCCCGAGCCGTGCGCGATATAAGCGTCACCGCGTAGCTGCGTTAAAGGCATAATTGAGTTAAAAGTTAAGGTGGAAACGTGCATACGCACCCTTAGATAGATTATATCTAAGGGTGCTTTTTTAGTTGTTACAGAAAGCTCATGTATAACCAGACGCCGGGCAGAATATATTGATGTCTGCTGCGTCTGCAACGTATTTTCACTTTATAAGAAGTAAGAAGGAGAACTGACATGGTTAATTTCAAAGAAGACGAACAGCTTAAGACACTGAATCATTCCTGTGCACATCTTATGGCACAGGCTATCAAGCATTTGTACCCACAGGCAAAGTTCTGGGTAGGACCGGTAGTTGCAGAAGGATTCTACTATGATGTAGATCTCGGCGATGACGTTATCAGAGGCGAGGAAGATCTCGCA
>ERZ1673744.870-NODE-870-length-33494-cov-5.488561_pt1 | contig 33494 bp, 28 predicted proteins | sample MGYA00580207_ERZ1673744 | MGnify/ENA primary metagenome ERZ1673744 (study PRJEB41218, sample SAMN15661751) | gut metagenome | host: Homo sapiens | place: Canada: London | collected 2015-08-20/2019-03-30 | study: EMG produced TPA metagenomics assembly of... | reverse complement strand
TGCCAACATCTACGAGGGCATCAAGGCGGCCGGTGGGCAGTACCTTGGCAACAAGACCTCCATCGATGCTGAGCTGTGGCAGTCCATCGTCCAGGCCGATTCCGACCTGAGCTCAAGGGGCGAGCAGCTGGGGGCGATCATCTGCGACAGGGTCGCTTCATTCGGAGAGTATGAGGACGACATGGAGGTGGCAGGACTTCCCGCCATCGGGATCAGGGTGACCGACCCTGAGCTTTCGCTGTCCGGCACCCTGCTCATCGGATTCCTCATTGGAGGCGATGCCAACGAGAAGGCCAAGAGCTATGTGGAGACCTGCGAGGAGGCGATGGACTATCTGAACAACCGTCTGGCCACCCTTTCCGAGGACGAGAGGGTTCCGTTCATCTCGGTAATCTCCGTCCGTTGTGTGTCCGGTGACGAATCCCAGTACACAAGGCTCGGAGTCGCCGCCGGCGGCATCCCCATGACCAAGGTCGAGGGGGACACCTCGCCCACGCTCCAGACCGTCGAGGCCATCACCGAATATGACGACCTAATCGAGCAGATTCTGTCGTTCAGAACCATGGGTTTCACGACCACCGACCTCTCCAGCACCTGCTGGGGAGCCAGCACGATCTCCTACGTGGAGCAGAGCAAGTGGTTCGAGGGGATGGTGTTCATCAACAATTCCGTTCCCGTCACCTGCCGTGTCCTCTACTCGGCATCCGTGCTGTATCCCGAACTGATCGAAGAGAGCTACGTTGACGGTGTCCTTCAGGAGCTTGTTGACAACTACCTCAGCTTCCTGCACGACACCCAGGAGGACGGGCACTTCGACGTCACCACCGACATGACCACGACCTGCGACTACCAGGACTACCTGGACTATCTCGCATCGGTCTGAACCTAAACAGGCCCTCCGGGGCCTTTCCACCACTTATGGGGATTAATCGGGATGACAGGGGTAACAGCAGAGGGGAAATCGGAATACCTGAGACTTTACGGCCGCAGGACGGCCTTCATAGCCATGGTCCTGGTGGCCGTGGTACTATGCGCCGTTCTGTCGTGCACGTTCGAGACAGGGTACTCGTTCTCCTATTCGTTGAGTGTAATCGTCGACCACATCGCTGGTGTCGAGTATCCGCCCCGCAGCCCGGAATGGTGGGCAGACTACTACATCTGCAACAACGTCATGCCTGGGGTGGTGATGGCGATCATCGCCGGGGCCGGGCTGGCCCTGGCCGGGGCGGTGATGCAGAGTCTGCTGAAGAACCCACTTGCGGACGCCTACACGATGGGAATATCGTCTGGTGCCAGCCTAGGAGCGGTAACGGCCATCATCATAGGGTTCTCCTATTCGGGGGTGGCATCGGGCTTTGGCATAGTCTCCAACGCCTTCATCGGGTCTCTCCTGCCTGCTATAATCATCATAGCTCTGGCGCCTCGTATCGGCAACTCGCCGGCGACGACCATCCTGGTCGGGACCGCCCTATCGTTTTTCTTCAACTCCATGGTCACGCTAATCATGATGACTGCGAGTTCGCAGGACCTTCAGGACGCTTTTCTGTGGCAGATCGGTTCCGTGGCAGACGCTTCTTGGGGCGACATCCCGCTGATGCTCGCGATGGTTATCGTCGCCTCGGTCATCGTCCAGCTGTCCTACAGGAGCCTGAACCTGCTGTCCCTGGGGGATGACACCGCCCGGAGCCTGGGACTTGACGTGTCCCAGTACCGTATGCTGTGCATCCTGCTGGTGTCGTTGCTGGTTGCATCGATCATCTCCTTCACGGGCGTCATAGGTTTCGTCGGGCTGGTGGCGCCGCATATGGTGCGCTTCATGATAGGTGGGGACAACAGGTTCGTGATCCCCGCATCCATATGTGTCGGAGCGCTGATCCTGGTGTTCGCTGACTTGGTCTCCCGCTGGTTCTACGGAATCGCTTCCGTCCCAATAGGGGTCGTCATGTCCTTCATAGGCGCGCCCGTGTTCCTGCTCTTGGTCCTAAGACGCAACTCTCTGCGGGAGGCTGTCTAATGTTCGAGGAGGAAAAGGACGCCTATTTCAGAGGCTGCCGTGTCAAGGTGCTGTTCATCCTGGCCTGCATACTTTTGACGGCTGCGGTGTTCGTCGTGTCCCTCACCCTGGGGTTCTACGACATGGACTTCATGGGATGCTTCGAGACGATAGTGAACCACATCACGGGCAACATCACGGACACTCAGGCGGATTCCATCATCTGGGGGTCCAGGTTGCCCATAGCGGTGTTTGCGGTGATTGCCGGTGCAACGCTTTCCGTTTCCGGTGCTGTGATGCAGACCGTCCTGAGGAACCCTCTGGCCGACCCGTACACTATGGGAATCTCATCCGGCGCGGGGCTCGGAGCGTCCTTGGCCATCATCCTAGGCATCTCCGTGGTCTCCGGACTGGGGCAGGGCACGGCCGTCACCGCGATGGCGTTCCTGTTCTCCCTCATCCCGGTGGCGGTGATCCTGGTCTTCTCCGTGATACGCAAAACCACCCCCACGAGGGTCGTGCTGATCGGTGTGGCCGTGATGTACATGTTCTCCGCCTGCACGACCCTGCTGATGGTGACCGCGGACGACGAGTCTCTGGCAGAGGTCTACGCGTGGAACGTCGGATCGCTGGCGACCATAACATGGGACTCGATCCCGCTGGCCCTGGTTGTGTCTGTGGTCTGCATGGTGTTCATCTACCTCCAGCACAGGAGGATCAACATCCTCTCCTCGGACGAGGCCACCGCCCATTCTCTGGGGGTCGATCCCAGACGCACGACGATCGTCGCTCTGATCGCCGTTTCCCTGATGACCGCCGCCGCGGTAAGCTTCTGCGGGACAATAGGTTTCGTCGGATTGGTCGGCCCTCACATCGCCAGGATTCTTGTGGACTCCGAGTCCCATTACCTCATCCCCGCATCGGCAAGCTTCGGAGCGCTGTTCCTCCTTGGAACGAACATAATCGCCATGAACGTGGGTACCTTCGGCCTCCCTGTCGGGGTTATCAGCGCCCTGGTGGGATGCCCGCTTTTCATCCTCATACTGCTACGCATGAGGCGCAACGAATGGATGTGATTTTCAGATGTCTTCGATAAGACTGGAGGGTGTGGAGTTCGCCTATGCCAGCACGCCGGTGCTGGGCGACATCAGCTTCGACATCAGGGGGCCCCAGCTCCTCTCGATCCTGGGTCCCAACGGCGTCGGCAAATCCACGCTCATGCACTGTATCAACAAACTGCTCGCTCCGACGAAAGGGGTAGTGCTGGTAAACGACCGTCCCGCCGAGGACTACTCGCTCACGGAGATGGCCAAGGAAGTTGGTTACGTTCCGTACTCGTCGGGCAGCGCGTTTCCCATGACGGTGGTGGACACCGTCCTCATGGGCAGGCACCCGCACAGCGGGTGGAAATCCTTGGACCGCGATCTCGATGTGGTGTACGAGACGCTGGACGCCCTGGGCATCAGAGATCTCGCCCTGAGGTACTTCAACGAGCTGTCCGCCGGGCAGCATCAGAAGGTCATGATCGCCAGGGGTCTGGTTCAGGAGCCGGCGATCCTCCTGCTCGACGAGCCAACTTCGAACCTTGACATCAAGCATCAGATGGAGGTCACCCGCACATTGCGTGACCTGTCCCGCCGGAAGGGGATGCTGGTGATCATGATCAGCCACGACCTCAACATAGCCTCGAAGTACTCCGACAACATGATCCTCCTGAAGGACGGGAGCATCTACGCGATAGGTCCGCCCGATGTCGTCGTCACCGTGGACAACATACGTCAGGTGTACGGCGTTGAGTCGGAGGTCGTCCTCAGCTACGGCCGTCCGCACATCATACTCAGGGACCCGGGCTTCGAGTCGGAGGACGAACCTCTGAGAGCAGGCAGCTATGTGGTCGGTGGCGATGACATGCGGAAGGTCGATTCCAGCCAGACTTTCGGTTTAGGTGCGTCCCCAGAGAAGTGATGAGGTATGGGGATTCAGGCCTTGATCAAAGGCTTTGGTGTCAGTAGCCGTAGCATCTTGGATGTATCGAGGCGCTGTGCCGAAGATCGGAGTCGGACCGAGCCGAGGAGAGGGTTCACACTCCCCCACCCGGCTGGAGGAAAGATGGCGTTCGGCTTCGGGATGCTGCACACGCTTCGAACGTGCCAGATTGTCAACTGTACAGCCGCCTCGATTCCTGGTTATTCAAGTTTCAACCCTGACGTGACTTCGACACATGATGATCGTTGATGGGAGCAGCAGCTATCCCGCCCGTCGGTCTGACCTATTCGAGCATCGATCTCGACCCAACATCGTCTCGGGTTCGATACCGAACCCATCGAGACAGGCCATGACCAGGTCCATCGAATCCTAGTTTCCGTCGATTCACATCGTTAAATTACACTGTTTTCAAAAAGTGTCGAAGTCACGATTATAGGTTGCATTTGGACGTCATCCGCGCTATGTACAGACGCGAAGCCGGGGACGACCCGTTCCGCCCGCATGTGAGGGCCAGCCTTGCCGACCTCGGGACGCTTGTGCTCGCCAACACCGGCATCAACCCCTGCACGGGGGCGCTGGTCATCGATCGCAAGCTGTCCGAATCGTCGAAGGTCGAGCGCTGGACCGAGGGGCACCGCTATCAGGACGCCCTCAGACGGTACGCCGAGGACATGAGGCGCCGCGGTCTCAAGGAGATGACTGTCATGGACAACATCTCCAACCTGATCCGCACCATGAACCGTCTCGAGGAGCTGATAGGTCCCGACTACTCGGTTGAGAACATGGGATTCGACGAGTTCCTGCTGCTGAGGATGAACTCGACCGTTTCCGAGAGGACGTGCAAGCGCGAGATCGAGATCCTTAGACGCTTCATCCGTTATCTGACAGGGAAGGATCCTCTCAGGTTCAAGTTGCTGTGGAACCAGACCGACGACTTCGCACCGAATCGCAAGTTCATCGACAGCGGTCAGTGGGAGAGTCTTGTCGAGGGCGTCCCCGCCAGGACCCGCTTGATCCTCTACCTCGGGGCGGGGATGGGTCTGCGCCGTGCGGAGATTGCCAAGATCAAGCTGACCGACATCGACGGCAGGTTTCTGACGGTACACGGGAAGGGCCACGGCCCGGAGGGGAAGGTGGTCAGGCTCGAGATGCCCGCCCCCGTGATAGATGCGATCGTGGACTGGTTGCCCGAGAGGATGGAGTTCATCAGGAAGTGGGGCGACAACTCCGACGGTCATCTGCTGATCAACCAGTGGCGCGGGAAGGGGACCCCCATGACGCCCGGGACTGTGGGGGACGTCGTGAGGCGTCTCGGCAGGGAGAGGGGCATCGAAGTCACCGCTCACTCGTTAAGAAGGCTGTACGCCTCGACAATTCACAAGAGCGGTGTGGATACGGACACCCTCCGCAGGATGATGCGTCACGTCAACGTCCAGACGACTCTGTCCTGCTATGTCAACGCGGATCCCGAAAGGATGAGCGCCGCGAGGGATTTCGTCAGTTCTGCGCTACTCGGAGCCGCGAAGGCCTGAGACCGAAACCCGAAAACGATGGATTTCGCTCGATTTCCATCGGAAAAACCATTTTTTCCACTGTCATTCTTCCGTTTTCGGACGAGCGGGTTTTTTTATAGCAGACATTTCCATTATCAGTTTGCTTGGAATGCGAGGGCAGTCATCGAAAAATGATGAGGTTCAGACATTCTGTGCGAACTACGGTCATGGGCTAGGGGATGCGTCTTGACCGTCGCTTAAGTCATCCGAAACGGATGGTGGCCACACCCTGTCGATAGCTTTCGTCAGGATCGCGAACCACACGGCTTCCACGATGAGGGAGACCACACACGGAAGCACCGCCTCGGGCATGGTAGCGGCGAACAGTCCCATAGTCAGTGATGCAGACATTCCGCTGTTCTTCCAATAAGAGAAGGTCACATAATTCAGGCCGTTGGTCCTGTTCACCTTCAGCTTCTTCATCGCGTAGACCAGGACGATCGAGACTAGGAAGATACGGAAAATGCAGGCGACGACCAGGCTCAGGACGACCATAGGCTCCGAGAAGACGAACTCCTGTCTGGAACCCAGGCCCACGAACACCAGGATGAACATCATCAGGTTGATGAAGACCGTCTTGGGAGCCTGTTTGAGATGGAGCCTTTTCAGTGGTATCGTCAGGATGAACGGTATGAGGATGAACATCAGGATGTACCTGAGGACCTCGAGCGGATTGACCGAGTTGCCGATCAGTATATGCGTGATGATCGGGGTGAGCGCGATGGCGACGACGTAGATGACGGCCAGGGACAGCACCGCCAGTTTGGGGTCTGCCCTGAGGAAGAGAGCGGACGGGACGACGGAGATGGCGCAGGGGACGGCGGAGAGCATGACCCAGCCGGTCCAGAGGGCCTGGTTGTCGATGAACAGGAGACCCGTGACCAGGGTGAACCCGGTGCAGATGATGAAGCAGCACAGTAGGTTGAGGACGATGGGCTTCTTGTAGTCCCCGAAGTCGTGCCTGCTGAACTGGATACCGTCCAGAGCCACGGCCATCTGTGCTATCAGCGCAATCATCATGATCGTGGAGGCATCGGGACTCCCGAAACCGAAGATCAGGGCCAGGATTATGGCGACTGCTATCCAGACTTTGATGTCCGAAAGGATGTTCAGCAATGGCATGCGGTGGCGATTCGGTATTCGATATATACACGTTGCTGTACAACACCGGTAAACGGACATACATACATTATATCTTAAATTCTCAAGACAAATGTCGCCATCCGTATATCGAATGGGAACACATATGTCATTTCGACCTGCGGGACGAGGCCGGGCTGAAGAACCTGATGACATCCGCGACGGGGTCGTCGGTCGGGACCGCGCCTATGTCCTTGGCGAACCTGGAGGCCCTGTGGTCCAGTATGACGGCGACGCCTCTGTCGTCCTCCATCCTGATAAGCCTTCCCGTGGCCTGGTTGATCTTCCTGACGGCGGGGACCTGGCTGGTGTACAGCCATCCTTTCCCCTGTCCGTACCTCTGGTCGTAGCGGTCGCTCATGGCCTTGAGCTCCTTGGACGGAGGAGGGAACGGGATGCCGACGATGATGGTGACTGACAACTCGTCTCCGGGGAAGTCGATGCCCTCCGCGACGGATCCCCCGAGGACCGAGAAGAAAACCCCGTTGCGGCCAGACTTGAACCTCGCGAGGCTCTCTGCCGTTCTGCGCTGGTTCCCGGACTCCTCCCAGTACTTGGGGCGGTCGATGTGCCTCTCCAGGTATGGGCGCATGCTGCGCATGTAGTTGTACGACGTGAACATCACCAGGATGTTCTTCTCGACGGCGTCGCAGATGTCCACTATCATCCTCTCGATGCGGTTCTGCATCCCGGGGTCCTCCCTCATCGCGTCGTACTTGGTGGTGACGTTCCTGGCGTAGACCACAAGCTTGTTCTCTGCCGGGAACGGTGAAGGATAGGTCCTGAACTTCGGGTTGTTGCCGAGGCCGAGTACCCTGGCGTACTGGTCGAGCGGCTTCAGGGTGCCCGACATGTGGAGCGTGCCGGGGACAGTGTTGAGGAAGCGAGAGATCTCGGAGGGGTCGATGCATGTGGCGACCAGGTACTCACCGTCCTTGTCGGTCTTGATCGACCTGACGAACCTGTCGGAACCGGAGGAGAACCATGCCTTCATCTTGACTGCCAGGTCCTCGACGTACGAGGTCCTGTTCTCCCCGCTGTCGATGAGCCTCTCCGTCCTCGCCTCCCCGAGGTCGAGGGCCCTCTCGACGGCGGATTCCAGGTCGGAGCGGGACATCCCGAACTTCGCCATCATCTTGTCCTCGATGAAGTCGTCCGTGAATACGTAGTCGTGTTCGTTGAAGCCGAGCTTCTCGGTCGCAGCCGCACGGATGCACACCTTGAAGAAGTTCAGGAAGGTGTCCAGACGGACCTCCTCCCATACGGTGGGGTCCCTGTAGGTCGGGCATTCGTCGATGGCGTTGTCGACCATCTGCTTGTCGATGACGAACGTCTCGCTGCCTCTGGCCGCGTCGAGGAAGTTGTGGGCCTCGTCGACGATGACCATCATCCCGCGGGGGTCGCCGCTCAGGTCCATGTTGGCTATGAGGCTCTCCCTGATGTCGGGGTTGAGGATCTGTATGTACGGGGCCGCGATGACATCAACCTTCTTCAGCAGGAGCTTCTTCGCCTCATAGGGGCAGACCCCCAGCTTCTCGCAGAACCTGTCCAGGTCGTCGGACGACGGGATGTTCTCCCTGCAGTACCTCTCGATGTTGTCGATCTCCGTCTTCAGACGGTCGTAGAACCTGCAGCCGCCCGCTTGGCCCTTGATGCTCTTGTTCCTGCGGTCCTCGCACATCATGGAGAGGACGTTCGAGGGTATCTGCTCGAAACCGGACGTCCCCCTGAACAGGGGGCAAGACTTGTTCCTGCCCGTTAGCGCTATCCCGGACACGCTCTTGATCCTCGAGATGGCGCGGAGCTCCTTCATCACGGCGTCGGTCTGGGTGATCGTGCGGACGACGTAGACGATCTTCTTGCCGGTGGCCTTTGCGTGCTGCAGGGAGGCGGCGAGCGAGACTATGGTCTTGCCCGTTCCGGTGCCGGACTCTATGACGACGTGGCGGCTCTCGTCGAGGAAAGAGCGGATGTCGCAGATGATGTCCAGCTGACACCCCCTGGGCTCGTACGGCATGTAGGGGGCGTCGCGGTTCTCGGACTGCACCAGCCTGGGCTCGGGAGCCCTCCTCTCCTGGATGCTGCTCAGGCTGGACTGGTTGCTGGTAACCAGTCCGTCGGCGGTCATCCCGCATCTCATGCAGCGGTTCGAGCCAGGGGCCAGAAGGCTCTTGCATCCGGGGCAGAACAGTCCTTGCATGACACGGCAATCGGGGTTCCATAGATAAGCCTTCAGAGGGGGTGGCCGAACGGGCCGAATAACCCCGGCGTGTTCGGATCCCGTGGCATGCGGAGACGGTCATCCCGACTGAAGGTCGGCGCGGCGGGATAGGATGATATCCGAGTACGGGGATTCCATCCCGATGTGTGCTAAGGTACTCATTCTGTCAGGATCGCCCAGGAAGGGCGGGAACACCGAGACTCTGTGCTCCAAGTTCGCAGAAGGCGCAAAGGACGCCGGCCACGACGTGGAGACGGTCCGCGTCTGCGAGAAGGACATCCACTTCTGCACAGGTTGCGACTCCTGTGTGAAGAGCGGCAGGTGCGTCTACAAGGACGACATGGAGGAGATAAGGGAGAAGATGCTGGACGCCGACGTCCTGGTGTTCTCTTCACCGGTGTACTTCTACACGATATCCGCGCAGATCAAGGCCCTCATAGACAGGATGGTCCCGTTCTACACCAAGCTCGACAACAAGCAGGTCTACATAATCGTGGCCGCGGCCGATCCCGACGAGTCGATGCTGGAACTCGCAGTGGACAGCTTCAGGGGCCTCACAAGGGACTGCATGGAGGGCGCCGTAGAGAAGGGGGTCATCAAGGCCACGGGCGTCTGGGAGAGGGGTGCGGTCGACGCCACCGACTTCCCGAGGCAGGCCTACCTGATGGGCAAGTCCGTCTGAACTCCGGGGGGGGTCAGACCCCCGGTCACGGAACGGCATTAATCTATTATCCTGAATCCGGTCTCGTCGCCCTCGGCGTCGTACCTTATCTTCCTGTAGTCGAGCACGTCGCGGATCGTCTTCACGTGAACGCAGCGACCCACGTTGAGGAACTGGTTCTCCACCACGGTGGTGCCGTCGTACTCCGCTGTGGGATGGAGGCCGAGCCTGAGGAAGGCGGTCTCGGTCTGCATCGCGTATATGTGCCCCTCCCTGTCGAAGATTGGCCCTCCTGACTGGCCGGTCAGGCCGGGGGTGGACGTCTCCACGTAGAGGAGCTCGAAGAGCCCGTCCTTGGACATCCCGCGGTTTATGGTGCGGGTGTGGATGCCCTCGTTCGGGAACAGGAGGTCGCGGAACGGGAACTTGGGGATCCTGAACGCGTTGGCGGACTCGTCGAAGTTGCTCTGTATCTGTCCGTCGGCGAACGGGAAGCCCATCCTGCACAGGCTCGTGCCCTGCCTGACATGCGCGGGGTCCTTCAGCACGGGGTACTCGCTGACCCACGAGGGGTCGAAGGGCTCCAGCCTTCCGACCGCTATGTCGACCTGCCTGTTGACGAATACGTTGTTCAGCCTGACCCCGTCCCATCCCCACCAGAACGAGTGGTTGGTGATGTAGGTGGGATCCGGTTTCACCTCCATGCTGGGGGCTCCGGGGCGGGTGCTCCTGGACTCGTTCAGCTCCCTGATCTCCTTGAGCTTGTTCTGGTCGGTCTGGTACTTCATGAACGAGTCGTAGATGTGCCCGGCGGTGACGATCCAGCCGTCGCGGTTCAGGACCATGAACGTCCCGCACTGGGTCTTCACCTGGCCGTCGTACTGGCGTATGGATACCACGACCGGCCTCACGAACTCGGCGACCTTCTGGCAGGCGTCAGCGAACATGTCGCTCCAATCTCCGACTAATTATATATGTCTGGCTCATGAAGATCCGAAGGCCCTCGCGTAGGTCTCGTCCATCTCGGGCAGATGTACCACGAAGCCGACCGGGATGCGCATGCCGGTGGCTTCCATGACCCTTCTGGCTCCCTCCTCTCCGAAGGCTCCGCAGAGCTCTATGCAGCCGATCCCGTCACGCTCGAGCGTCACAACCTCCCCGCAGGCCTCTTCGATGTTGCGGACCCCCACGAAGACGCTGTCCCCGTTCCTGACCGACGTCCTCTCCACGCCGGCCAGGTCTTCGTTTATGAATATGAACGCGAAGCGCATGCCTCCGAATGGGTATGAGGAGGTTAACTGTATCCCCTCGCAGGAGGCGCCGGCACATGGCTAATATAGGCGCGCGTGGATTGAGGAGGACGGTCTAAGATGATATCGAAGGAGACTCAGTACAGGATCTACGCCGGTACGCGCAAGGACGACTACACCGGATGGGAGAAGGTGGATGTCGATCCCGCTGAGGATGATAACATAGACTTCTGGTCCCTTAATCTGGGGAACGGTTACTTCCTCGACAGGGTCACCAAGAACGTCAGAGGACTGCTCGGCGTCAAGAGGATCAAGTTCAACAGCGTCCGCAGGGACCGCTCGATAGAGGACCCCGACGGCGAGTACAGGGACATGGACCTCAACATACTCTTCGATGTGGAGATCAAGGTGTCCAACGACGCGATAAAGTTCGACGCCAAGAACAACTCGTTCGTTCTGCTGTCCAGGGAGCCCATAGACTGGGAGGAGTTCTCCGAAGGGGTTCCGACCTTCGAGGACCCGGAGATAGAGAAGAACTACGCGAGCTTCTACTCCTGACGATCTAGGGTGTAGCGAGCCTAGTCAACAGCACTTCGGTTAATACTCCGGCCGTCCAGTGTTCAGCATGGACGGAGAATCCGTGTCCGAGGTCCTCGTGGAGTCGGCTTCCCAGGTTTACCAGTACATTTCCGACATGCAGTACATGACCGACCCGCCCCTGGGGGTCTCGATGACCGAGGTGTCCTCGTGCGATGTCGGAGACGGGTTCGCCGTCCTCCACATAGACGGGCAGATGCCGGATGCGAACGGCCTCATGCTCATGGTGGGGGACAGGATCCTCCAGGAGTCCGAGGCCGGGTTCGACCGCTACGACGAGGTGTCCAGGACGGTTGTCGTGAGGCCGGGATCGGAGGTCCTGGCTCTGATGAGGGATGGATCGCACAGGGTCTGTCTACTCACAGACATGAAGTTCCTCATATCCGTCGTGGGCGATTTCTACCGGCGCTACGGCAGTCTCCTCACGCCTCCCGAACTGGATGTCGTCTGCACCGCGCCTGTCTATCCGGAGAGCGGAGAGCCGACCGATGAGCAGCGCGACGCGGTAAACAGCATACTGACCAACAGGATGTCCTACGTCTGGGGGGCTCCAGGCACTGGCAAGACCCAGTACGTCCTCGCCACATGCATCAGGGCGGTGGTCGAGGCGGGAGGCCGTGTAGCGGTGTTCGCACCCACCAACAACTCTGTCGAGCAGGTCCTGAGAGGAATAATCAAGGCCTTCGACGGCGACAGCCGCCTCACAGGGTCTATCCTCCGGCTGGGCGTCCCGACCAGGGCGTTCTACAGCGAGCATCCCGAGATGTGCGAGGACCGCCAGGCACAGAGGAGGCTGGACGCCTGCCACAGGAAGGCGGAGTGTCTGGAGGAGGTCATGTACGAGAGGGCCTGCGACTGTCTGGAGGGCGAGATCCTCGACGCCATACGCATCGCACGCGAGGCGTCCGCTGTCTCGGGGAAGGTGCTTTTGGAGGACGTTCCCGAACTCAGGGAGGCGGTGGATGGGCTAAGAGGATTCCTCTCGATGCGTCCCGACACGAGGGACAGGATGGGGGACTTCGACGACAGGGACGCCCTCGAGGTCCTCTCCGAGATACGCTCCATGATATACGACAGACAGCGTCCGGCCGTCGAGATAGAGGAGTACTCCTCCTGGTCGGAAGCGGACCTCCTCGCCGCCATCTTCGAGACGGAGAGGGAGATCGAGGAGATGAGGACGGGAGGGGTCTCCCGCAGGCTCGAGGATGCGAGGATCATAGCATCCACACCGCATCAGTTCATCTCGCGCCTCCGTCCCCGCGGATCCGAGGAGGACGGTCGCCCCGAGCTGTACGTGGACCACATCTTCCTGGACGAGGCCGGATACTGCGGTCTGATGCAGGCGGCATCACTGTTCACGAACGGTGTCCCCGTCACGTTCCTGGGGGACCATATGCAGCTTCCGCCGGTCTCTCAACTTGACGACGAGGTCATCAGGTCGGCCGCACAGCGCGGTGGCAGACTCCGCTACGGGTTCCTGTGGTCGCTGTCGGCCATATACTGCGAGCAGCTGCTGTACAAGGGGCCCGGTTCCCTCGTCTTCTCGTTCGTATCCGGAGCCGATCCCGAGTTCTGCGAGACGGCCAGAGGCGACCTGACGCAGTCTCATCGTTTCGGAACGAACCTCGCCAGGGTCCTTGACCGTTTCGTGTACAGGAACGGCCTTTCCGGCTCTCCGGACGGAGGCGACCTCTCGATCGAATGCCTGGACGTGGTCTGCGACCACAGGGACGGCAGGGAGAACCTCCCGGAGGCGCTGGCGATCAGACAATTCCTCAGGGAGGAGTCGCCGGATGCGTCTGAGATCGCGATACTGACTCCCTACTCGGTGCAGCTGGCGCTCCTGAAACGTAAGGTCGGAAGAAAATACCGTGACAGTGTCATGACTGTTCACGGTTCCCAGGGGAGGGAATGGGACACAGTCATCCTCAGTGTGGCCGACAACGGCATCGCCTCCAGGGATGTTCCGCTGAGGTTCACTAGTTCACAGACCCCGATAGGGATGAAGGTGGTGAACACCGCAGTATCCAGGGCGAAACGCAGGCTGATTGTTGTCTGCGACCGCGGGTTCTGGTCTTCCAGAAAGGACGAGCTGATAGGCGGGATACTGGGGGAGGTTCCCCCGGACCGTCTCCAGGAATCGGGCGGTACGGGGGACGTCACGGGACACCGAGGCCCGTGACGCAGAAAAGTGATTTCAGTCGTTTATCCCGAGGGCGTTCATGATCTGGCGGAGGCTCTCCTTCATGTCGATGACGTCGGACCTGACATCTGCGATCTGAGATCTCAGGACACGGGTCTCCGACTCGACGGACTCGAACCTCCTCTCGTACTCGGTGAGGTCCACGGATGCGGGCTGTGCCTCTACAGGGGCCGGAGCGGCGGCCTCGGCTTTGAGCTCCTTGACCCTCTCAACGAGGGTGTCCCTTCTGGACCTGAGGGAGGATGCCATCATGGACAGCTTCTGTTTCTCGTCCTCGTCCCCGTTCATGTCCGCACGGAGCATCTTGATCTCGATGCCCATGAGCTCGTCGGTCACCGACTCGATCTCCTCAGTCAGCTCCTCCATCGTGCCCTCCGGCTTGATCTGCGGGGCGGGCGAGGATTCGTCCTCATCTCCCACGAACGGGCGGCTGTCCTGGTGGACGTTCTCGTTCATGTCCTTGTCCATGGAGGGGACCTCCATGCCGGCGGCGATGAAGGACTCCTCGATCTCCTTCTTCCTCTGAAGCAGCCTGCCGATCTCCGCCTCAATGCCAAGGACCTCGTCGGCCTTCCTAGCCGCCTCTATGGGGTCCACGGGCATCATCTCACGCAGCTTCGATAGCTGGTTGCCGAGTCTTCTGGTCTCCGTTTGAATGAATCTGAGCTCGCGTTCGTACTTGCTTCCGGGCATGTTCAATCCTTCCTCTTCTTTTTCTTCTTCTTGTCCTTGTCCCTTTCGGACTCGGCAAGGGCCCTGAACGTGTCGTAGAGGTAGTCGTCGTAGAAAATCAGTTCTCCCAGCGCCTCCAGGGCATACGGGTCGTCCAGGAGGAACTTCACCATCTTCTTGGATTTGAGAGCGGCCTCCCCGATGTCGTAGCACATCATCTCGACTATCTCGTCACAGTACTCGGCGCGGACCTCGTCCGCCTCGAGCTCGTTCTCGAGGTCATCCGCCGACAGACCGTTGATGTACTGGTCGTACTTGACGGGGCATTCGACCACATCGGTGTTGTCTAGGTCGAGTCCCTCCAGCAGGCTGTCGTCGTCCTTCATGTCGGCGAGGACGCTGATGTAAGCCGTGAGGTCCGCTTTCAGGTAGTCGATGAGCTCCTGGATCTCAGCGATCTTGTCCTCTCTCTTGAAGCGCCTCTTCCTCTTCTCGAGGTCGGCGATCTCCTTCCTCTTCCTCTCTACGGCCCGGGAGATGATCCCGATCGCCTCGTCGATGGTGTATTCGGCCTCCATTCTATCGCTAGTGTATCGGAGCACTCCACTTATAATACAAGCGGACTGGTTTTTCGTGTTTTATGGGGCATCCAGACATTCTCTTGGGATGGTTTTTTAAGGATATATCATCCATCCATGATATTCTGCTTTATAGTGTACATAGCAGATACATGTAAACGGTTCTTATCATGCCGAGCGAGGAGCCCACGCTACTGGAACTCGAAGCCCGTTGCGAACGCGGGGATGCTGAAGCTCAGTACATTCTGGGAAAGAAGTACTACGAGGGGGACGGCGTCCCGCAGGATTACGACCGCGCCGCCGACCTTCTGCGCACATCCGCGGAGGCAGGCGATGCGGCAGCACAGTACACTTACGGGTACATGTGCTGCTATGGCATCGGCGTGCCCGTGGACAAGATCGCTGCCATAAGGTGGTACAGGAAGTCCGCCAACCAGGGCTATGTTGAGGCCCAGTACGGTCTCGGGTACATGTGCGACATGGGTGAGGGCGTCAAGGTGAACAAGATGGAGGCCGCGAAATGGTATCTCCTCGCGGCCGACAAGGGTCATGCCGGTTCCCAGTGCAACCTTGGCAACCTGTACTTCAACGGATACGGTGTCAGACGTGACAAGCAGGAGGCGTTCCGTCTCTACCGTGCATCGGCCAACCAGGGCAACGTGGACGCCCTCTTCAACCTTGGAAGGATCTACGAGACGGGCGACGGAGTAGAGCAGAACGACGAGGTCGCTCTCCGTTTCTACCAGGAGGCCGCCGTCCGCGGTGACGCGCACTCGATGTTCAACCTGGGCGTCCGCTACATGACGGGAAACGGGGTGCGCGTCGACGTCCCCCTGGCGGAGAAGATGCTGGCAGCATCGGCGCGCAAGGGCAACGACGAGGCCCTCTACCTTCTGGGCACAATGTATTACAGCGGAACCGGAGTGGAGCGCAGTCTCGAGACGGCCGCGAAACTTTTCGAGAAGGCTTCGTTCCAATGGAACGACCAGGCAATCTACAGCCTAGGCCTGCTCTACATCAAGGGCGAGGGCATAGCGAAGGACGAGCGCCGCGGAATCGGGTTGATAAAGCTGGCCGCCGAGTTGGGGAACGAAGAGGCGATCTCCTTCCTCGCGGCCAGATGAATGATATCACCACTTGTGGTCGTGGGGGATGAACTCCAGCTTGGCCCCGCAGAACGGGCAGCTGTGGAGGACGGCATCCATGCCATCCTTGTCCTCTCCGAGGAGGGCGGGCCCCTGCATAGTCTCGGTGAAGATGATGTTCTGGGCGAGGAGCTCGTCCAGCATCCTCTTGCAGCAGGCGGCCTCGACGTCGACGTCGGAGACCTGGAGCTTCAGTATGGGCCTGGCGCGGAGATTCCTGTTCCTCTCCTCCGTGAGGATCCTGTCGATCCTGTCGGCATCGAACTCCGCTCCGGGATAACCCATGGATGCGGCGTAGGCGAGCATCCTGACGGCTTTCTGGAGATCCATCGGCACGCCGATCCCCTTCTCGTACATCAGACCGAGATGGTACAGTGCTCCGGGGTCGAGGTTGTCCGCAGCGTCGCTGAGCATCTGCACCGCGCGTGGTATGTCAGGCTCGGTCCCCTCGCCTGAGGCCAGCATGACCCCGAGCTCCCTCTTGGCGGGCACGACGTTCTGGGCCGCCGCCCTGGACATCCACTCGAACGCCTTCCGGGCGTCCTTGGGCTCATCGTTTCCATAAAGGTATATGAGTCCGAGCTGGTACTGTGCTTCCGCGTCGCCTTCCTCGGCGGCCTTCCTGAGAGCTTCCGAACTGGCCATGTTATCCAGGGTGGGAATCCCGTACCGTTTTAAGCCTGTTCGCCTCGGCCGAGCACGGATCCCAGCATGGACAGCATCTCGGATGCCTCCTCGACTCCGTTGTCGCGCGCCATGTTCAGCCACTTGCGGGCCTCCTCGTCGCTCCTTTCGGTGCCGATCCCCCTCATATAGCAGTATCCGACCATCTGCATCGCCGTGGGGACCCCCTCGGAGGCAGCCTTCAGGAACCATTCGAACGACTCCGTCGCACGGGGCGGGTCGGACTCGGAGAGGAGGTAGCCGAGACGCTCCATGGCGAACGCGTCCCCCTGGTCCGCACCCATCCTGTACCATTCCTCGGCCTGGCGGAGGTCCACGGGGGTTCCGTTTCCGAACTCGCAGCAAATTCCCGCCTGGAACATCGCGTTAACGTTCCCGGCCTTGGCCGCCGTGCGGTACATCCCATAGGCCTTGCGTTCGTCCTTCTCGACGCCGAGGCCTTCCTGGTAGAGGTAGGCGAGTGACGTCCTGGCCTCCTGGTTGCCCTGGTTCGCGGCCAGTCTGAAATAGCGTGCGGCCTCTGAGTAGTCCTGTTCGACGGACACCCCGTCCATGTACGCCAGCCCAGCGTAGAGCTGGGCATCAGGGACACCGTCCTTGGCGGCCGTGATCGACAGCTGGGCGGCCCTCTCGCTGTCGATCCCGCAGTAGTCCCCCTGCATGAAGAGTCTGACCATCAGGGCCATCGCCTCCGTCTGCCCGGCCGCGACCGATTTCTCGAGGAGGTCGTAGCCCACATCCTCGTTCTGTTCGACATCCCAGCCGAAAAGATAGGCCATCGCCAGCGCGTACAGGCCGTCGGGGTCGTCCCTCTTCGCCAGATCCCTGACCTCTTCGATGCTGAGCTCGACCTGACCGTCCGGTCCGTGGAAGACGAATCCGCGTTCTTCTGCCATGCCTGATGGTAGGGTGCTGACCGTGATAACACATACGGTCCGTTCACAGGCGCATTATCTCATGACCGTCGGATGAGAGCGCGGCCACGGCCTCGTCCAGTGCCGAGGCGCGGACAAGGATGTAATCTGTGTCGTAGGTTGAAATGACGAAAACAGGGATCCCGCGTGCGGACAGAACACCCGCAATCCGTGATATAATGCCCACCAGCGAGAAGTCCAGGGTCCCTGACACCCTGAGGGCTCTCCATCCGTCCTCACGATCCATGACATCGGAGGGGACGTCGGAGGTGGGGCAGACCAGGGACCTCTCGCGGTCGGTCCTGCCTGTGAACGTGAACGGTCTCTCTAAATTCACGCTGGAGTAGTCGCGGACCCTGCAGACGGAGAACTCCATCGGGAGGCACTCGATCATCATGGCGACACCTCATGCCGTTCCGAGCCTTCTGAGCACGGACTCGGCCTCCCTCCACTGGGGGAACAGTCTCTCCCATGACCTGAACTGGGCGTCGTGGACGCGTCTGCTTGGGCGGTACCCCTGTCTGAGATGGAGGCATTCGTGGTATACCACGTAGTCACGGACGAAATCGGGGACGTCGTCCGAGTCCAGTCTCGACGAAATGCCGACGACCCTGAACATGGTGCTGCAGAACCCGACCCTCCGGACGTTGTCCCTGCGGGTCCAGGACATGTACGAGTTGCTAATGTCCGATTCCGTTAGAAGCCCGGAGTCCAGCAGCCTCTGGACGGAGTCATGCAGATACGCCACCTCTCCGCAAGCGGAGCGCAAGAGGTTGCGACTCCTGCGTATGTACGTGGGTCTGTTGTCGACGATGTACCTGTCCGAGCGGATGTGGTCCAGGTATGAAGGGGGCTCCGGGCATCTCTGCCCCTTGGCTCTGCGGCACACCATGTCGCAGAAGTCGCTGAGAACGTCGTCCGGAGCATCCGACAGGTAGTCGGCGATGTGGATCTCGATGCCGGCGCCGTACACCTTCCAGCTGTATCCGAACTCCTTGCGGACGACGAAGTCGCCCCTGGCCTCCCTGAAGTAGGGGCGGCAGGCCGATATCGCGCATTCCGGAAGCTCATGCATCCCTGCGCCTCCCGACGACCAAGTCCTTCTGCTTCTGCCTCCTCTGTATCGACCTCTCAACGCGGACTTCCCTGCCCTTCGAGTCCATCGAAGTGAAGTACATCGCGGTGGAGTAGGAGGACGGGGTCGGGGTGAACACCTGCACCTGTTCAGGGTGTATGTGCAGCCTGGTGCGGCAGTATTCGGAGAGCTCCCTCATGTCGTCGTCCGTGCATCCGGGGTGGGCCGCCATGAAGTAGTACGTCAGGTACTCGTCCTTTCCGCATTTGGCCACGGATTCGGAGAACATCGAGCGGAACCTCTCGAGGACCTCGCGCTCCGGCTTCCCCATTAGTTTCAGCACCCTGGGCGAGACGTGCTCGGGAGCAACCTTCATCTGGCCGGAGACGTGATGGGCGACGATATCGTCGAGGTAGGCCTGTCCGTGCTCTCTGTCGGCGACGATCATGTCGTAGCGGATGCCGGAGTTGACGAAAACCCTCCTGACTCCCGGGATCCCGGCGATCTCGCTCAGGAGGGAGGTCTGCTGGGCGTGGTCCAGCGGCAGGCTGGGGCACGGCCTGGAGCCCAGGCATCTCCTGTCCGGACACCTCCCCCTTTCCGCCTTGCGCCCGCACTCGATGCCGTACATGTTGGCCGTGGGCCCTCCGACATCCTGTATGACCCCGTTGAATCCGGGTCTCGAGGCGATCCTGCGGGCCTCCCTGACTATGGATTCCCTGGACCTTGAGACGACGGTGGTGCCCTGGTGCAGGGCGATGGAACAGAACGAGCAGTCGCCGTAGCATCCGCGGTGTGTCGTGATGGAGTTGCGGACAGTGTCCATGGCCCTGACCTTGCCGCCCGTGAGATAGTACGGGTGAACCGCATCCTCGAAATCGGACTCGTACAGGGAATCGAGCTCTTCGGTCGCAAGGGGCCTCTGCGGGGGGTTCTGCACGAGGTACCGGTCACCGTGCCGCTGCACCAGCCCTCTGGCTGTCGCCGGGTCGCTGTTCTCCCTGAATCCGACGAAAGCGTCCATGAACGCCCGGCGGTCGTCCCTGCATTCATCGTACGATGGGAGCTCCAGGAACCCGTCGGGAATCCTCGGGGACGCGTAGCATATCCCCCTGACCTCCTTCCAGTCCACGCCGTCGCGGATCTTCTTGGCCAGCTCGACCGTGGCCAGTTCGGCCATCCCGTAGACGATGCCGTCCGCCTTGGCGTCGAAGAGCACGGATCTCCTGACGCTGTCAGACCAGAAATCGTAGTGGGCGATGCGTCTGAGGCTGGCCTCAAGTCCTGCCAGGAAGACCGGCCTGCCCTTGGCGTGCCTCTTGATCAGGTTGGTGTAGGCGATGGTGGCCCTGTCCGGCCTTCTGTCGTTGACCCCGCCTGGCGTGAAGTCGTCCTCCTTGCGGAACTTCCTGGTCGGAGTGTAGTTAGCGACCATGGAGTCCACACAGCCGGCGGACACGGACCAGAACAGCTCCGGTAGGCCGAGCCTCGAGATGTCGTCCCCGGAGGAGATGTCAGGCTGGGCGATGATGCCCACCCTGAAACCGTGGTCCACGAGCCAGTGCCCGATGGCCGCTGTGCCGTTGTAGGCGTTGTCCGTGTAGGTGTCGCCCGAAACGAGCACGATGTCCAGGGAATCCCATCCGCGACCGCGGACCTCCTCGGGGGTGGTGGGTATGAACATGTCGCCGAGTCGTCAGACCTTCATCTCCATGATGAAGTCGTTCATGACGAAGCCGTCCCCGATGGGGTTGTCCTGGGAGTCGATGATCTCGAAACCCTCGTGCTCGTAGACCTTGACCGAGTTCTCGTTGCCCCTGTTGACCGTCAGATAGACGGCACGGAGCCCCAGGGCCCTGGCGACCTCTCTGAGATGGTCGAAGACGGCCGAGGTCCTGCCCTGGTGCCTGTACTCCCTCAGGATGTAGATCTTGGAGAGGAACAGCCTGTCGCCCCTCGGGGCGTATCCGGCGTAGCCGACAACCTTGGAGCCCTCCTTTATCATGAGGTAGGTGTAGCCCTCCTCGTCGATCTGCCTTCTCATCGCCTCGTAGCTCTGGAACCTGTCGAGCATGTACTCGATCTGGTCGTCTGGGACGATGCCCTTGAATGCCTCCCTCCAGACCTCGGATGCGACCTGGGCGAGTGTGCGGATGTCCGAGTCGGTAGTGGCGGGGACAATGGACGGTCCCCTCCTTCCGGCGTCGACCTCTGCTATGTAGTCCTTGAGGCCCGCCTCGAAGTTGACGCCGTACCTTATGTCGACCTTGGCGTCGTACGTCCTGACTATGCTCCCCACGGTGAAGTTGACCGCGGCGGTGACGGCATCCCTGAGCGTGAGGCCGGATTCGAACGCCCCCACGAAGGCGGAGCTGAACACGTCACCGGTACCGTGGTAGTATCCGGGGATCTCGTTGCGCATGATCTCGCCCGTGTCTCCGGTGGTGTAGTCCATGTAGACCGCTCCTATCTTCCCGGGCTCGTAGCTGATTCCTGTCAGGACGATCTGCTTGACGCCGAAGACCCTGGCCTGCTCCAGGACCGAGGCAATGTACTCCCTCGTGTACGGTCCGTCCCTGTACTCGATGCCGAGCATGAAGCTGAGCTCGGTGATGTTCGGCATGATGACATCTGCCATCTCGCAGAGCTGGCGCATCCCGGCGGGGAAGTCCGGGCCGAAGACGGAGTAGAGCTTCCCCTTGTCGGCCATGACCGGGTCCACGTAGATCCTGGTCCCCTCGTGGGAGAGGTCTTTGAAGAGCCTCTTGACGATGTCGATCTGCTCGAAGGACCCGAGGAAGCCGGTGTAGAAGGCGTCGAACTTTATGCCCAGGGACTGCCAGTGCTGGTCGATGGGGACCATGTCCTCGGTGAGGTCGCGGTACGTGAAGCCGGTGAATCCGCCCGTGTGCGTGGAGAGCACGGCCGTGGGGAGTCCGGAGCATTCGATGCCCACGGACGAGATGATCGGAAGCGCGACGGTCAGGGAGCACCTGCCGACGCAGGAAATGTCATGGATCGCGAGAATCCTTTCCTGGTGCATGGGCCCGCCATGACGCTCTCCATTCATATATCCGCGCCTCTGGTCAGCGGCCAGATGCTGCAACTCGATAGCACGGTTTTCTCGGAGCGGTTTTAGGAACACTATTTTAGGGAGAAAGGGTACGGAAAGCATGAATTCACGTTCCTTGGCAATCATCGCACTGGCCTTGGTCGCCGCAGTGGCGCTCGTCCCCCTGGCGGACGGTACCGATGCGTCCACCTCCCAGGACATCGAGCTGACCCTGCCCGGCGACGACACCGGCACCACGGTGCACGTCGAGGTCGGCAGCGGCGGCAGCGAGACGTTCAGAATCTACGTCTATAACAAATCCGACGACTATCTGATGCTGACGGCGTCCGGCTCGTCCGGCTCCGGCAGCGTCGACGTCTCCGCGGTCACGGGCTCGGACCTGCTCATGCCCGCTGGTTCGTCCGACAGGGACCACATCGCCACGGTCGATGTCACCGTCTCCATCGACAGGTACGACATGAACCAGACCGAGGACGGCACCGTCACCCTCACGTTCGTAGACCTGGCAGACAGCACGGTGAGGTTCGAGATCCCCGTGACCATAGACATCGCAGTCTCCTCGTCGTTCTACTCCGCTGACGGGAACAACAAGTTCCTCGGGCTGTTCCCCAACACGCTCGACGGCGTCCTCGGATCGGAGTGGTTCACTGCTGTGGTGACTCTGATCGCGTGGATGGTCATCGCCTACATCGTATGCCTGATTTTCATCCCCCTGTTCGCCAGGATATTCGTACACAAGGGCGAGGAGGACCAGAGGCGCAAGGTCAAGAGGAACCTGACCAGCCTCATCGTCCTGCTGATCACCATCCTCTCCATCAACCAGTGCCTGACGATACTGGGAGTCAGCCCGGAGATCAGGGACTCGTTCGGGATGCTCTCCAGCATCCTGTACATCATCATAGGCGCCATGATAGCGTGGATCGTCTACGTCTTCATCGTGACCAATGTCATCAAGGGTGTCGAGAAGGGCACCGAGTCGGGCATCGACTCATCGCTGATCCCGCTGTTCAAGATGATCGGGAAGATCGTCATTGCCGTCATCGCGGTCGGATCCATCCTTGCGATATTCGGAGTGGACCTCAGCGGCATCCTGGTCAGCGCGGGTGTCGTCACTCTGGGCATAACCCTGGGCGCACAGAACATCCTCAACCAGTTCTTCTCCGGAATCGTGCTGCTCTCCACCCGTCCGTTCAAGAAGGGAGACTTCGTCCAGATCAACGGGACAGTTTACATCGTGAGGAAGGTCAAGCTCATGTTCACCGAGTTCGACAACTGGGACAAGGACCAGGTCGTGACCATCCCCAACAACGTCGTCTCCGGAGGGACCATCGTCAACATGACCGGCGAGGACAGCGAGGCCAGGACATACGTCTACGTCACCGTGGCTTACGACGCCGACCTGAAGAAGGCCCAGGAGCTCATGGTTCAGGCGGCCATGGAGCACCCCCATGTCATCAAGGACGGTTCCCGCTCCGCCCCGTCCACCAGGCTCACCAACTTCCTCGACTCGTCCATCGAGCTGAGACTCGCGGCCTACGTCGACGACTTCGACAGCAGCGGTTCCTATGCCGGGGAGCTGAGGACCAGGATCTTCGAGCTCTTCGAGCAGAACGGCATCGAGATACCGTTCAACAAGCTCGACATCGTCTTCCAGACGCCCTGCGACGGCAAGAGGAAGGAGAACGACACGACGCCCGAAGGACAGTGAGTCCTGGGAATCGACAGACCGTTCCGGCGTCCGGCACCCTGTGTACCGGGCGCCCAAACCCTTTGAAAACCATTTCATTATCCAACAATCGGCATGTTAAAGACCAATAATGAGTAAACGTCTTTAATTCGAAAACCGATTATCTTCTCATGTCCAGGAAGGCTTACACCCGCGAGGAGCGCGAGTCCATACGCGACAGCATGATCCGCCGCTCGGTCAGGGTGTTCGCCGAGAAGGGCCTCAGGAATGCCAGTCTGGAGGACGTCTACGTCCCGGAGGGCATCTCCAAGACGTTCTTCTACACGTTCTTCCCCTCGAAGTCTTCCCTCATCGCCGAGGTGTTCAGCAGTCAGTCCTCGGAGATGCTGGATGTCCTGCGCAAAAACGTATGGGACTACGGGGCAGTCAACGGGATGAGGGAGACGCTCTCGGATGTCCTGGACGGGAGGTGGTTCATCGCCTCCTTCGACGACCAGACGTATCTGCGGGACATCATGAGCGAGGAGGAGTTCAACGCGTTCAAGAACGATCGCATCGTCCTCTTCGCCGACATCCTGAACATCATCGGCGTGCCCGTCAGCAGACTCGACCCGCGCGTTTTCTACAACATGCTCATGTCTGTCGTCTGGACATGCTGCTCGCATCAGTCCTCCATGCCGTTCCTGTACGGGGAGGTCGCCCGCAGCTCGTCGGACATACAGATCGAACGTCTCGTCGAATACGTCTCCAGTCTGAGAGTAGACTCAGGTGTTTGCGACGGCCATTGATATTGGGGATAACATGATGGATGAATCTAAGATTAGGCAGGTCGAGATGGACCTGTTCCAGGACAGGACAGAGCAGGCGGTGCCCTCCGCGCTGGAGATGATCTCGGAGATGGACATGGATGACGACGACGAGGCCCTGGCGGCTTCAGGACTGTTGTCCAAAGTCCTGCGTACCGATGTCGCCTGCGACTTCGTAGAGAAACTGGGGGGAATCGGTTTCGACTTCGGGGTGAGGTTCCCAGACGGAGAGACGGTGACCACGATGTACGCCTCACGCGGGCTCAGCGACCCGGAGGTCTACAGGGCACTGGTATCTGCCGGTGCTGACCCAACATCATGCAATCGCAACGGATCCAATGCTCTCCACATCCTTGCTTCTTTCGAGAAGTCCAGCTTCGCGAAGTCACGCGAGACGGAGATGGCCGCCATCGCCGGAATCCCCGGGAACCCGTCTGATTGGATGGTCCCGAACGCGTACGGGGCGACGCCTCTGCATCTGGCGGTCCTGTTCGGCCACCACGAGCTGGTCACAGCGCTTCTGGACCTGGTCGAAGACGTCGATGCCATCGGCACCGAGGTGCGTTCCGGCTACGGACATGCCGTGGACTTCAACGGAAAGACGCCTCTCGGTGTCGCCAGCCTCATAGGTGATGACGAGTCCGCATCGCTGTTGCTCGATCACGGGGCCGATCCCGGAATCACCGACAACTCTGGCCGCGTGGCCTCACATTTCGCGGTGTCCCCGCCTCCGGTGAGCATATGCAGGGGATGGGACTCGATCCCGGGCATGGAGGCCATCGTGGGCAGGAAGAGGGCCATACTGTCGAGGATCGGGATGCTGGATGCCACCGATGACGGCGGCAGAACGCCGCTCCTGCTCTCCCTGACCCTGTACAGATATCAGAACGGCGGTCTGTCCGAAGCGCTGCTGGAGCTCGGCGCTGATCCCAACATCGCCGCCAACGATGGGACCACTCCCCTCATGGCGGCCGTGTCCAACGGGCACTCCTCAGCCGTGAAGGCCCTGGTGTCCGCCGGTGCGGACATGGACGCCACCGACGCCCATGGAAGGACCGCCCTCCACCATGCGATATCGTGGAGGGACGAGAAGTCGGCCAGGCTCCTGGTGAAGAAGGGTGCGAGGTTCGATATCCCCGACGACACGGGGAAGACGGCCGGAGAGATGGCGGCATCCGCAGGCATGGAGTCCGTCATAGAGCTCATGGTGTGAGGTGTTCGACATGGGATTCATCGACAACGGCACGAAATCGTCCGCTCCCGTAGACGGCACCGCTGCGTACCAGATGGCGGCAACAGGGGATCTTGCAGGCGCCTGGATGATCCTCTCGCGGGCCGACACAACGTCATCGGTAGACATTGTCTACAACAAGGCCCTGTGTCTCCGGGCCGCCGGCCGCAGGGACGAGGCCCTCGGTCTCGCCCGTGTCGCTTTCCGCCGTCTTACCGAGGGCGTTCCCCAGCGGACCTTCGATCCCGTCGGGACCGCCCTGATATCTTCCATGGCCGCCCCGGGGCCCATGAACCCCGGGCTTCCTGCGGCCGACATGACCTACGCCGGTCTGCAGGCCAGATGGCTCTACTGCCTCTGTCTGGCGGACTGCGGCGAGGATGAGGAGTGCGCCCGGGTGGCCGCGCCCCTCGAACAGCTTGGGATCGCACCCATAGCGAACAGAGGTGAACGAGTTGTCACAGATGGATGAAATGTTTCTCAACGCTTGCAAGAACGGACAGAAGGGGGTCGCGCAGACGCTCCTGGCGAAGGGGGAGATCAACGTCAACAAGAGGGACCCGATGGGACTCACAGCCCTGCACTACGCTAGCCAGAAAGGTGCCCGCGACCTGGTATCGATGCTGCTCGAGAAGGGTGCCGACGCCTGCGCCTGCTCCAACGACAGCGTCACGCCGTTGCATATGAGCTCCAGGAGCGGGAACAAGGACGTCATACGCATGCTCATAGACGCAGGCGCCGACGTCAATGCCACAGACCGCGGCGGAAGGACCCCGCTCATGGCCATGGCCTCGGAGGGGAAGGTCGATGCCGCGAAGATGCTGCTCGAAGCCGGGGCGGATCCCTCCATCGCAGACAACGACGGGCACACGGTGATGGACATAGCCACATCCAAGGGACTCAAGGGACTCGTTTCCACTCTGGCCGAAACGGGAGGATCGTCCGAAGCGCGCGACTCCGTCGGCAACACGCCACTTCACCAGGCCTGCTGGAACTCCCAGGGCGAGGTGGTCCGCGTGCTTGTCGACGGCGGGGCCGATGTGAACGCCCTCAACGACGACGGTGAGAGTCCGCTGTTCCTCGCGGTCCACAGGGGCTCGCTCAACATCGTGGAGATGCTGCTCGAAGCCGGAGCGAATCCGTCCGCCAGCCTCAACACAGGGGATCGCCCGCTGCATCTCGCAGCTTCGGCGGGCAATCTGTACATCGGAAGGGCACTCATCGGTGCAGGCGCCGATCCCGACTGCAAGAACGGCGCAGGCTCCACGCCGTTGATCCTGGCTGCCCGGAACGGCCGCAACGACTTCGTTTCGCTCCTTCTGGAGAAGGGCGCGGACCCCGATGCCGCGGACAACGACGGTCGCACTGCCATGCATTACGCCTCGGAGGCCGGGTTCACCGAGATCGTGGAGATGCTCCTCATGGCTGGAGCGAAGGGCTGAAGTCGGTCGCCCAGATTCCTCAGAGCCTTTCGAGGATCCATTTAACGACGCCCTGGCTGTCCGATTCCGTCGCGATGGCCAAGGCGTCCCTTCCCTTGGAGTCCCTGACGGTGAGGTCGGGTTCTGCGAAGTCGGAGATCGTCCTTATGATGTCCAGGCCCCCGTCACGGGCGATGGAGGCGGCATGCATGACAGCAGTCATCCCCTCGCCGTCCCTGGCGTCCGCATCGGCTTCGAGCTCCATCAGCGTGCACACTATGTTCTCGGATTCGGGTCCGGGGACCGCGCATGCCCTGATGAGCGGAGTGCGACCCGACTGGTCGCGTGCACCCGTGTCCGAGCCTTCGGAAATCAGCGCATCGAACGCGATCCACCTCACCGACTTTCCGTCCGAAGTCCATCCCAGTCTGTCGTTGCCTGAGACGAAACACAGAGCGGAACCCTCGGAGCTGCCCACAGGGATGTCCGGGGACCCCTGCGAACCGACAATGATCTTCAGCAGGGAGAGGAAGCTGTCAGAGTCCCTGTCGTTCTCACCGGTTCCGACCGTGGAGGACAGAGACACCAGCAGATGGTAGAGCGCGGTCCTGCCGTCCGAACCCGATGCGTATGCCGCCGATGCTCCTCCGCGGATGAGCGCCTCGGCAGCTGACAATGCCATCCTGCGGCAGGAGATCATCAGTGGCGTCATGCCCCTGTACTCGCAGTCACGGTCGCAGAGTCCGTCTGGGTCGGCTCCTGAGGAGATGATCTGGTCGATGGCTTCGGCATCGTTCATAATCGCAGCCTGACTGAGGTCCATTCCACCCGAGATGGCAGACTCATCACCGTTCAGGAAGGCGGAAGTCAGTTTGATGCGGTTCTCAATGGCGAAATCCACCGCCTTCTTCCCTATCCTCGTCTCGGCCTCAGGGTCGATGCCGCAGCTGACCAGCCACTCGGCCATCCTGCGGCACATCCTGTCCTTCTCGGCGAACACCTCCGGATGGTTCCTGTAGTCGTAGTCGTATCTGGATGCCCCATCGCACATAAGATGGAGTGCGTTCATCCCGCTGCTCTCTATCAAAGAGTCGCAGCGGACGCGCCTCTGTCCGATGACGGCAATCATCGGGCAGTTGTGCATGTCCGCGGCTATGTGATAGAAGCATCTGCCGGACTCGTCCCTCCTCGATGGCGGGCAGCGTCCCTCGAGAAGGATGTCGGTGCATTCCGCCATCTTGGAAACACGTCCTTCCCATCTCTGTACCGCCAGGATGTGGAGCGGGGTCCTCCCGTAATCGTCGATTGCCCCTGCGCGGAATCCTCTGGAGAGGAGGAGTTCCAGTGCCTCGGGGTCCACCTGTTTCGCCGCGATGTGGACCGCTGTGACGCCGTGGGGCCCCGTCTCGGAGGGATCCAAAGCGGAAACGACTCTGAGGACCTCCTCTTCGGATCCGCCGTGTCCGTAGGCCGATTCTAGGTCGTCCAGGCTCATGATCTTCCGCTCACCCAGGCGAAGTCCTTCCACGGCCCCTCGGTGAGCAGGTGCTCAACCGAGATCATGAGTCCGGCGATGTTCTCGTAGCACGCCTCGGGTCCGAAGGGGCACTTCCAGAACATGCTGCCGAACATGTACGACTGGGCGTAGGATGTCCAGGAGTCGAAGAACTCCATGCATCCGTCGGCGATCTGGTCCAATATTCCCCATGCCTCCTCCTCGTCGATGAATCCCACGAAGTAGCCCCAACGGGTGACGTTCGCAGCCCTACCGAGATCCCAGCCGCGCAACATGGCGGGTCCGAACTGCCCCGCATAGGCCTCTGTGAATGCGAACCTCGCATCGGAGACCGCACGGTCCTCGTCGTCCATGTCCTCCGTGTGGAGGTCCTCGGCGGTGCCGGATGCGGATATCACCTCGAGGGCATTCATGTAGTCCTTGGTGTGGCCTTCGACTATGAGGTAACGCAGGACGCCGATCAGGTCGTCTCTGTCCTCCACACCCCAGTAGTCGCTGAGGATGGAGAGGACCAGGTCCCTGCTGTCCTGGTCCCTCGGCTCCACATCGAGTCCGTCGAGCTTGTGATCGTTTAGAACGGAGATTATCCCTGTCAGAAGAACCTCGAACCTTCTCATGCGCTCGGGGTCGGCAGGTGCGGGATGTTCCTCGCTGAGGCTGGCCAGAGACGATATCGCAGTGACTATGTCCCCGTATCCGAACTCGGCTGGCACGATGTCGCCCAACACCTCTTCCGTGATGGTGTCTTCCTGCTCGCCGCCCAGAAGCTGTCCCATCTCCTCCTCGCCGTATCCGAGCTGTTCCAGGACCATCCTCGCCTGCGCGTCGGGGTCTACGACCCCGTCAGGACCGGCGGCACCCATCATCTGGGTGATCATCTGTATCTGCATCTCTGTCGTCTGATCGAGCTGGGAGCAGAGATGCTCCACCATGCCGGGATCGGACGCGTACATCTGGCGGAACATATTCTTCTGGGTCTCCGCCTGTGCTCTAATCATCTGTATCTGCATCTGCAGGGGGTCATTGTCCGTCATGGGAAATGAATCGCTTCGGGATGATATAAATCTTACATACTATTTTTAACTTCAAGTCTTTAATTTATTTCATTAATAATCAACTTCATTAACATTGTTTACATAATTCATAAACCACCATTCATTGGATTCTTACTATTGGGGGATTTGAACCACAATTGATGTTGGATTCAGAACCAGGTGTTTAAAGACTTTACAATTGTAAATGTATTTATTCTCTAATCCGGATTCAGAATGGATCACATGGAACAGGAAGAATGCCATCTTCTTTACAGGAATAACTTCGATATCCTCCCAATCGGTAGGAGGAAAACCCTGCTCGAGCAGGCCGGCAGGGAGAACGGCATGGAGGTTGTAGGATTCCGCAGGTTAGAGAGATGGGGAATCTACACATTCACGGCCGAATACTCCAAAAATGGCGATAGGTACGTGTTCGTCCCGGGTTCTGAAGTCGTCCTCGGATGGAGCGGTGACTACAAGGAGATCGATCCGACAACCAGGAGCAACATCTCCATGGACCTTAAGTCCAGGGGATGTGACGAACCCGAGGAGATCCTTCGCCGCCTGACCACCCCGATGAGGCGCGTCACGATGCCACCGATGCTGGTGCAGGTGTCACCGATCAGTTTCGAAGGGACGTACGAGGATGCTGTGGCCGAGTTCTCCCTTCCAACTTCCGACGAATGGGAGTATCTGTGCGGAGGCGGCGCAAACACACTGTTCCAATGGGGCGATCGCTTCGACTTCAGGATGGGCTCGGACCACTACAAGGGGATGTCGGCAGGTCCTCGTCCATTGGAGGAGCCGAACTTCTTCGGCATCACCATAGCGGAGGATCCGTTCAGAGTGGAGGCGGTCTCGGCTGACTCCCCGACATTCAGGGGAGGGGACCTGGGAGGCAGTGTGCTGGCCGGCTACGGTCCGGTCATCGGGTACCTGCCGTGCTCCCCCCATTTCATTCCCGTGAACAAGGGGCCGGACGGTTCCGTCCCCAGTTCGTTCCTCGTCAGGAACGTCATCAGGCTGGATGTGCCTGAATGCGGGGGCGGAATGCAGACCGTCCCTTCGGAGGAGGCATCCTCAGGACCCCTTGGGCCGGATGCGTTGTTCAACGACGACCGCCCGTTCCCTAAGGATTACGTCCTCTGCTCCGCCATGGCCGAGGACCCGGATATTCCGGACGGGTTCGCGGTCAGGGCCCGCCATATAATCCGCGGACTGACATATTGGATCCCAAGCGGGGAATGGACCCGTGAAGAACTGGAGAGCCAGCTCCGCTCACGTGCCGACAGCATATTGTCGCTGCAGGACGAGGTGGGATACAGGATGTCCCCCGTTGCCGCTGCCTCAGTGAGGGACACGTTACGTGACATAATGTCATTCTACGGCATTGACCTGGATCCCGACACCATATTTTCAGCCGAGGAGTGGAACGTCAGCAGAGGACCTACAATCGATGCGGGCTCCGACTCGGAACTCATCGGCCAATGTGAGATCTGGCACCAGGAGGGGGAGAATCGGAGGATCATCGAGGCCATCGAGTCGCTTCCCGAATCCGAGAGGACCCCGGTTCTTGTCAGCGTCCTAGCCAGGGCCTACATCAACATCGGAGGGCCTGACGACCACGCCCCTTGTCGCAGGGCCGTAGAGCTGCTGGAGTCGGTCCGCGACAGTCTCGCTGACGACGCACTGTGGAACTACCGCATGGGTTACGCCTACTAGCTGATGGACCGGGAACCCGACGCGATCCCGTATCTGAAGAGGGCGGTGGAGAAAGACCCTGATGACGGGGACTTCAGGGAGATCCTCGAGGATTGCGAGGGTTCACTCGCGTTCCCCAGGTTCTCCCACTGCTTCCGCGAACGCGTCGAGACTGTTTGGAGGAGATTCTCCGAAGAGATGCCGGAGATCGAGAGGCTGCTGCAGTATCCTGACAGGAACGCGGTGTCGGAGAGGATAGTCGACACCGTCTCCGGGATCATGTCCGAAGCCATCGACGGCATAGCGTTCGAGATAGGCTTCAACGGTGAGCGGTTCGAACTGTCGCTGAGCCCCGAGGCGGGTCGCGTAAGGCTGTTCGAGATCTGCGAACTCCTGAGGAGGGCTCCGGCGGAGGTCCGCGAGAGCTGGGACCTGAGGACGGGAAAGATGCGCAAACCGGACTTCAAACTCAACACCGATGCAGGCGAGATCGGGGCTTCCGACATCTGGGTGGACATCGAACTCAAGGGTGAATACGTCTCACTGACCCTGCACTGCCCCAGGCTCTCCGACCTTATGGGAAGCGAGGAGGGCATGGTGTGGTGGGCAGTCTCCAGCATCATGGAGAGGGTCCTGGGGGAGATACCCGCGATGGCTGCCCTGGACGGCGTAACCGTAGTGACGGATCCGCCCGGCGAGGGGGCATCGCCTCTCCTACAGCTCCCGTCCAGACTCGTGGACATGGGATTCAACCTCGAGGTGGACGCCGAGGGGTATCTTTCCAACAGCATCACTTACAGGCCCGAACCCTTCGAGGATCCCGATGCGGACTGGAGGCTGGACATCTACTCAGGGACCTCCAGATGCGCTCCTCTCGTGAACGGATACCTCGCTCTTCAGAACGATGAGATGGACATGCTGCACCGCGACGGAGCCGTGGCAGGGTTCCTCGCGTACTCTCTCGAATCCTTCGAGGGGGACGACCGCGCTGCCGAGATCATGGGGTTCCGCACATTGATCGAGCGGTACATCACGGAGAACGCCGGCAGGGATGCCGTCGAGTTCATCGGCGGAGCCACCGGGCTGCACCACGGGTACGTGGATTTCATCGCATGGGATCTGGAGGCTGTGATCAACGCGGCGAAGGAGTTCCTATCGGAGACGGACGTGGTCCGCGCTGGCTTCCACACATTCCGCCGCGGGCCGTCATCCGTGATCATCATCGACAGGACGGAGATCGGCTCTCCCGAATCCCCGATTCTGACCCCCGATGACATACAGAGGCTAGAATCCTATCTCGGAGAGGTTGACGGAAGGTACGGGGCGATGCTCAGCGACCTGTTTTCTACGGCTAGTCAACGGCATCAACGACGGAAGGTTTAGCAGCCGGCAGGCGGAGGCAGACCTGGAGGTGGCCCTGTGGTACTCGTTCGCATGCATCAACATCGGGGACTACGAACATTACTGGCAGGCGACCCGCTGGATGCCGGCTTCGGAATGCAACGCATCCGGATGCGGCACCTGGTTCTACCGCTACTCCTGCGCACTGATGTTCTGCGGAAGGCTGGAGGAGGCCAGGGAATACGCGGAGAGGGGCACGAGGGAGGAGCCAGGCTATCCGTGGATATGGCTCCAGACCGCCAAGCTCCGCGCCCACTTCGGGGACCGTGAAGGTGCTATGGACGCCGTGGCGAAGGGCCTCGAGCTGGTTCCGGGCGACTACGAGTTCGAGACGCTGGCAGGCGAGATAGCGGCCGGCGCCGGACTGGAGCGCTTCGAGTACCATTGGATCGACCCGGTCTCAGACGCCAGGCTCCAGTCTGGAGAGGATCCCGGCGCCGAGGAGAAGCGCAGGGCCATCGAGTGCATCGTCACCGACCCCGAGGGTGCGGAACGCTTCAGGGGCATGTTCGATCACGAGGAGGGGACCTGGACCGAGGACAGCCCGTACTGCTCTTTCTTCATGACTGTCCGCGGTTGCAGGTTCCAGGTGCTCTTCAGGACGAACATGGCCGCTATCTCGAAGATGGATCGCGACTGGATGGAGGACCTGAGGTCGAGGCTGGTCGACGGCACATGGATCTCCTATGCCAGACTAATGCGCAGGATCGATCCCACGTTCAAAGGGGAGGGGACCCTCGACACCGTCATCGTAGAACAGGGGCCGAAGGTGTCCCTGCTCTACCTCCTTCCCAACGGGAGGTCGTTCACAGTCGACCTGAACGGAGGCTGGTCCCCCGTAGAATCGAGCGACAGCCCGGAGGAGCCAGAGGGCACATGGCTCGACATGTACGAGGACATCAAGGACTCCCTCGCCTGCGGCATCGACCTGGACTCGTACTTCACACAGCCC
>ERZ1673744.857-NODE-857-length-34037-cov-6.100700_pt1 | contig 34037 bp, 46 predicted proteins | sample MGYA00580207_ERZ1673744 | MGnify/ENA primary metagenome ERZ1673744 (study PRJEB41218, sample SAMN15661751) | gut metagenome | host: Homo sapiens | place: Canada: London | collected 2015-08-20/2019-03-30 | study: EMG produced TPA metagenomics assembly of... | reverse complement strand
GGGCCGGGCCCACGCCCTCTGCACAAATCCCTACTCTTCACAGAAATCATTACCACAATCTATACAAACTGTATTGTCCGCATTGATTCTATTTTTTATATCCAGTCCCGCCTTGGGCAGATGTCCCCTTTGCGAATCCCTCTCGCTCCATCCCGCAAAGAACCCTCATTTCGCGTTTTTCCGCCAACTGTCACCCTTGTCCAGGCCCCTACTCTTTATGAAAATCGGCGCCACATTCTATACTAATTGTATTATCCACTTCGCTTCTACCAATTTTTACCCTCCAATTTTTTCGTACCAATCTCAGGTAGCGTCCCCTTCCTACAAACCTATCCAACGAGAAATCGCGTTGTTCTCTACGAATTTCTACAAACCGCCAGTCCCGCTCAAATTCCCACTCATCGCAAAATCATCACTAAAATCTATACAAATTGTATTATGCTTTTTGTTCCCACTGATCTAATCATTCCGGCCTCTGGCGGCGGCACTCTCCTGTGGGGCCATCCCACGAAATCGTAATTTCTGCATTTTCCGCAGGCTATCAGCCCCACACAAATTTCCGCTCCTCGCAAAAAATCATTGCCGCAGTTTATACAACCCGTAATATACGCTTCCATTCTACGCTTTACTCTCACCGGTTTGACCATTCTCCCCTAATAATGGCCACTTTCTGTAGACCTATCTTTCGGAAAATCGTATTATTCCACAGGCTATCCATTCTGCGCAAATTTCTACTCTCTGTAAAGGTTATTATCCACAATTTATACGAATTGTAATGTCTTCTTCGGCTCTACGCTTTATGCCCACCGATTTGGCCATTCCGGCCTTTAGTGGTGGCCCCCTCCTGCAAGTCCATCCCACGGAGAACCACATTTTTACCGTATTTTCGCCGCAGGGCCACAATAGCCTGCTGGCCGCTCAGTTCCCGCTCCAACTCGGCCTTTTGCTGCTGGTGGGCCGCATAGTTCCCAAAGAAGTCCAGCTGGTCCCCTCCGACTAACTGCGCCTCTTCCTGCCGCAGCAATCCAGCTGCTGTCACCGTCACCCTCCGCACCGAAAGTCCGGAATCAGCAATACGGTCAAAAACTTCAGCAGCAGCCTGCATCAAAATACGCGCGGAAGAAGCCGGGACTGAAAGATTAGCGGAGCCGTGGGCAGCGGCCGGAACCGCCCGACCGTAGCGGTCGGTCTTGGTAAGACCGTGGTAACTCCTCTGCTGCGCGGGCACTGAAAGATTCTCGGCATCGTACCCAATATCCAGCACAAACTGGCTGCACACCAGCCCCTTCTCCACCAGCTCCAGCGAAAGCTGATCGGCCATTTCCCGCACGATGAGCCTGGCTTTTTCGTGGGGGTATGGCTCCGGAAGCACCTGCCCGGAACTAAGACTGGAGCTCTTTGGCCGGTAGTCCTTGATGGCGGCAATGGTGCAGGGTTCCCAACCCCAGGCATGGTCGATGAGCAGCTCGGCCTGGACGCCGAACAGCCGGTAAAGCAGCTCCTCGTTGTGCAGCTCTTCCGGCTTCCCGAGCGAGCAGCGAGCAATATCGCCCATGGTGAACAGGCCGTTTTGGGACAGTTTTTTGGCGTAGCCGGGTCCTATCCGCCAGAAATCGGTGAGGGGGCGATGATCCCACAGCAGGCGGCGGTAGCTATCCTCATTGAGCATGGCGATACGCACCCCGTTGCGATCTGGCGGGATGTGTTTGGCGACGATATCCATGGCGACCTTGCTGAGGTAGAGATTGCTGCCGATACCGGCGGTGGCGGTGATGCCGGTTTCCTGCAGTACCTCCAGAATGATCCGCATGGCAAACTGGCGGGCGGTGCAGCGCAGGGTAGTCAGGTAGTCGGTGGCATCGATGAAAACCTCATCGATGGAATAGACATGGATATCCTCCGGGGCGACATGGCGAAGGTAAACCGAATAGACGCGGGAGCTGTACGCAAGATACTTGGCCATTTGGGGCGGGGCAACGATGTAATCGACGGCGAGGGTGGGATTCTTCCATAATTCTTCCGCCAAAAACGACTTGCCGGTGAGCTGCCGGCCGGGGGCCTGCTGCCGTCGCTGGACATTGACGGTGGCGACCTGCTGAACAACCTCAAAGAGGCGGGGACGGCCAGGGATACCGTAGGCTTTGAGGGAGGGGGAAACGGCCAAGCAGATGGTTTTTTCGGTTCGGGCGGCATCAGCAACGACGAGATTGGTGGTGAGGGGATCCAGTCCGCGTTCGACGCATTCCACCGAGGCGAAGAAGGATTTGAGATCGACGGCGAGGTAAGTCCGCTCTTTCACGGGCGGGTCCCTCCTTTCCGCAGGAGGTTGAATTGGGATAGAACATTTGTTCTTAATTTAATTGTAGCATGGATTTTTCGATTTTGGAATTGGCAAAGCGCACAAACATATATTCTGTAATTTGGGGTGGGTGCACAAAAATGAGGGTAGGGGCGACCGGAGGGAGCCCCACTGAGGGATAAACCGGCATCCTACACCGGGGTGGACAGTGCGGGGCGAGGATGGGGCGGGGTGGGCGGGTGGGAGCCCCATCCTCGCCAAAAAAAGAAGCCCGCCGAAAACGGCGGGCGGGATATAAGCGAATATTACTCGGCGAACATGGGGCTGGAAAGGTAGCGGTCACCGGTATCCGGGAGAAGGACAACAATGGTCTTCCCCGCGTATTCCGAGCGCTGGGCCAGCTGGATAGCGGCCCATACGGCAGCGCCGGAGGAGATACCCACCAGCACACCCTCGCTTTGGCCGATCTCCCGGCCAGTGGCAAAGGCATCCTCATCGGCGACAGGGATAACCTCGTCATAGATCTTGGTATCCAGGACGGCGGGAACAAACCCAGCGCCGATGCCCTGGATGCCATGCTTACCGGGGACGCCAGTGGAAAGGACGGCGGAGGTCTTAGGCTCGACGGCGACGATGCGGACGGCAGGATTTTTCTCCCGGAGGTAGCGGCCCACACCGGTGATGGTACCGCCGGTGCCGACCCCTGCCACAAAGGCATCCACCTGCCCATCGGTATCCTGCCAGATCTCCGGGGCGGTGGTGGCGTAGTGGGCCTGGGGGTTGGCCTGATTGACAAACTGGCCGGGGATGAAGCTGTGGGGGATCTCGCGCGCGAGTTCATCCGCTTTGGCGATGGCACCTTTCATGCCCTGGGCGCCGGGGGTAAGAACCAGCTCCGCGCCATAGGCTTTCATAAGCTGGCGGCGCTCCACGCTCATGCTATCCGGCATGACAATGATGATACGATAGCCCCGGGCGGCGGCCACCGAGGCCAGGCCGATGCCGGTATTGCCGGAGGTGGGCTCGATGAGGACGGACTGGGGGGTAAGGAGGCCCTTCTGCTCGGCATCCTCTATCATGGCGAGGGCAACGCGGTCCTTGACGGAACCGGCGGGATTGAAGTATTCCAGCTTGGCCAAAAGGCGGGCCTTGAGGTCATACTTTTTTTCAAGATGGGTGAGCTCCAGCAGGGGGGTGTGGCCGATGAGCTGGGCGGCGGAAGTGTAGATATTTGCCATAGGAATGCCTCCTAACATGAAATAGACTAAAGCGGTAGATTTACTATGGGAATGTTATACACCCTGGGCGGGGATTTGTCAAGAGAAAAGCTCCCCGGGAGGGGAGCTTTTTGGTGGGGCAATTAATCATGCTTGCGCAGGAGGGCGACGGAGCCGAGGACAGCAACAACCGCTGCGGCGACTGCCATGCCAACCAGGTCATTGGCGCCGGTGGAGGGATTGGGCTGCTGGGCCGGTTTCTCCTCTTCGGCGGGGCGGATGATGACGGTGCCGGGGTTATCGGGGGTGGGAGGGACGATCTCGCCGGTACCGGTCTTGGGGATGGTTGCGTTCTCCTGATACTGGCAAACAGAACATGTTCTATGCTTGGAACCATCTGTGGTATCGGTTGCAGGGGTATCGGTGATCCAGTCGCCAAAGGTATGAGCTACTTCACCCGCATGGGCTCTGCACAGTTTACACTCGTGCCAGTGGGTATTCCCATTGGCAAGCCAATCATTTGTGTATTCATGGTTGCAGGGTGCACCGGTAGTGTAAAAGAGCAGCATCATGTAGGTACTATCTGACTCTGTATAGTCCAATGTTATTCCTGCGGCCGGAACTATATCATAATCGCCTGCAACATACTCATGTGTGATCCTGACAAAATATGTTTTGCCCGCTTCGAATTTATCTCCACTGGATAGAGCTTCTCCTGGCGTTATACTCCCATCGCCATTGGGCACATAGGACTGCCAAACCACATTACTAATAGTGAGATTCTTACTGATCGATTTGTTGATGTCACTATAAGTAAGAGTAATATCGCTTGCGGTTGCGGGTGTGTTGCCAGCGACAGGGGTAGGCATGGAAACTGTGATGGTGGGCCTTACCGAAGCCGCGGGAAGATTAATGGTCACATCACTGGTGGGGGTGCCGCTGATGATAAGGTACCAGCTATTCTCTCTAATTTCTGCCGTAAGTCCGGCGGGGAGGTTCATTTTGCTTACATAGTCAGCAGGGAAATAATGGCCAGATGCAGCCATAAATTTTACCTCCGTAATGGCCGCGCCTTTGGTCACTTCTTGAGTGAGAGCACCGCTTTCGCGCTTCATGTTATCACCAGCAGTGATGGTGACGGTGTAGGTGGTGGGGGTGGTAGGAGCAAGGTTTTCCTTGGTAACGCGGAGGTACTTATAGTTGCCGTAGTTTTCGGGGTTATACACTTCCAAAGGAGAACCGGAAACATCCGTGCTGGCGTAAACATTATATCCTTCTGCAAAGCTGTATGCATCATCTTTAACTGTATGAATCAGCTTACCGGGTTGGGCTGCATTCTTGATAATCACTTCAGCAGCAATAGTCAAACTCTTACCGGGGCCGCAGTATATTACAGAAGCATCGGTATTGCTACCGTTTGTCATCACCAGTCTACCAGTACCGTTAATCTTAAAGTTGTTGTCGCTCTCAATGCAGTGGTTATAATTTCCATTAAGCTCATTAGTTCCTGTTACTGTGATTGTTAAGTCTTCTTCAATCTTAATCGCAGTTCCTGTAGTAGTGCTGATTTTCGCATTGTTCAGCTTGAGGGTCTTGGTTTCGGAATCGTAGAAGGCATTGTAGTTGCTTTCAGAACCATTGGCTACTACTGTGCTGCCATTGATGGTATAGTAGGTGTCATTCAGCAGGGTGTGGCCATCAATGACAACAGGGGACTCGGTACGGGCAACTTCATCGCCGCGGGTGATGGTGATGATTCTGTAGCCCGTTGTACCACCTTTGAGCTGGCTTGCTTCAGTAAGGGACACTTCAGAGCCAAGAGGTTTTCCTCCTGTTTGTTGTGTGCCAGTGACGCTATATTTGCTCATATCGGTGATAGTAATATTGCCTTTCACCGAGAGCGCATTATTATTCAGTTCTATACTGCTGGTCGCTAGTTTTATCGCGCCAGTATTTTCAAACTTGAGGTCGCCTTTTTTCATGTTAATGGCAAGGCCCTTAGCGGAGATATCAAGGCTGCCGGTGCCAGTAATGGTGACATTAAGAGAAGTAATGTACTGATCGTCAGAGAGAGAAATGCCATTGCTAACATTGCTTATTTTGTTTTCACCTTCCAGCTTGATGGTGTAGGCGCCATTAGCCATAAACTGGATAGCATTGATGCCACTGGTGATGTTGACATCCTTGAGGGTGAGCTCTTTTTTATCTGCATCGTAGGAATAAGAGCCAGTGCCAGTATCTGCTGGGATATTGGTCCACTGACTGACAACGGCTTTTTCGCCAGCGATGAAGACATCGGAGGTTTTGGTGAGGGCGGGGATGGTTCTCTTTGCGATGCAGATGTACTGGGAATATTTCTTTGTGGGAAAACCAAGGTATTCATTCAAGGTCCCCCAGCTGCACACCTCAGGATCGCTTTCTGTAAGAGCATCACCGGAATAAGAGCCTGTGGTGAATTGGTAGTTGCTCCAATCGATATTTTTTGATGCTGGACCAGCTGTACCTGCGACAATGTTGGCTGCACTCTTGTTGGATATTTCCAATTTGGCATTATTCCCAGTCATTGCCAGAGTCCAAATCACAGTTGTTGCAGTATAGGCCGACGATTCGGCTATCAATGTGGAATTTTCGATTGTAAGCGTGCCATACACTCTTATTGCCTGGTAGTAGCCGTTAGTAATTGCCTTCAAATTGCCGCCGCCTGTAAAAGTAAGGTTTGTATTGGGAGTTGTTTCGATTGCAATATTATTACTTGTTACGGTGTTTTCTCCGGTAAGGATCACACTGTAGGTTACATAATTTGTTGTATCGCAAAAATCAATGCCGATGTTGCTGCCGGTGGCGGTGATGGTGGCATTATTGAGGGTGAGGGTGCGGGTGGACTTATCGTAGGAGTAAGTGCCGTTGCCATCACCGAGGGAAATATCATTGCCAACGATGACAGCGGTGCCGTTGATCTTTACATTTTCATCGGTTACGGGGGTGGTATCTGCCAGGGCGGTGGTGGGGAGTAGGACAAAGACTAAAGCCAGCGCGAGCAGGGCGCTGAGCAGGCGTTTTTTCATGGGGGTGGGCCTCCTTTTCATTTTTCTTAAAATTGTGGTTTTACTGGGCGCAGAGGCCCTACTTTCAACCCCCATAATACCCCCTTTTAGGGGGTATTTTTCGCCCAAGGGGCGAAATGCGGGCAAAGCGGTGTGAATTGCAGAAACGCCCTAAAAAGTGCACAAAAAGCCCCCGCGATGGAAGGCTTTTTGCTAAGAATGGGAATATATGGTATCCCCAAATATTATTAACCGTTACATAATGCCGCCGGCGGTGGAGGTATAGACGCCCAAGATGAAGGCCACAATGCACAGCACGGCGCAGACGAGGGTATCGGTTTTCTTTTGGCGGGCCATCAGCTTGGCCAGCAGGGCATCGTAGTTTTCGCGGTTTTGGTCGTAATCCGGCTGGGCGGCCAGGGTCTCTTCCATCTTTTTGCCGTACAGGCGGTAATCCGCATAGGTAAGGGCGGGCATAAGCACGATGAAAAGCAGGAAAAACAGCATGGCTGGTGCCTCCGTTCTATTGGGATAAGATGCAGGGAAGCTCCGGCCGGAAAACCGACCGGAGTATGGCCCGTGCTAAATTCCGGAATCAGTGCAGCAGTGCATTGGGCAGCACGGTGACGATGCCGGGAATGTAGGTGAAGAGGAACAGATCGACGATGAGAACCGCCAGGAAGGGCAGTACCTGCCGGATGACCTTCTCCAGGCGAACTTCGCAGATGCTGGAGGAGACGAAGAGGTTCATACCGATGGGCGGGGTGATCTGGCCGATGGAGAGGTTGATGATCATGATAATACCGAAGAAGGTCTTATCGATGCCATAGGCGCTGATCAGCGGGACCAAAACGGGGGTGAGCAGGGTGATGGCGGCGACATTATCCAAGAGGGCGCCGGCCACAAACAGCGCCAGGTTAACGAGCAGCAGAACGACAGCGGGGCTATTGGTAATGCCGCTGATGGCAGCAACGATCTGATTGGGAATCTGCTGCATGGTGAGCATCCAGCCGAATACGGCAGCCGCACCGATGAGGAACAGGATCATAGAGGTGCTGACGCCGGTCTTGACGCAGGCCTCATAGGCTTTCTTGATATTGAGCTGCTTAAACACAAAGTAGCCAATGATGAAGCCGTACAGAACGGATACGCCGGCGGCTTCGGTAGCGGTGAACTTGCCGCTGTAAATACCGCCTAGGATGATGACCGGAGACAGCAGCGCCAGGAAGCTCTGAATAACGATCTTGGCCTTGCTCTGGGTATGGAACTCAGCGATATCCAGCTCAGAGGTGCCGTAGCCGTTTCTCTTGGCGCGGAAGTACTCGACGACCATAAGGCTGAGGCCCATGATGATGCCGGGGATGATACCGCCGGTGAACATCTCCAGGACGGAGACATCGGCGACGATGGCATACATGAGCATGGTGCCGCTGGGAGGAATAATGAGGCCCAGCAGACCGGAGGAAGCGATAACAGCTGCGGTGTATTCTTTCTTATAACCGGCTTTTTCCATGGGCTCTACCATGATGCCGCCGATGGCAGCGGCCGTAGCGGTAGCGGAACCGGAGATAGCGCCGAAGAACATGCAAGCCAAAGTGGTGACCATGGAAAGGCCGCCTTTGAACCGGCCTACCACACGGTTGGCCAGGTAGATGAGCTTATCGGAAACACCGCCCAGGGTCATGACTTCACCGGCCAGGGTGAACATGGGGATAGCCAGCAGAGAGAACTTGCTGACGCCGCTGAGAAGCTTCTGGGTGATGATAAGCGCATTGAGAGTACCGCCCTGCAGAATGGTGAGCAGAGAGGCGGTGCCCATCGCCATGCCGATAGGAACAGCGATAAGGAGCAGAATGCCGGTGGAAATCAACAGGAATGCAGTCATGCGGTGACTTCCTCCTTTCCTTTTTTGGCGAAGAGATCAGCGAAGCGGTCTACAATGAGGAGGATGAAGTTAAGGATCATGCCAACGGCACCAACGCCTACCACAAAGTAGTACCAGCCATAGGGCATAGCGATAACATTGAACAGCGGATCATAGTTGGCGAGGTAAGCATCGGGATCCAGAACCATATCCTGGGTACCGGACTTAACGGACTCCAGCATCTCGGAGCCGGAACCGAGCTGCTCGGCGGGGAAGATATTGATGATGAGCTGTCCATTGGACTTCTCTTCAACAATCTTCTTGAAGGATTCAGCGAGGACCTGATAATGGTGATCGGTGTTGTTGGTGTGGCCCAGGCTCAGCTGAATGGCCTTAACATCGTTGCCACCATTGTTGTTGTCGCCGTTGCTATTGCCGCAGGCAACCAGGGTCAGGATCATAGCCAGTGCCATAATCAGTGCGATGATACTTCTTTTCATGATTTTCTTCCTTTCTTTTTTGTCCGAATTTTTATCTCATGTGATCTCTCACATATGACCTAATTGTACCGCAACCGTGCGGGAAGGAAAGCCGGAAATTAACGGTATCTTAGCCGTGGCAGGCCAGCGCCATACTGCCGCCCAGATGGGCGTGGATCTCCTCGCACATATCGAGGGCGGTCTGGGTGAGCATTTCCAGATTATAACCGGTGTGAATGCCCATCTTCTCGCACATATTTACGAGGTCTTCGGTGGCGATATTGCCCTTGGCGCCAGGGGCGAAGGGGCAGCCGCCCATGGCCGCCAGGGAGGCATCAAAGTGGGTGACGCCTTCTTCCAGGGCTACAAAGGCATTGGCAATGCCCATGCCGTGAGTATCGTGCAGGTGCGCACAGATGTGATCTGCGCCGACCAGGCCGATCATGTGGCGGAGGACTTCCCGGGTGTGGGTGGGGGTGGAGATACCGGAGGTATCGGCCAGGCCAAAGTACTCCACACCGACGCTGTGGGCCTCTTCTACGATCCAATCCAGACGCTCCAGCGGGATCTCATCGCCAAAGGGAGAACCGAACACGCAGGGCAGGGCCAGCTGGATGCGAACATCGCCGGTCTGCTGGGAAGCCAGCTCCTTGAACTGAGCCATGCTCTCCTGAATGGTGCGGCGGGAATTGCGGAGGTTGTGCTCTTCGCTGGCACTGACCACGAAAGACAGCATATGGGAGCCGGCCGCGACGGCGTCATCGGCACCGCGCTTATTAAGGGCCAGGGTGCTGAGTGTGCAGCCTTTTTCGGCGGCGTAGGGCTTGATCGCTTCAAACACGGCGGCCGCATCGGCCATCTGGGGCATGACCTTGGGATTGACGAAGCTGGTAACTTCCAGCTCCTTGGCACCGCAATCGATCATACAGCGGATGTACTTGATCTTGACATCGGTAGGAATGAACTCCGCGTGGTTCTGCCAACCATCACGGGGGCAGCATTCCTGGATATGGACCTCTTTAGGAAGTGACATAAACTTGTACCCTCCTTGTCAGTTATCAGTTGATGACGCCTTCGGCACGGAACGCTTCGAGCTGTTCCTTAGTGAAGCCGATGGACTCAAAGATCTCTTCGTTGTTCTCGCCCAGATCCGGAGCGGCCTTGTAATAGACGCAGGGGGCTTCCTCCATCTTGAGGGGGTTACCAATGACGGTCAGCTCCTTGGGAGCATCGGGGTGCTTAACAGGCGCGGGAACCTTGACGAGCATCTCACGCACTTCCACGATGTTCTTATCGTTGGCGGCCTGCTCGCAGTTATAAATGGGCGCTACAGGGATACCTGCCTCATCGATGATCTTGCAGACCTCGGAAACGGTTTTATCGGCAGTCCACTTTTCGATGATCTCCTTGAGGGAATCCGCGTTCTTCTTGCGGGACTCGGTATCGCAGTACAGGGGATCCTGGGCCAGTTCCGGCATACCCATGGCAGCGGAAAGCTTTTCAAAATGCTTATCGGTGCCGGAGGCGATGACGAAATAATCGTCCTTGGCCTTGAAGGAATCATAGGGGGCGGAGGTGATGTACTTGTTGCCGGTCTTGACAGGGCTGACGCCGGTGTAAACATACTGCATCATCTTGGCTTCCATGCCGGAGAAGATGGAATCGACGAGGGCGACATCGATGTGGTTACCTACGCCGGTTTTTTCACGGTTATACAGAGAAGCGCAGATGGCGAAGCCGGCATTCAGACCGCCGAACAGGTCACCAATGGCCATACCGGCACGGGTGGGCTCGCTGCCCGGCCAGCCGGTGATGCTCATGCTGCCGCCCATAGCCTGGCCGATGAGATCGTAGCCGGGACGATTGGCATTGGGGCCATACTGACCAAAGCCGGAGATAGAAGCATAAACCAGGCGCGGATTCAGCTTTTTGCACTCTTCATAGCTGAAGCCCAAACGGCCCATAACACCGGGACGGTTGTTTTCCAGCAGTACATCAGCGCTCTTTACCAATTCGCTGAACAGTTTTTTTCCGTCCTCTGTTTTGAGGTTGATGGCAACACCGCGCTTATTGCGGTTCAGATTCTGGAAATACATGCTCAGTCCACTATTTTTTTCCAAAGGGCGCGCGTTGCGGACGAAGTTGCCGCCGGTGGTCAGGTTTTCCACCTTGATAACATCGGCGCCCATATCGGCCAGATACATACCACAGTAGGGACCTGCCAGGAAGTCGGTGAAATCAAGCACACGGATGCCCTTGAGAAGCTGTCTAGTCATGATAAATCCTCCTGCGGCGCGATACTTTCGCGCCAGAATCATTTTTCGCGCTCCGGGGGCGGCCGACCCCCAAAACACACAAGATTCGCTTCCGGAAGCTTAATCTACGATTCCATGATAGCCAAGTATGTCGAAATTGTGAAATGCCAAGAAACGAGCTTGATTGATGCTGTTTTTGCATAACAGTCAAAGTGCTGTGATATTGTTTGTTATATTTGTGCAAAAAGCACATGATTCCAGCGATTTGACGGATTTTTGTATATTGTATTTGGTTGCTTTCCTCTTACTCGCATGGTAAAATATTAGGGAAGGCAAAGAGAATACTGTGGCCCAAACGAATGGAGGACACGCAAAACCATGACGATCTTTCAATTGGAATGTTACTACGCGTTAGCTCAGTCGCTTAACTTTACCCAAACGGCCAGCCAGCAGTATATCACCCAGCCAGCCCTAAGCCGAAGCATCTCCTCGCTGGAAAAGGAGCTGGGGATTAAGCTGGTGAACCGCACCACCCACACCGTTTCTCTGACCCCGGCGGGGCGGGTATTTGCCGAAGAGTGCCGCAAAATCATAAGCACCTACCAGGATGGCGTACAGAATGCCTTGACCGCCTCCCAAAGCATTGTAGGACGGGTACGGCTGGGAGTCCCTATCGATTCCTTTGAGCCATTGGCGGTAAAGCTGGTGCGTGCCATCACTGAAAAGCACTCCGGTATTCATATTGAGCTGAAATTTAATACCCCGACCCGGCTGTTGCGGGCGCTAGATGACGACCTGGTGGATGTAATCATTGCCAGCGGCCGCCCCAGAAGCGCCGAAAGCAAGTATCTGCTGGTGGACCGCCGGATGGACTATGTAGTGATATCCTCCGTTCATCCTCTGGCGGACCGGGAGGAAGTCTCCTTTAGCGAGCTGCGGTATGAAAACTTTATCGCTATCTCCCGTTCCTCCTCCATTGCCGGGTATCAGTCCATTATTGACCACGCCTCAGCCGGCGGGTTTTCTCCCAATATCGTGGGAGAAGCGGAGACGGTTTCCTCCCTGCTGATGATGGTGGCCTGCGGTGTAGGCATCACCGTGCTGTACAAGGAACACCAGCCCATTTCCGCCACCGACGCGGTGCGGTTTATCCCACTGAAGGGCGAAAAATACTTTAACCGATATCTCATTTGGAACCGGCTAGATAATTCCTGTCTGGATTCGGTACTGGAGGTTGCGAAGGGGCTTTTCACCCCCGAAGCAGAAGATGAATAAATAAAAAGCCCCCTGCGGGAGCGTAATATGCAAAAAAAGAACCCCCCAAGGGGTTCTTTTTTATTTGATTAGAAATTTTGAGATGGCACAAATGGACCCATCTACCAGTTTACTTTTCTCGTTAGAATAGCCGCCAAAAATCCTGGCTTTTCCGCCATGCGTGAATGGCAATGGAATATGGACTAAACCTCAACAATAAGGACTCCTTCATTTCCTGCCGGTAATTCCTCTTTTATGAGGCTCTTATCAAACAAAGCAGCACCGCCTTTGGCAATTTCGCGATTATCGGGTTTATCCATGCATACCGAATTGACATAAAAAACGGGGGCATTTATTTTGCCGGCCTGTTTGGCATATTCAAACTTTACTGTATTGTTCCATTCTAAATAGTTATAATCTGTATAGACAGGCCACCAAACGATATCCGGTTCCAACTCGTTCAGACGAGTGATGTTTTCTTCATACCAAAGGTCTCCGCATAACCCAATGGCAACCTCCCTACCGAGAAGGTGAAATGTGTGAAACCCATCACCCTCACAGTATTCTTTTCCCGCAAAGGATTCTTTCCAGCCCGGAGATACTCGACGATATAAGTCTATGATTTGGCCATTTTTATCTATTGTCATCTGTGAACTGAAAAACACATCATCCTCTTTTTCAATAAATCCAAAGGATACTGCAATGGCGTATTCTTTGGCCATACTGCATATTTCGCGAATAATCATATCATCACGAGAAATAGATACTGTTGTATCATGTTTTGCTATAAAATTTATGCCATAAAAGCCCTGAAGAAATGCTTCTCCGAAGATAACAACATCCGCCCTTCCCGCACATTTTCTAAGTGTATCAGCGAGAACTGCTTTGTTATACTCGATATCTTCATTGATAAATCCAACGACTGCAAGCGCACATTTCATTCTTATCACCTCCATAAACCCTGACTTTATCAAACTCAATATAACATATCAATATAAAAAGTCCGCCGTAATTCTATCAAAATTACGGTGGACTTTTGGTGGAGCATAACACTCAATATCCGAACTCGTGAGAGTAGCGGTATTATTGCCCGAAAGATTGAATGTTAGCACAATCCGCTTCCCACCATCTTCATCGTCATACACATATACAGAGTTTACCAATGTATCAATCACGCGCCGTTGGTAATCCTCATCATCAACATTCCCGCTCTTGAACGAAGTAAGCCAATACCTAATGCGGCTCTCGTTCAAGAGCGGTTTTTTCATTTCCTCACGGGCGATACGCCCCTCAATATCAGACTTCTCCTGTTCCAGTTCGTCAAGGCGGTCTTTGGTAGCAGAAGTAATGATACCTTGCTCTATTGCAGAGACAAGGTTCTTTATTTTTTTCTGAACATCTTTCAGTTCAGCGTTGAGACCGTCCAAGTAGGTGGTATCTGCCGATTCTTTTTCGATGATTTCCATAGCCCGTTTTGCGATAAGGGCAATATTCTCATCAGTCAACACATTCTGAACTGTGTAGCGGACTACCAGTTTCTCTATCCAGTCTTTTCGTTCGGATTTCTTTTTACAGGCGTGTTCCCGCTTGGCTTTTGTGCATTTGTAGTAATAATGAACCTGCCCTGTTTTTGATGTGCCACTCTCACCGACCATCGGAGACCCGCAGTGACCGCAGAACAGCTTGGTAGTCAGCAGATAATTTTCGTGAGCTTTCGCTTTCGCCCGTGCTTTCCCGTTGTGTTTGAGCATAGCTTGTACTTTCTCAAACAGTACCTTGTCTATGATAGCGGGCATACCATCGGGAATAACAATGTCCATGAGCTTGTATGTGCCGATATATTTCTCATTTCGGAGAATCGTTCGGAGACTGTTTTTATTAAAAGCGTTGCCCCTTGCAGTTTTGTACCCACGCTCGTTGCAATAGGCAATGATTTGTGTCGCGGACATTCCATCGGCGTATAGCTGAAAAATCTCTTGTACGATTTTTGCTCCCGTTGGGTCAATCGCATACTTTCTGTCCTCACCCACGGTATACCCAAGCAAAAGGTTTGCCCCTCCCGTGGCAAGCCCTTGGAGGGCGTTTTCTCTGATACCGCGCTTGATGTTACGGGCAAGATTTTCAGAGTAGTATTCGGCATACCCCTCAAGGACGGATTCAAGGATAATTCCCTCCGGCGTGTCCGGCATGGGTTGTTTCGCATAGTAGACTCTCACACCGTTCTTTTTGAGCTTTGCCTTGTAGATAGCAGAGTCATAGCGATTACGAGCGAAACGGTCAAGGGTATACATTATCACCGCTTCAAATTGTCCCTTTTCGCTGTCTTTAATGAGACGCTGAAAGCTCGGACGGTTATCTGTTTTGCCGGAAATCGCCCGGTCAATGTATTCATTTATGATGGTGAACCCATTTTTAAGGGCAAACTCGTGACATTCTCTGAGCTGACCCTCTATAGATTCCTCTCTTTGGTTGTGGCTCGAATATCGAGCGTAAATTACCGCTTTCGTAGTCTCACCTCCAATTCACGCTTTCGGTAAAGTAACTCAATAGGAATAACACGCTCAACCGATAGCGTTTGCTTTATCCCCCTCGTATTCTTTTCGGTCTCCAAACTCATAAACCATTGCCATGAACTCATGCTTGGCGCGGCGAGGTAACGCACGATAGACCTTTAGAATGTCCTCCTCGTCCTCATTTTCGGGTACAGCTTTTTCACAGCAGAGGTCTTCTTCATCGGCAAAGAAGTCCATTACAGAGCATTGCAGAATTTTGGCGAGAGCAAGCAATTCCTCTTGGTTTGGTATAGAACCTCGTTTATTGATGGCAGTCGTGTATGAAGACTGTCCATTTTTTATTTGTTTGATAACGGCGGTTAAGTTCGTGCCGCGTTCGGCACAGATACGGTTGATGTTCTCAGCAAAAGTCATAGAGTTCCCTCCTTGGAAAATAATTCGGATTTTTTGAATTTACCTCTTGACAATTCAGATAATAAGAATTATACTAATAACAAGAAGTTCGGAATATCCGAATTGACAATAAGAAACCGACCTCTCGAAAACGGCAATTTTCGGGAAGTTGAAGCGGATTAGTCCTATAACAATAATAACAATAATTCGCCTTTTTGTCAATGGCAATTTCGATTTCGAGAACCATGAAAGGAGGAAAACTCGATGAGTCAGATTCAGAAGCGAATGGAAGCACTTGGTGTAAAGCAGGTGGACATGATTCTTGAACTGCGTAAGCGAGGTATCACAGTTCAGCCGCCCGAAATGTCGAGTATCATTCGCGGGGTCTATACCTATCCAAAGGCGAAGCGAGTCCTCGATGAATGTGACAGAATCCTCACTGAACTTGAAGCTCACTGATTCACAGGTGAGCGACCTCGCAAGACCACTTATGGGGATTTTGGAGCAGTTCTACCAAGACCCTAAAAACGAGGAGGACTACCAAAAATGGCTACTGAGTGTAGAAGAACTAAACGAGTCAACAAACAGAGACTCGTAAGATTATTAACCGTTATCGCTGTGTCGATTGCTACTGCCTTTACGATTGGCAGACTGACCGCCCCTACGAAAACCGATACGGTGACGGTCACGAAAACAGTTGAAGTCCCTGTTTATAGCACAGATAAACTCCCGGAGACATCGGATATTTTCTATTTTGATGTACCTCTCTCACATAGCTTGCAGAGATATATCTATGAAATCTGTGCCGATGAGAATGTACCCGTAACGCTCGTGTACGCAATGATTGAGCATGAGAGTCAATTTAATCCCGAAATTGTAAGTAAAACGGACGATTACGGACTCATGCAAATCAATGAGGTCAACCACACATGGCTCAACGAGGAGTATCGGTGTGCGGATATGCTTGACCCGTATCAGAATGTGTTCTGTGGCGTGAAAATCATTGGGGAGTATGTCAATCGCTATGACGGAGACCTAACAAAAGCTCTGATGGCTTACAACATGGGTGACTACGGTGCGCGAAAAGCATGGGAGAACGGAGTCAAGGAAATTACCTATTCCAACACGATTCTCGGTCTCATGCAAAACTACGAGGAGGTGCTTCAAAATGCAAAGAGTAATTGAACTGTTGGATAAAAAAGTTGAAACCTTGTTCAATCGACAGGATTTTGAATATCTGCTCGAACGGTACATGGGTTATGAAGCGGTTCAATATTTCCGCGATATGATTGAGGAAATCGAGGATTCCTACAACGGACAGATTGATGAGCTTACCGTACAGAACGAAAACCTCCGTGAAAAGTTAGAGGACATTCGGGAGGTGTGCCGTGAGTAATAAGAAAATCGGTAATGGCTTTGAAGCGGAGTTCTGCGAAAAGCTGTTCCAAAACGGTTATTGGGTTCACAATCTCTCACAGAACGCGGCAGGGCAACCCGCAGATGTTGTTGCAGTGAAAAACGGTGTTCCGTACCTCATTGACTGCAAGGTCTGTTCCGGCAAGGTATTCAGTGTATCTCGCATTGAGGACAATCAGCGAATGGCTATGACATTGTGGCGGGAATGTCTTAACGGCGAGGGGTGGTTTGCGGTGAAGTTCGGAGAAAACATTTACATGATTACTCTGAGCAGACTCGACAGCATGGTTTCAAAAAACTTGCCGGAGGAGCTGTTCCAACGCTTTGCGCTGACATTTGAGAAATGGTTGGTGGCAGACAAATGAATGTAACTGTATCAAATGTCCTCACCATCGAGAACCCTACGCAGGACGCATTGGTATGGTGCAAGAGAAACCTTGTGATTACGAACCCCGAATATGCCAAGAAAGCCCGTATGCACTTTTGGCTTGGAAATACACCTCCAACGCTGACCTTGTATGAACGGCGCGGAGATACATTGATTCTCCCATTCGGAACACTCCGAAATCTGCCGGACTGTATTGCACAGGAAAGTACCTTTCAGAGCGCGTTCTCAGACCCTGTGAGCGTTTCTTACGGTGGGGTGGATATTCCGCTCTACGATTATCAAAAGACCGCTGTGGACGCACTGTACGCCGCGAAATACGGTATCTTGCAAAGCGCGGCGGGTAGCGGAAAAACGCAGATGGGGATTGCTCTTGTGAAGCGTTTCGGAAAACGCGCCTTATGGCTCACCCACACACTTGACCTGTTACGGCAGAGTAAGACCCGTGCAGAACTGTATATGGACTCTGACCTTATCGGGACTATCACAGAGGGAAAGGTCAATATCGGTAAGGGTATCACATTCGCTACTATCCAAACGATGTGCAAACTCGACCTCACACAATACAAGGACTTTTTCGATGTGATTATCGTGGACGAGTGCCACCGCGTTGCGGGTACACCCACCGCCATGACGCAGTTCTATAAGGCTCTGAATAACCTGTCCGCCCGACATAAAATCGGTCTCTCGGCTACGGTACACCGCTCTGATGGAATGATTGAAGCCACCTATGCCCTACTCGGTCATGTGGTCTACACCGTTCCCGATGAAGCTGTAGGAGACAAAATCATGCAGGTCGGTATTACACCTGTCGGAACAGGGGTGGAACTCAGTCGTGAATGTCTGAACTCAGACGGTACGCTGAATTACACCAAGCTCATTTCCTATCTGTGCAACGATAATCACCGTGTCGCGTTCATAGCGTCATGGATTGTGGCAGAGTCCGAACATTCCTGTCTTATCCTGTCTGACAGACTGGAACACCTTGAGCGGCTTATGAACGCTCTCCCTCGGAGCATGAGGGAAAATGCCGTAATGGTGAGCGGCAATATGACAACAAAAAAAGGAAAGGCTGAACGAGAACTTGCTATTGAGGATATGCGAAGCGGTAAAAAGAAGTACCTGTTCGCTACTTACTCCCTCGCAAAAGAGGGGTTGGATATTCCTCGGTTGGAGCGGTTGTTCTTGGCAACACCCAAGAACGATTACGCGGTTATCACACAGAGTATCGGCAGAATCGCCCGTACCTTTGCAGGTAAAGAGGACGCTATCGCCTATGACTTTGTAGATAACATTCCATATCTCGTGAAGTCCTATAAAAAGCGGTGTACGACCTACCGAAAGAACGGGTGTTACTTCCGCTATACGGAGGGAGAGTGAGAAATGACAATTAAACCTATAACTTTTCGCACGACGTGTGATTTTATCGCTCTCCATCATCGACATCACAAACCCACGGTCGGTTGCAAGTTCAGCATTGGTTTGTATGAAGAAAATGCGCTAATCGGAGTAGCCGTATGTGGGAGACCAGTAAGCAGACATCTTGACGATGGACTAACCTGCGAAATCAACAGGTTGTGTGTGGTAGACGGTCATTACAATGCCTGTTCAATGCTTTACGGCGCGTGTTGCAGAATCGCAAAAGAAATGGGGTATGAAAAAGTGATTACCTACATTCTCAAATCTGAAAACGGAGCGTCCCTAAAGGCAAGTAATTTTGTTTGTGATGGAGAAGCCGGAGGAACACATTGGACGGGCGTTCGTGACAAGGGACAGCAACTCCCCTCCGAAATGAAAACCCGTTGGAGTAGGAGGTTACGGAAATGAGACTGATTGTATACGATGTTGAGGTTTTTGCCTTTGACTGGATTGTAGTGTTCAAAGATGTAGAAACGGGAACGCATACGGTCATTCACAACGATAGCGAAGCTCTCCGGGAGTGCCTGTCCGATGATGGTATCTATGTTGGATTTAACTCCAAGCATTACGACCAGTTCATCATTAAAGCCGCCGCAAATGACTTTACCCCGCAGGAGATTAAACAGCTCAATAATTTCCTCATCGGCGGCGGTCGCGGTTGGGAATACGCTCCCCTCAAGGCATTTTATTTCCGTTTCAACAATGTGGATATTCGAGACGATGTTCAGTTGGGTCTATCCCTCAAGGCTATTGAGGGTCACATGGGAATGGATATTCAAGAGACGGAGGTATCGTTCGACCTCGACAGACCGCTTACGGAGGACGAGCTACAACAGACCGTTCATTACTGTAAGCACGATGTAGACGCTACTCACGAGCTGATGAAGCTCCGTGCGGATTACCTCAAAACCAAGAAAAACCTCGGAAAACGAGCGGGGATTGATGAGGTGCGGTCTCTCGCCGCGACCAACGCTAAGTTGACTGCAATGATGTTACGCGCAGAGCGTAAGGAATGGGACGATGGACGAGAGTATGTTTACCCCGAAAACCTTGATATTGCCGTTATCCCGAAACCCGTCTTGGATTTCTTTGAAACAATCCATGATATGTCAATTCCCGATGAGGTTCTGTTCAAGACCTCGTTTGAGATTGAGATTGGCGGTATGCCTTGCAAATACGCTTGGGGCGGCGTTCACGGTAGTTTGACAGGTTATTACGAGGAAGCAACAGAGGACAGGGTTATCCAAAACCGTGATGTTTCAAGTCTGTACCCCTCGCTGATTGAGATTTACAAGTATCTCTCCCGCAATGTCCCCGACCCGGAACTGTTCTACGCTATCAAGCGTGACCGCATACAGGCGAAGCACAACGGCGATAAGCAGACTGCAAAGGACTTGAAGCTACCACTTAACACGGTATCGGGCGCACAGGAGAATCGTTACAACGACCTGTATGACCCCCTCCCGACCCGCTCTCTGCGTATATCGGGACAGCTTTTCCTCACGGTTCTTACCATGCGCCTGTTGAACGCCTGTAAGACCATCAAGCTACTTAACCTCAACACCGATGGTCTGATGTACTCTATCGACAAATCGGAACTCGCGCTTGTAGACGAAATCGCTCATGCGTGGGAAGCCGAAACCAAGTTCGAGCTTGAGGTCGATGATGTGCAAAAGGTTTGGATTAAAGATGTGAACAACCTCTTGATGATTAAGACCGATGGCGAGGTCAAGACCGTTGGTGGGTATCTGAACTACGGTGTGTCCGTAAAGGGCGCGTGGGCGATAAACAACAATATGGTTATCGTCAAGAAAGCTCTCATCGAGTATTTCGTCCACGGTACACCCGTTGAGGAAACAATTAACGGCAGTACGGATATTTTCGACTTCCAGTTGATAGCCAAAGCGGGTGCAAAATACCGCGAAGCCTATCACATTGTCGATGGTGAGCAAGTCCCGGTACAGAAAGTAAACCGTGTATATGCCACGGCTAATGAGCGATACGGGAAGCTGTTCAAGGTCAAAGCTGAGACGGACGCTACTGCGAAAATCGAAATGCTCCCCGACCACTGTATCATCGACAACGACAATCATCTAACCATAGACGATGTAGACAGAACATTCTATATCGAAATGGCAAAAAAGAGAATCAATGATTTCTTGGGTATCAAACCCGAAAAGAAAAAAGGAGGAAAACGAAAAATGGCAACTACCGCAAAAAAGGAGACCGTTACACTGAATGTCTATCAGAAATTGCTCAAGGCAAGGGAAATGTTCCTGCAAGCCGATGTGCAGAAGACGGGTAAGAATATGCACCTGTCATTCAAGTATTTCGAGCTTGACGATATTGTTCCTACCGCCACCCGCATTTTCAGTGAGGTCGGTCTTATCCCTATCGTGAACTTCACTTCCGATGTGGCAACGATGAAGATTGTCAACATCGACAATCCCGATGAGGAGTATATCCCGTTCGTTGCTCCGTTCAATCAGATTGCCCCGATTATCAGCAACGCGGGAAAACAGGCTACCAATGAAATGCAAGCTCTTGGTTCTTCTATCACCTATATGCGCCGCTATCTGTATATGATTGCGCTCGACATTTGCGAGAGCGACAGCATTGACAGCGACATCGGTAAGCCCACCCCCGCTCCCGTATCTGCTCTGAAAGCCCCTCCTGCTACTCCCGAACAGCGACAGGAAGTAAAGCAGGAACTCACCGCCCCGCAGGACAACGCTACGCCGTTGCAGATTAAGGGTCTCAAGGCAGTGCTGAAAAAGCTCAAGGACGCTGACCCGACTAAGGAAGAAATGATTGCTCAGATTGCGGTGCAGACAGAGGGCTTTACCTCTATCAGCAAATCCGATTGCGAGACGCTGATTCAGAAAATCACCGCTATGCTTGAGGGAGGTAACGAATAATGGAATGGCTTGAAAGCAGACAGCTCAAGATTGCGCCACCGAAGCGCACGAAGAAAATTACAGGTACGCGCTTTGCTACAATCCTCGGTCTGAACCCGTGGTCTACGCCGTTTGAAATGTGGCTTGCGATTACCAAGACATACGAAATCCCGTTTGAGGACACTATCTACACAAAGGCAGGTAAGGCAATCGAACCCAAACAGGCAGAGTACATGAAGAAGTCCTACGGTATGGACATCATTACTCCGACCGACCGTTACGGTGAGGATTATTTCAAATCCACTTGGGGCGATTTCTTCCCCGAAAGCAAACATCTTGGCGGTATGTGGGACTACCTCGGCGTTGATGAGAACGGCGTTGTAGACACGGTTCTTGAAATGAAGACCACCAAGCGTATCGAGGACTGGCAGAATGACGCTCCCGAATATTACGCTCTGCAAGCCGCCCTCTACGCTTACCTGCTCGGTGTGGACAATGTGATTATGGTCGCGTCTTTCCTTGAAGAAAAGGACTACGCTGACCCCACGAAGTACACGCCGAACATCAAGAACACCATTACGGTGGAGTTCAAGGTGAGTGAGCGTTACCCCGATTTCGGGGACAAAATCAAGTTCGTTGAGAACTGGTGGACTGAGTATGTGGACAGCGGCATTTCCCCTGTCTATGACGAGAAGAAAGACGCTGAACTGCTTGCGGCTCTGCGTACCCACAATCTCACCCCCGATACCGACATTAACGCTCTTATTGCCGAAGCGGAGGGGCTGAAAGGTGAAATCGACAAAACGAACGCCACTATTGCAGACAAGGAAAAGCGGCTCGGAGAAATCAACAATATCATCAAGGAACACGCTATGGGGCAGTTCCGTGACGGTGATAAAAAGGTTGAAATCAAGGGTTCTACTTACACTTGGTCTGTGTCCCGCTCTGAGACCACGACCATCGACAAAAAAGCTCTCAAAGCTGACGGTCTGCTCGACAAATATCAGAAGAAGACTGAACAGTTCCGTATGACTGTGAAATAAGGAGGAAAATCACAATGTATGTAAACCCTTTTGTTGCCGGAGTTATCGCTACCCTCATGGTAGAACTGGCACTCATAATCGGTATCGCCCTGTTCACGGGTAACAAGAAGAAAGACTAAGGAGGATAAAGACAATGAAATTTAAGAAATTCGTAAAATCTCTTGGAGCTGATGGTATTCTCTATGTTCGTGAAAATGGAGACCGTTGGTTGTCCTCCGGCTATATCTTTATGAAAGTCCCGGAAGACATTCGCACTGTAACCGCCTGTGATAGCGCGAGTATGCTCTCTCTCTCATCGAAAACATCATCAATTACGACACCTTTTCTCAGCCTTGTGAGCTGGTCGAAGCGGTCATGCCTGTTGCCGATGGTGTAATCAAGGACTGTGTGCGTATCTTCGCCACCGAAAATGACATTGATAAGACCGCTATCTGCAATGATGGTTATGCTCTTATCGAGCGTGATGACATTGTGGAAATGTTCGTTGACGAGAAGATTTCCGCACTGGTTATCAAGAGACCTGTAGACCTCGTAGACGAGGAAATTGTCGGAGTCATTCTCCGTACCGAATATTAAGGAGGGTAAATAACATGGCAAGAATCCCTATGACGAGTGGTTTCACTCTTATCCCGGAGGGAACTTATGTGTTCCGTATTTACGATGTGTCCTACGATGAGGAGTTTGGCAAGATTGAGATTAAGCTCGTGAACGCGGCGGGTATGACTCAGACCGAACGCTTCACCATCAAGGACAAGAACGATGAACCGAACGAAAAGGCTCTGAACGCTTTCTCCTATTTCGCCAAGACCGCTATGGACGATTACACCCTTGAGGACATTGACCCGATGGAGCTTATCGACCACTTCATTGAAGCGGAGGTTGTTCACACCAAGCTCCCGTCCAATAAAGACCCGAACAAGACGGTCACTTTTGCAAATCTCGGTGATAAAGCTCCTGCTGAGTATTTTGATACCGAACCCGTGTCCCGTGCGCTAACGCTCGGCAAGGACAAGAACGCCGCTCCTGCTCCTCAGAAACAGGCTACTACCCCCGCTCCTGCCGCACCGAAAAAGGGTCTCGACCTTGACGCACTGCTCGGAGGTTGATGGGTATGGGGAGCGAAAGCTCCCCTCCCTCTAAAGGAGGTATCGTAAATGGAATTACAGGATAGCGGCAACCGCAGAGAATTTGACTCCGGCGCGGTACGAGACATCAACGAGGGCAAAGGCAGGTGTGACCTGCTCCCGCTCGGTGTGATAGCCGATATGATTGATGATGAAATTCTCTGCCGTATCGACCAGTATGTTCGTTCCGGCAATAGAAGCTCTCTTGTAGCCGCAATCAAGTCTTTCGCGGAGTACCGATATGGGAGTCTTTATACGGCTCTGTTAGAGGTCTCCAAGCACTATGAGGACGGTTGCAACAAATACGGTGAGCGTAATTGGGAAAAAGGTATTCCCCTTCACTGCTATATCGACAGCGGTGTGCGCCACTACATCAAGTTTATTCGCAGTGACGAGGACGAACCACACGATAGAGCGTTTCTGTGGAATATGCTTGGTGCGCTGTGGACACAGCAATATCACCCGGAATGTTGTGACCTGCCGTTTACAGAGGAGGTACAAAATGACTGATAAAGAACGCCTTGACCTTATGATGAGTACCAATCTCGCCGGGATTGTCAAAGACGATTTTCTCAAGTGGCTTGGTGAAAACGGATTTTTCAACGCCCCGGCAAGCACAAAGTACCACGGTAATTATGCGGGAGGTCTGTTCGACCATTCCTTTATGGTGATGAACCTGCTTGTGGAGCTTTCGGCGGCGAACGCTCTCAAGTGGAAACGCCCCGCGAGTCCGTTCATCGTGGGTATGTTCCACGACCTTTGCAAAATCGACCAGTATCGAGGAACTTGTTGTAAAGACGGGGCTTTGCACGACCACATTGTTGATTGGGAATATAATCCCAACACGCTTTTCAAAGGTCACGGTGATAAATCCATCATTCTTCTCTCCCAATTCCTCACGCTAACCGATGAGGAAGTCGCGTGTATACGCTACCACATGGGTGCGTTTACCGAAAAAGAAGAATGGCGGGATTACACCCGCGCCGTACACGCTTTCCCGAATGTCCTGTGGACGCACCAAGCGGATATGCTTGCGTCTCATGTGGTAGGGATTTGACGATGGCGGTATTCAAGAGAGCAAACGGTCACATTTTCGGCGTTCAATTCTCTGCCAAGGAGCAGAAAGCGATTGACGCTGAAATCCTCCGACAGTGCGCGGAGTACGATAAGAAAAACGCTGACGAGGTAGACGCGGTTATCCTGTGGCTACTTCACGAGAAGTTTGGGTTCGGTAAAAAGCGTCTGAGGGCGTTTTACGATTCCTTTTCCACTGAGCTTGACGCACTTGTTAAGCGGTACGAAATGGGTGACGAGGACAAAGCGTGGCTCTGTTCTCGGAAACTAAAAGATTACGGTATTGATATTTCCACATGGAATAAGGAGGAAACAAAATGAGTTACAAGCTCAAAACGGCAAACGGCAAGGTTGCTTTCCTGCTCAAGACGGGCAAGGATTTTGTGAAAAATCAGATGGCTGTTGTTTCCGCACAGCACATTATCGACACAGGTACTATGCAGAAGTCCGATATTGAGGGCTACCCCATCAATGTGGACGATAAGTGGTACTTTGCCGGAGAGGTGTTTAAGAAGTCCGCTCCCCGTAAGACGGAGGGCGTTGCGGAATGAGAACATTTTACTCCGAATATGTCCAACACTGTATGCGTTTCTACGCCCGTCACGCCAACCCGAAGTTCCGCAGTGACGCGGATAAAAAGAACTGGTTCGCCTGTGACAGCGCACTGAAAGGCTTTACGGATAAGGAGCGGGAAATGCTTCTCACTATCTACCGTGAGGGAGATACGATTCCCGATAACATCTACAACCTGTCCGTTGCGTTGAAAATCAAACAGGATATTCTTTGGAAGCTCGTAAATGAGCTTGAACGCAAAGTTGCAAAAAGGAGGGGACTTGTGTGAACTGCTACGAGAACATACCTGCGGAACTGAAAAAACTTAATCAGTGGGTTTGTACTCGTGGCAATAGCAAAGTCCCGATGAAAGCATGGGAGAACGAAGCCGCGTCCTCTACCAATCCGCAGACATGGGCTGATTTCGACACCGCACACAAATCGGTGTCGGACGGTCATTACGACTACTGTGGGTTTGTGTTTAACGACAACGGATTTGTCGGAGTGGACATCGACATGGGTTACGATGAGGACGGACTTCTTTCTCCTCTTGCGGCAGATATTATCGGCAAATGCCGAAGCTACACGGAGAAATCCAAGAGTGGTCGCGGATTTCATATCCTGCTCAAAGGGGACTTGCCGTTCAAGGGTAAGAACAACCTTGCAGGTGTTGAGATTTACAAGTCCTCCCGGTACTTCATTATGACGGGTGACACACTTCTGTTCCGCACCATCGAGGACAATCAGAGCGCGATTGAGTATATTGTCGAAAAGTATTTTCCCGAAACTCAGCGAGAAAAAGATACTGCCGCTTATGGTGGTCGTATCTACTGCCCGATATGGGAAATGCCCGAAAACAATCGTATCAAGCTCCGTCCCGTCTATCCCCGAATACCGAACGGTAGCCGCAATATCTGTCTGACCTCACTTGCGGGTATGCTCCACAATCAAGGCTACAGTAAGCAACAGATATATGACGAACTGCTCTACTGTAACACGGTTGCCTGTGACCCTCCTCTTGACAGGGGCGAGATACAAACAATCTGTAACAGTGTGACACGGTACAAACGATGAAATATGAACCCTATCACGCGCTTATAAACGCAATCATTTTGCAAGAGGTCAAGGATTACCGTACTGCGTTGGACGATGAAAACACCTCCGGCATTGCGGAGTGTGAGCGGTTCTTCCGCTCGGATTGGTTCACTTTCCTCACCGATGTGGACGGAGAAATCATCATTCGGCAGGTGAAAAGAGAAATAACACGAAAAAGATAAGAAATATTAAAATAAGTGTTGACAGCTAATCTTTTTCGTGTTATTATCTAATCACAAAGAGACAAGAAACAATCTCTTGAAGATTAAAGGAGGTCTTATCGGTGACAGAAATCTATCGAGGTGACATTTACTACATAATGCCGTTTTATACGGTCACGGGTTCTGAACAGAGAGCAGGTAGACCCGGCGTAGTCGTGTCCAACGACATAAACAATCGACACTCTCCCAATGTGGAAATCGTATTCTTGACCTCGCAGGAAAAGAAACCGCTTCCCACCCATGTCCCTGTGATGTGCCGCGTTCCGTCCACTGCCCTCTGTGAGAACATTCAGACGGTATCAAAGGAACGGCTTTCCACATTCATTAAATCCTGCACCACGAAAGAGCTGAAAAACATTGACAACGCTCTGCTCGTGTCTCTCGGTATCAACTCCCCGTTTCCTGTCGGGGGGGATTGATGAAAACGCGCCGCAGAAAAGCACACCCACAGAGGTGGAGCGCGACCTCTACAAAACGCTGTATGAACAAATTCTTGATAAACTGGTAGGAGGAAACACCAATGATTAAGGTAGAAAACATTGAAGTTTGGGGATTTGAACACGCTATCCGTGGTATGAGAAATCCTTTGAACAGTTGGGACAGGTCGGACAGTTACCCCGCCGTTGACTGCGGCAAATGCGGTCGTATCGAGCGCGAGGGTATCTGCCACCCGAAAGAGCATGACTGCACACCGTATTACTGCTATGAAATCGGTGAGAATGACCTTACTCTTATGCGAAAGCTGTTTGCGGCGGGACACCCGCACAGAAAGTATCTGCGGCAGATTTTTGTCGCTATGGGCATCACTGCTCCGCTGTACTGGTGGAAAGAGTTTGACATCTACAAGGTAGGCACGACCGCTAATTCCTGCTCCACCATGCACAAAATCGCCGCAAAGGAGTTTGAACTCTCTGATTTCAGCACGGAACATCTTGTCGGACTGTCTATCGCCGCACTACAGGGTGTTCTCGATGTAATGAATTTGGAGCGAAAGCATTTTCTTGTCACCCACGATAAGGACTGTTGGTGGCAAATGATTCAGCTTCTCCCGTCCAGTTACAATCAGCGGCGCACGGTCACTATGACCTACGAGAATGTGATGAATATGCTCGACTACCGTGAGGGTCATAAACTGGACGAGTGGCGCAAGTTTTGCGAAATCTTGAGGGCGTTGCCCCATGTGGAGGTAATCAGAAATGGCAGGTGACAGAGAGCTTTTTGAGCTGAGTAACGGCAGGTGCATTATGGACGAAGACCTGTCCGATAAAATGTATATCATTAAGTCCTACCACCCCGAACGCGCTGGTGAGACTTCCTCCGGCTTTGAGTGGTCGGAAATGGGTATGGCAAACCTGTTCGGTATGCTCTACAACCGCGAAGCGCGGTACTGCACAGAGCATAAGAGTTGGTACACCTATTTTGAGGGTGCGTGGCGGCGTGACGAGGGTGCAATCCTTGTCTCGGAGAAAATCAAGGACTTTGTGCGCTTGATGATTCTCTACTGTGGCGAAATCACAGACGATGATACCCGAAAGGCGTACACCTCATTCGTGAACAAGATGGGTGACAGGCGTATGAGAGACAGAATCCTCAAGGACGCAACAGGCGAACTCCGTATTTCTGCTACGGATTTCGACTCCAACCCCTACCTCATCAACTGTCTCAACGGGACATATTCCTTGGAGGACTATTCTTTCAGAGAACCACGGTGGGACGATTTTCTCACCATGCAGACCCGTTTCCGGCACACGGTACGCCGTGATGTGAAGTGTACGCGGTGGGAACAGTTCATTGATGAGGTTACACAGGGCGATAAGGATAAGGCTGACTTCCTGCAACGCGCTCTTGGGTATTCCATGCTCGGTATGAGTAATGAGGAATGTATGTTTATCCTCCACGGCAAAACGACCCGTAACGGCAAGAGTACCCTCCTTAACACGATTGAGTATATGCTTGGGGATTACGCGAAAGTTGCCCCGGTCGGTATGATTTGTCGTGGTGACAGGCAGAAAGACGCGGAAGCCGCGTCTCCTACCCTTGCCGGACTCAAGGGCAAGCGGTTTGTCACGATGAGCGAAAGCAATGAGTACGGAAAACTGGACGAGGAAAAAATCAAACAGCTTACAGGCGGTGAGGAAATTTCCGCTCGTGCGCTCTATCAGACAGCTATCACATATCGCCCTCAGTTCACCCTGTGGCTCTCCTGTAACGACCTGCCGATGGTGACGGACAAATCCCTGTTCGCGTCTCAGCGTATCAAGGTGATTGAGTTCAACCGCCACTTCTCCCCGTCTGAGCAGGACACCCACCTCAAGGACGAGTTGACCTCTCTCGAAGCTATGAGTGGCATTTTTATGTGGCTTGTGCGCGGTTACATCAAGTACAAGGAAAACGGTCTTACAATGTCCAAGAGCTTGTCAGAGGTTGTTGAGCGATACGAGCGGGATAACGACCTTGTATTGCAGTTCCTCGAAAACCGCTGTGTGCGTGTCCCCGAAGAAGAAAATAATCCCTACGGTGAGAAAAACAAGCGTACTCTCATCAAGGCGAAAGACCTCTATACCGCGTTCAAACTGTGGGCGAAGTCTGAGGGCGCGTATGTGCTGTCGGCGCGGAAGTTCAATTCTGAAATGGAGCGTCACCCCGAATGGTTTGACCGCAAATCAACTTCCAGTGGATTTATGATTTATTGGGGCTTGAAGCTCAAGGAGGTAGTATAAATGAACGCTTCTTGCTTGGACGAGAAAGGACGCTTTAAGTCCTGTCCATACAGAGTATATACCGATGAGCATAAGGCGATTTTGAGAGGACAAGGTGATTTCACCTCGCAGTGTTTTTACCCGTGTATCGGTGAGGGGTGCATTGCATACCATGTGGGAGTTTGCCTACGCCTTGCCGCCGCGCTAAAGGAGGAATTGAAATGACAAACGAAGAACGCCGCCCTACCGGGCTACTCCATTCCGCTGACGAACTGCGTCAGCTTATCCATGAAAATCCTACCCTCCCGCTCCTCGTCTTTGCGGGTGAGGACGCAAATACCGGGGACTACTCTTACATGAGTTGTAGTTACATCAAAGCGTATAAGGGCGAGTTTCTTGATTGCGCTCAGACGGTCAACGACTGTATGTGCTACACCGACAGGGACGAGTTTGAGGAAGCTATTGAGGACTCTCTTGCTGACGGTGATTACACCGATGAGGAATTTGACGCTCTCGTGAAGAAAACGGTTGCCGAATACGACCCTTACTGGAAGCCGTGTATCATTCTGAATGTGGATAACTGAGGAGGTATAACAATGTTCATTTGGCTCACGAGTCCGACTATCGGGCAGGTGCTTGTAAATCTCAACCTCGTCACCGCTGTCACCTGCGTACAGGGTAGAAATACCGTCTGTTTTACTGGCGGCGAGGAGGATTATATCGTGGTTACGGAGTCCCTTGAGGACATCTACGAGCGGATTCAGTCCGCAGAAAAGAGGTACAGAAAATGACGATACCCGAAAAACTGAAAATCGGTGCAAAGGTCTATGGTGTAGAAATCACGAACAAGCTCGACTTGGGTAATGTGAATTACTCCGGCGAAATCTCTTACACCGACTTGGTTATCCGTATCTGTCCGAACGCACAGGCGAAAATGGAAGCCGACTTTCTTCACGAAATGATTCATGGTATGCTCAACCATCTTGGCTATACCGAACACGATGAGAAAAAGGTGGACGAACTGGCAAATGTGCTTCACATGGTGATACTGGATAACCCCGCCGTGTTCGCACCTGTTAGGGAGGGACAACACGAAAATGTTTGCAATGAGGAGGGTTACGCATGGAAATGAGAAAATGCGGCGTTCTCGCTCTCTGTTTGGTGGTATTGCTTAGTACGACCGCCTGTTCCGCAGGACGAGACATCAGCCCAAGCTACCCACGAATGGAGTACCGCAACAGCTCCTACAACCTTGACCCGTACAACCGTGAAGTTCCTATTGAGAGTAGTTATGTACTGGACGAAGCACACTCGTATGATGTGGTGGAGACAGAGAACGGGTATGACATTGTTTTTCATTTTGTGAAAGGCGGTGAGACCGATGGAAATGAAAATTCTGAATGAACTTGCAGGTATGCTTGAGGACATAAATCCGAACGAAATCGTTTCTCACATACTGGACGGGACGCTTCTCCCGTGGCTTGCGAGTTGGAAAATGAAGTCTCAAATGCTTGTGGCTTTCCTGCTCGAAAATGAAAAAGCTCGATTATCCGAAAAGGATTGAAAAATAATCCTAAACGACATTAGGAGACTAATCCGAATAAGATTGAAAAATAATCTTTTCGACTTTTCGTTTTGCAGACGAAAATGAGCAGGTCTTTGAAAAACTAATCCTAATCGGATAACGACCTTTTTAGGGGCTTGTCTCAATCAGATTGGAAAATAGTCTGTATCGGATTATAACGGTCAAGTTGAAGTAGTAAAAGTAGTTGTTTTTTAGCTTTTGCGTGTAACTTCCTCTATATAGGAAAATCCCTACTATAAGAAGTTACACGCAAAACCCGATTTTTAACTACTTTAACTACTTACTTGTAAGAAGAATAAGAAGAAAAGAGGACTCTCCGACTCGGAAAGAGGACTCTCGTGCGATTATACGACTTTACGGAGGTGCATTGGAAAATGGCAGAGAAAAAGACGGAGAAAGATGTGCAGGTGATTAAGAAAAAGCCCCGTGGTGGAAACTCCCCTGTCATTGGTGATAACGGGCTTATGCTCGAAGCGGAAGATAATACGAAGATTATGAGTATCAATATAGCATTGTTTAATATGCAGGATATTGATATGAATGATGTAAATGCAGTCACTCAGAGATTGGGTGAATATTTTGCGTTGTATGAGAAAGCTGACTTGAAGCCGACTGTTGCAGGAATGGCTATTGCACTGAACGGAATGAGCAGACAGACATTGACGGCTATTGCACATGATAGACCGACTGGAAGTGCCGGATATAAGACAGCATTGCCGCGAGAGGTAGCCGACTCCATTAAAAAGGCGTATAAAATGTTGGAAAATATGTGGGAAACCTACATGAACAGTGGCAAAATTAACCCTGTTTCGGGTATCTTCCTCGGCAAGAACAACTATGGGTATCAAGACAAGACCGAATATGTGCTGACCCCCAATCAGCAGAACGACTCCGACTATGACGCAGAGGACATTCGACAGCGTTATCTCATCGACTCTGACAGCGACTCTCAGAGCGACTAACAACTCTCGACTCTCAAACGACTTTCGACTATCGACTATCACGCAGACCGCCCAAGCGGGAGCGCGGCTCACCTGCCGCCACCGTTGGGCGGTCTTTTTGCGCGGATTTTTTACGGATTTGTAGGGATTTTGCCCCGCTCCTATTAACACTTTACTGCAATAAAGCAAAATGCCCCATTGCCGGACGGCGGCGCGGGGTGAATTTCGCTATATAATAAGTAGGATTTGAAATAATCCGAAAAAGATAAAAAATATTGAAAAAAGGGTTGACAATTCGGAAAAGCTGAATTATACTATAATCACAACAGGACAACAAACAACACAAAACAGATTATAGGAGGTTTACAAAATGCGAATTTACGAATTGACGCCGGGCGGCTATGACCGCGCAAAATCCTTTTACGGGAAAGCGAAAGTTATTGAAAAGGACGGGGAAACGCTTTTACAATCCTATGATACTACCGTTTGCAAGATTGATAAAAGCGGCGAATTTGTCCGAATATGGGAGGGGTACAGCGCAACCACAATGCGCCATATCAACGCATTTATTGAAATGTTCGGCATTTCGGGCGGCGGTAAAAAGTGGTGGGACGCGCTCCCGGTGGAGGAAAAGCCCCACGGCGGCGCGGATATGACCCCCGCCGAAAGTTTAAAAGCAATGCACGTAAGACGCGCCGCGAATTATTGAGGAGGTAAAGAAAATGAAATTCAAGACAACACAAAAGGCAATTAAGGCGAATTACAACACAATTATTTGTGTTCCCTATTGCGGTTTACAAAACCTTTTGAATTATGAAAGCCCGGTTGCATACACCGAACACCGGGAGGGTTGGGCGGCTGATATTTACGATATGGGCGGCGGGGTTGCTATTGTAACAGGTTATGCCCCGTTCGGGAGTGTTCGCCCGTCCTATGAATTGCGGGAACGGTACGAAACGGACGCGAAAAAAATCCGCTATATTTCCGGCTATGAGGAAAAGCGGGACGCATTGCGGGAATTACAACGGGCATTTATTGAGGAGGTAACACGCCATGAATAAACGGGAGTATTGCGAAAGCCGGGAAAGCGTTGCATATTATAGCGGCTTGAATGGGCTTGAAATAAAGGGCATTGAATACGGTATAAATGATTTTGTTTATTGCGTTTCGGGTTGTTGGTATGGCGGGAAAGCCGCGCGGCGTTTCCACCGTTGTAAAATCTACTACCCCGCAAACGGGAAAGACAGCGCATTTTTTAGGGTACACGGGTACAAAATCCCGCTCAATGAATGTATTAGAATGGGGGTTTAATTATGAAATATTGGCAATTCGTGAATTGGGAACCCGCGCCGATTGAAAGCGCGTTAAAATCCCGCGTTGCTGTCGCTATTGCGGCATATGAAAATGGAGATAAAAACGCCATAAAGGAATATTACCGGCAATCCGCGACAGTGGAAACACTGAAAAACCCCGTTGTTAAAATTGGCGGGTGGGCGTTTTCCTTGCGTGAGTTTTGCCGGGTGTATTGGGTGAAAGTCCGCTATTATGGAATTATGGAGCTATACGCGCCGAATAAATCCGCTATTTATTCGGTATTGGGTAAATATCATGTGTTGAAAATACAGGAGGTTGAACAATGAACATTGACAGCACTATGAAAGAATTGGCGGAATATATCCGCATGGGTGAGGAAATAGCCGCGAACATTGACGCATTGAAAGACGCGCTAAAACAGTACATGAGGGAAACAGGCGTTGACAGCTTGACGGGAACAGAACATAAAGCAAGTTATAAAGCCGTTACAAGTTCTCGAATTGATACCACGGCATTAAAAAAGGACGCGCCCGAAATAGCCGCGAAATATACCCGGACAACGGAAAGCCGCCGCTTTACATTCGCATAATATAGGAGGTTGAGAAAATGACGCTTATTTGCATCTTGCTTTTTCCGTTGGTGGTATTGGCTGAATTGCTAAAAATCAATAAATAACAGGCAAGCCCCGCTATTATTGGCGGGGCTTTTCCTATGCCCTATTATAGCCGCTGTAATGCGCGGCATGGGGTTTTATTGCGTTAGGGGTATAAGGATATACACCGCTTATATTATGCCCGTTGCGGGGCGTTCTGTTGCGTTGTGGGCGGTATGTCTTGCAAGCTGTACCCATGCGCGGCGCGTTCGGGAGTCCGTCAAGCCGTCCGGCGTTGCTGTCGTTTGGGTGTAGTTTATTGACAGGGGCGCGGGGCGCGTTCAATAGGGTTGTTTTTCGCA
>ERZ1673744.850-NODE-850-length-34354-cov-5.418759_pt1 | contig 34354 bp, 32 predicted proteins | sample MGYA00580207_ERZ1673744 | MGnify/ENA primary metagenome ERZ1673744 (study PRJEB41218, sample SAMN15661751) | gut metagenome | host: Homo sapiens | place: Canada: London | collected 2015-08-20/2019-03-30 | study: EMG produced TPA metagenomics assembly of... | reverse complement strand
CAGGAACACCGATAATGAGATCATTACAGGGACAGTCGAAGACCCGATTCCGCTGAACCTCAACAATGTCGCTATCGGAAACATGACGCTTTCTGATTCCGTGACACTCACAGGGAATGTTGTTACTCTCGCGGGAACCACGCTCATCTTCGACGACGGATCTATCGCCCTGAACAACAACAGCCTGTATCTCCTCGGAGACCTCAGTAGCCGTGTGGACAACCGCCACCAGCAGATTACCGGAACCGGTACAATCTACACATCCAACGAGGAGGCTGTGAAGGATTACGCCGCGACATCCGGAATCACATACCGCGACCTCGCATACGAGTACACAATCGGAGATGTTGAAGACATCGCCGGAAAACTCGACGAGCTCTCCTCTGGATCCACAGTGATCATCCACGCAGGCAGAGACAACAACATCCCCGTCACCGGAGATGTGACCATCGACGGACTCCAGATCAGACTTGAGGGAACTGGACCCATAACCTTCACCATCGCCAACGGCGGCACGCTCACCCTCAACGGCGTGACCATCGACGACAGGACGACCTCTGCTAATGATTCCAAGATCATCGCCGGACCCGGATCCGCCATCGCCATCAACAACTCCAGACTCTATCTCGTAGTTGATGTGGACGAGGAGGCCTCCGAGACCATCAACAACGCCGGTGTCGTCTACGAGAACACCTCCGACGACGTCAAGGTCGGATACGGAACCACCCTCACCCTGAGGGAGAGCACAGACGTCAACACCATCGACATCTACGGAACCCTCGTCATCAGCGAGAATGTGGAGATCCCCAGCGGGGAGTCCATGGTCGCCCACGACAAATCCACCATCGTCGTCGACGGAGCCCTGACCGTCAACGGATCCGCAACATTCATGCCCGGGTCCACAACCACGATCAACGGCACGTTCAACGTCGGCCAGTCCAACACCGGAGGAGCCATCGTCAACATCCAGAGCGACTTCACCGTCAGCGCCGAGGGAAGGATGACCGTCAACCCCGGAGATGCCAGCAACGTCTACAGCGCGAACACGCTGAACGCCCCCGCGGTCGGCTACGAGCTGAACGCGGACGATGTCTACGAGTACGCGTACAAGTTCGCCGTCTACGGAACCCTCGAGATGAACGGATACATGTCCGGAGTCATCCACGACTACGGAAACGTCACCATCAACAGGTCCGCAGTCACCGGCTCCACCAGCTCCGCCGTGGTCGTCTACCAGGACGTCACCCTGAGCATCGCATCCTTCACCGGAACGATCACCGTCACCGACGCCGGAATCTGCGACGAGACCATGGACGGAAGGGAGAACATGTCCGCCTCCACGGGCAACGCAGTCCAGTTCGTCAACGTCACCGGAGTCACCGTCAACGTCACCGTCGACAGGTTCGACTACACGAACAGCAGCGACGACAACCACCGCGACTTCCGCTCCGTCATGAACGTCTACGGAACGCTCGGAGCCGTCAACGGGACCACTGGTAACTCCATGACCGTTGTCGACACCTCCGCTGCAGCGTACAAGGCCGCTGTCGGAGCCGAAGAGGATCAGACGGCTTACATCCTCGTCCCCGAGGGACAGACCCTGGTCTTCGGAACCAATGTCGACTGGAACATCAACGACCTCATCGTCGTCGACGGTACCGTCAGCTTCGCCAAGCCCGCCAACACGCAGGACTCCAAGGACATCGACGGAGAGGGCGCAGGAGAGCTCACCGTCAACGGAACCGTCACCATCGTCGGACAGGTCACACTGCCTGAAGTCAACATCGATGTCAACGCCGTCAAGTACAGCGTCACCGACACGACCACCGGAATCACCACTTACACGTACACCAACTTCGCTGACGCCATCGACGCAGCGCCCAACGCATACATGAGCACCGTCTACATCTTCGGAGCAGTCAGCGTCACCGCAGAGGACGAGGTCCCCACTGGAGTCATCGTCAGCTTCATCGCAGGCTCCGAGCTCACAATCGACGACGGAGTCACACTGACCATCGCCGACGGTGCCAGACTCACCGGATCCACCGACGCCGTCATCGCCGTCGACGGAACCATGATCTCCAACGACTACGCCAACGACGTCTTCATCACCGACATCAGGGCTGACGTCGTCAGGACCGAGGGAGCTGTCAGGACATGGACATCCCTCGCCAACGCCATCAACGAGCTCGGATGGACCGACATCACTCTCAGCGGTGCCGTGATCATCGACGAGGACCTTACCATCCCCGAGGGAACCACTGTCACGACCAATGTCGCTCCCGTCACTGAGGACGGAGTCACATACTCCATCCAGATCAAGGGCGCCACACTGACCGTCAACGGAGAGCTCGTCATGCAGAGCGCCTCCAGAGGAGCCCTCGTCATGACCGACAACGATGCCGGCGAGAGCGGAGAGCTCATCGTCAACGGAACCGTCCAGAGGACAGTCCAGACCTCCGCCATGGGACAGGGGTTCGAGACCTTCAAGACCGACGTCGATGGAGTGTTCTTCACCCTGAAGCAGGGTGCCTACAGCACACTCTACATCACCAACATGGCCAACGCCGGAACAATCGTCAGCGCCACCACATACCTCGCCAGCGATGTCGAGGTCTGCGGAACAGTCGGAGCCCAGGACGCCTCCTTCGCAGTCGACGAGGATGCCACTGGATACAGGATCGTCGTCACCGACGGATCCAACCTCTCCATGGGAACACTGAACATGTCCGCTGGTGTGACATTCACCGTCGGAACCGCAGCCAACACCATGTTCACCGGTACCGTCACCGGACCCACCGGAGACGGAACCGCGAACACCTCCGTCGAGATGAACAGGGCCGCCGGAGCCACCCTCGTCTCCTACAGCGACATGGGTGTCACCACCACCTACGGAATGGCCGTGTACGGATCCATCACCGGTACCGTCACTGTCTCTGAGGGAACCCTTGACATCGGACGCGGAACCAGCAACACAAGCCTCGCCGTCAACGACAAGGCCTCTCTGACCGTCGCATCCGGAGCCACTCTGAACGTTTCCTCCGGAAGAACCCTGACCATCGCCGATGCCGACGGAGTCGTCATCGAGGGAACCCTCAACGTCGCCAACGCATCCGGTATCGTCAAGAACGTAGGTGCAGTCTATGTCGTCCTGACCATCGCCGGAACCATGAACGTCGATGTCAACAACTTCGGAACGGATGCAATCATCCACGTCACCGGTGCCCTGAACGTCCTCGAGGACTACACCATGAACGTCAACACCGTCATGATTGTCGGCGCTGCACCCGGAACCCTCGGAATCGGAGGATCCATCTCTGGTTCCTTTGACATCACCGACGACTACATCCTGGCCTACACAGGAGCCGACCTGACCAACGCTCAGATCGAGTGGAACGACGCTCTGAACGAGTCCGACGCCCTGAGCACTGTCTACAACGTCAACGGATCCCCGTACGCGACCATCTACACCGACAGCGAGATTGGAGTCGACACTGTCTTCGGAGTCAACCCCGAGACCGGAACGCCTTCCTATGTCGCCATCGACCTGGTCGGATACGACACCAACACCGTCCTGGACAGCAATGGAAGGCCCACCACCGGCGCTTACACCTGGCAGGATGCCAACGGAGTCAACGCCACCGGAAACATCGGAGACTACGAGAACGTCTACATCGAGTTCGATGTCGCCGGAATCACCGGTACCATCTCCAAGGACGCGGGAATCATCCTGACCATCGACAGCCTCATCGTCGACAACGGCTACGGCGGAGATGTGTCCCAGTCCTTCAGGGCGACGCTCGGAGTCGGCACCCACACCATCGCCTGGAGCGAGAGGACCGGATACGACATCAGCGATGTCACCGTGATCTTCAACGGAGTGGCCGTCGAGAACGGCGGAACCATCACCATCACCGCCGACATGACCGACTTCACCATCATCGCCAGCGGAGCCGTCCCCAGCACACCCAGCGACAGCGGATCCTCCACAGGCGGAGACGACGGACTCGGCCTCACCGACTACCTCCTGATCGTCCTCGTGGTCCTGATCGTCGTCATGGCGATCATCGTCGCCATCAGGCTGATGAGGAGCTGAAGGCACCGACAACGAACACGAAGAAAGGGTTGAACGCAACGGATAACGCGAACAAACGAGTACATCTGCTCCCGCGTTGAGAGAGCGCAACTCACAGCAACCTGAAAAGCAAACCCCTCCCCGGGGTAAGGGCCGGGGAGGGACCTTACGACTTTTCCAGCAACAACCGCATCCGGGAGGAGCCCACCCATGGCAGAGGCCGAAGACATCGCAGAGGTCCTGGAGCCCTCCCACATGGTCGCCATCATCCTCTACGTCCACGATCACCCTGGATGCATGAGGTCCGACGTCTACAGGGACGTCACCCGCAACGCCAACACCCTCTGGAAGCTCAGGCTCCTTGAAGCCCGCGGGATCCTGGACATGTCCCAGCGCGGTTCCTACAACTCCTGCCTCCTGAGGCTCACCGACAGGGGCGAGAGGGTGGCGGAGCTCCTGACGGAGATCGGCAAGGCCCTCGGCGACTGATGACGGTATCCGACACTACCGTGCCGGAACAGCCGGGGCATCCCGGAACTCGAATCGTAGGGGTATGAAGCGGCATGGTCTGGTGTAGGCGATTCACGGGTTCAAAGACACCACACCTATCATCTAGCGAGCGTATCTGACACATTTATCATCGTCCAAGCCATATCGAATTGTATGAAGAAGGTGAGTACGAGCGGCCTAGCATTCCAGGATATCCGCAGTGACGACAGATTCTACATCGACAAGTCACTGCTGATAAAGGACATCCTGGATACGGACGACAGGGGCGTATACCTCTACACCCGTCCGCGCCGTTTCGGGAAGACCGTCAACATCACCATGCTGGACGCCTTCTTCAACATCGAGTACAGGGGAAACAATTGGTTCGAGGGACTCGCCATATCCGGATTCCCCGAGTACGATCATTATCGCAACGCGTATCCCGTCATATACATCGACCTGAAGGATCTGATTCCTCCCGAGGGGTCGTGGGACTTCGGATTCTTCCTATCCCGCATACGGATGACCCTCTACAACACATTCGATCGCTTCAGATACCTCCTGGATTCGGACAAGGTCCACGAGGAGGAGAAGAGGATGTTCCGCTCCATAATGGACCTCTCCCTGAGCGAGGAGTATCTCGGGAACAGCGTCAGGATGCTGTGCCAGATGCTGGAAAGGCATCATGGGAGAAGGGCGATTGTGCTCATAGACGAATACGATCGCGCCATAACCAACTCGTTCGACACAGAGATGCAGAGACAGGTCATAGGATTCTTCGGAGACCTCCTATCCTCCACCCTCAAGGGGAACCGCAGTCTCCAGATGGCGTATGTGACTGGAGTGATGCAGGTCGCCAAGGCGGGCATGTTCTCGGGTCTGAACAACATCTCCGTGAACGATGTCTTCTCCACCATGTCGGATGAGAGGTTCGGATTCACGGATTCCGAAGTGAGGTACATCCTCGACTACTTTGGTCATCCAGACAAGTTCGAAGAGGTGAGAACGTGGTACGACGGGTATCTGTTCGGTAACACGGAGGTCTACAACCCGTACAGCCTCATGTCCTACGTGCAGGAAGGGTTCAGACCATCCGGATACTGGTCCTCCTCAGGAAGGAACACGCCTCTGAGATGGATGCTGGAGAGGATCGATGCGGCTGATTTCGAAGTGGTGACAAGCATAGTCGCCGGCAGGACATCGATGACAGCACTGCATCCAGACCTGTCGTTCGAGGATCTGCGGACGCTCAGGGGACCCAACCTGTTCTCACTCATGGTCATGACAGGATACCTCAAGGCGGTGCCAAGAGGCGATGGGATGTTCGAGATCTCACTGCCGAACCTGGAGGTCCGCAGTGACCTGGACAGACTGCTCACATCCGGGAGGACCCTGGTCGACGACAAGTCGGACCTCGGATTCTGCAGGGCCGTCCTAGAAGGCGATGCGGCTTCCGTGGAATCCTATCTGAACAGTATCCTGACGGCGTTCAACTACCATAACCTCCACATGGAGCAGTCCTACGAGCTCATAGTCACCGTCACCCTCAAGAGACTCATCAACGGATACGATGTGAGGACCGAGGTCCAGAGCGGCAACGGTCGCACAGACATCGTCATGTTCCCAGGGGATGCCGACAATCCAGGCATCGTAATGGAGCTGAAGAGGGTCGGGAGGCCCGAGGATCTGGACACGGCCGTGGAGGACGCAATCCGCCAGATCCACGACCGCAGGTATTACAACGGCATGAAGGGGAGGGTCGTCCTGTACGGCATCGCCTTCTGCGGAATGGTGGCGAAGGTCGGGGCCGAGGTCCTGGACCTCTGAACGTCAGTCCTGTATCCTCACCCTGAGCGTGTCCAGCAGCTCGCAGGACTTGCAGCTGCTGCCGACGGTTGGCTCCCCGCACCTGGGGCACGGATGGAGCGTCGCCCCGGCGTACTCCCTGTGCAGCATCGGACGCAGCGTGTCGAACGACGACAGTATGCCGAACTTCGCGCCGGGGGACCTGTCCTCCAGCCCGTCGACCATGTCGCGGTACTGGTTCCTCAGGGCCTCCTGCCAATAGGGGCACACTCCGTCCCAGAACTCCAGTCCGGACACCAGGGCGTACAGCAGCGTCTCCTTCTCCGGGATCGTCCTCAGGGGCATGAACCTGGGGATCAGTCCGGGCTGCACCGTCTCGTGCGGGCCCATCCTGGCGAGCCTCTCCACGTCACCCCTGACGAAGTTCATCATCACGGACTGGGCCATGTCGTCCAGGTTGTGGCCGGTGGCCAGCCAGTCGGCCCCGATCCTCCTGGCCTCGTCGTTCATGAGCCTCCTGCGGAACACGCCGCAGTAGGTGCAGGGGCTGGCGTCCCCGGACACGGGGGCGGCCTCGTCCATGGTGACCCCCAGCTCGGTGAACGACCTCAGATGGAAGGCAACGCCGTTGGACTCGCAGAACCTCCTGACGATGTCCACGCTGGGAGGGCGGTAGCCCTCTATGCCCTCGTCTATCGTTATGGCGTGGACCTCCACGCCGTTCCTCGGCCCGAACACCGAGGATATCATCTTCAGGGCGACCATGCTGTCCTTGCCGCCTGAGACGGCCACGGCGATCCTGTCGCCGTGCTTGACGTCGATCTGCTTCCTGATCTCGCGCTTGACCCTGCGGTCCACGTAGCGCATGAAGTGCCTGTCGCACAGATGGGAGCCGTTGTACCTGACGAACGTCACGGCCTCGCGGTCGCAGAGATCGCATCTCATCGTCGACCTCCCTGAGCCTCTCCTCCACGATCGCCTCCATCTTCTCGGCGAGCACCTTGGACGGGATGTCCGGCAGCGCCACAGTGGCCACCCTGCCGTTGCTGTCCGTGGAGACCCCGACCTTCACCACCCCTATCCTGTCCAGGTCCTGCAGGTACGTCCAGAACTGGGTATGCTTCCTGGCCTGGACCCCGTACTCCTCGCAGACCACGGCGTACGTCCTCTCGGCGGACGCCGACGGTATGGAGGGGTTCTGCTTCATGGCGCGGGCCACCGCGAGGAGCACCAGCATCCTGTTGATGTCCAGGGACCTCAGCCTCCCCTCGGACACGGAGCTGTATATCATGGCCTTGGCGGCCCTGACGTGCTCGATGGTCACCTCGCCCTCGGAGTCCTCCTCGGCGATGTTGGCAGCCCTGTCGAGCAGCTCTATGGCGACCCTGGCGTCGCCGTACTCCGCCGCGTGCTCGGCTATGAGGTCCAGCGCGTCCTCGGTTATCCTGCCGGGATGCAGCGCCTCCTCCGCCCTGGCCCCGACGATCTCCCTGAGCTCCCCGCAGGAGTAGCGGTTGAACCTGACGGTGTTGCTCCTGCGGAACGTCGACATCGAGGCCTCGTCCAGGAGGCTGTCGATGGGCTCCTGCGATATCAGGACCACGCACACAGGCGCGGAGCGGGCGGTGTCTGTCCTGGTGAGCTGGTAGACGATGTCCACGGAGCCCTTCTTGAGCAGAACGTCCACCTCATCCAGGATGACCAGCATCGCGCGCTCCCCGGTGGCCAGGTGGGACGCCATGGCGCGTGCCATCTCGTCGGCCGAGAACCCCCTGTCCGGGAACCCCCTGTCGTAGTGCCTGAGGATCTGCAGCAGCGCCCCCGCCTCGGAGGTGTTGCGGCAGTTCACGTAGACGGTGTCGATGGGCCTCCCGGCCTTCGCCATGTAGTCCGCAAGGTCCATGGAGAACCTGGTGGCCGTCACGGTCTTCCCGGTCCCCACGCTGCCGGTCAGGAACGCGGTGCAGGGGCGGCCGGACTCGGCGAGGGGCCTGAAGAGCGTCTCCAGCCTCGCCATCTGCTCCTCCCTGTGGACCAGGTTAGCGGGGACGTAGGCGTAGTCCAGCTTGGACCCGTCGCGGATGATGGTGGAGGCCCTCTCGAACATGTCAGTTCCTGCTGAAGCGGGTGAATCCGGAGCACGGGAGCACGTCTATGCCGTGCCTCTCCCACACGTCGCAGATGAGGTTCACCCCGAGGGAGTCCGAGGACATGTGGCCGGAGATGACGATGTTCACGTTGTTCTTCCTGGCCTCCTCGATGTGGCTCTCGGGGAAGTGCATACCCACCACGGTGCCCACGCCGGCCTGGGCGAACTTCTCGTAGATCTCCTTCGGGCCGGAGGTTCCGCCGGTCATCTTGCAGACGATCCTCCCGCACCTGTTGCTCTTGCCCCCGACGATGATCTCCGGCGGGCTGTTGTACCTGGCGGCCTGCCTGAACTCGGGCTCGGTGTACAGGATGTCTATGAGGTCCCCCAGCCTCTTCGGCTCGGTCCTCTTGAACAGGTCTGTCAGGTATCTCTGCACCATGTTGTCCGCCGGCGAGTGGACGTTGAAGAGCGGGATCCCGAGGAGCCTGGCCGCGTCGGCGCCCTGGTTGTAGTTGGAGCCCATGACCCCGCGCAGGACGTCGTCCATGCGGGGCTTCATGAGGCCCTCGGTGACGTTGATGGGCACCCCCATCTCGTGGTACATGTCGGTCTGCATCCACATGACCTCCGGGAACTTGGTCCTCGCGGTGCCGATGGGATGGTGGGCGACGAGGGCGGAGACCTTCCTGCCCTTCTCCCTCAGCCTGTCGGCGAGGAGGACCTCGGCGGGTCCGACGTCTATCCCCCACATGAGGCACTCGGCCTCCATGTCGCGGGCCTCGTCGGCCATCACGGAGAAGCGGGAGTCGGTGTAGGGATTCCAGAGCCTCTCCTGGTCGAAGAGCTCCCTCCTGTCCTCGGGGAGCTTGTCGTACGCCTCCCTGGCGTCGTCAAGGACCTTCTGGACCTCGTCCTTCGGGCGGGGGTCTCTCTCCATGCCGGTCCTGATGGCCAGCTCGTAGGCCTCGTAGATCTTCATGCTTGTGGATTATGCCGAATAGGTAGACAATGGTTCCGACTGCCGCATGCGGCGGATCCGCATCTCAGTCTGGATCCGGAAGGGGCGGTTCGGTGTGTTGGAGGATCGCTCGGTCTGTGGTCGGGGCGGGATGTCCCCTCGACGGTCCCGCCCCGCTCTCCCTTCCCCGACGGGCTGCGGGGGTCACTCCTCCGCGCGCCGCCTCGGGGCCTTCCTCTCGTTGACCGCCCAGGACAGCACCAGGGCGATGATGGACAGCACGACTCCGAACACCATCGCGAAGCGGAACCCTTCCAGGAACACCTCCCCGCTCAGGCCTGCCAGGTCCTGCCCGGAGGAGCCCGAGCCCAGGCCGAACAGGCCCGCGAACAGAGCGGTGCCCGCCGCGCAGCCGAAGTAGATGATGAAGGAGTTCAGCGACGAGCTGGACGGGCGGTCCTCGTCGGGGACGTTCTCCAGCATCCTGCTGGAGATCGGGCCGCCTCCGATGCCCCACATCACACCCATGCAGATCAGTCCGAGCACCAGCATCCACACCGCGTCCGGGTCGATGAGGGCGAAGACCACCATCGACGCGAGCATGATGACGCAGGACAGTATGGCGAACGGCCTGTTGCCGTACTTGTCCGCCAGCCTGCCTATCCACACGCAGAACGCCAGTGTTGCCACCGCGGGGATCAGCAGGTAGTACCCGCTGTCGATGCTGTCCAGACCCATCTCCACCTGGAGGTAGTACGGGATCAGGTAGATGCATCCCATGTAGCACATGTTGATGATCACCATCGTGACGATGGCCGCCAGCAGCCTGGGGAGCCTGAACAGGCGGAGCTTCAGCACCGGGTCCGCGGCCCTGCGCTCGACCACGACGAACAGCGCCATGCCGACGACGAACACCAGCAGGCATGCGGCGGACACCCCGTCGAACCCGTGGGAGGGGGCGGACTCCAGCACGTAGAGCCCGCACACCATGGACACGAACAGCAGGGCCGCGCCCCTCAGGTCGAACCCCCTGGCGGTGAACTCGCCGTCCCTCGGCACGGCCTTCAGGGCCAGGGCGATCGCCACGATACCGATGGGCACGTTGATGAAGAACACGAGGTGCCAGGACATTAGCTCCGACAGAACCCCGCCTATGGCCGGGCCCATGGCGCCTCCGACGGCGATCCCGAGCACGCCCATGGACATGGCGAAGGCCGCCATGGACTTGGGCAGGAACTTGACGCAGAGCATGAAGGCGGAGACCGCGAGCATGGCCGCGCCGACACCCTGCACCGCCCTGAAGGCCAGCAGCAGCGGGAGCGTCGTGGAGAGCCCGCAGAGCAGGGAGCTCACGGTGAAGATCGCCATGCCCCCCACGAACACCCTCTTGATGGCCCCGCCGTCGGCGACCTTGCCGAAGATGAGGATCAGTCCGGCCATCATGAGGAAGTAGATGGTCACGACCCACGAGGTGGTGCTGGTGTCTGTGGTGAAGCTCTCGCTGATCTCCGGCAGGACCACGTTGACGATGGTCCCGTCCATGCCGTCCAGGAACATCGCCACGGCCATGACGGCCAGGATCATCCACTGGCCCCTCCTGTCCGTGATCACCCTGGACTCGTCCCTTGTGACGATGGAGGTCCCGCTCACTGCGCATCCCCCCTGATGGCGCCCTCGATGTCGTCCGAGAGCATGTCCAGCATCATGCAGAACCTTGCGACGTCCTCCTGGGGGAACCTCTCCGCGAAGCGGTCGAGTATGCGGTAGAAGAGGTCGTCCATGCGCTTGGACAGAGCGGCGCCGCGCTCCGAGAGCGTGACGGTCTTGACCCTCCCATCCCCCTCGCTCCTGGTCCTCTGGACCAGCCCGCGCTCCTCCAGGGAGTTTATCCTCTTCGTCACGGCGGGCAGGGAGACGTTGATCATGTCGGCCAGCTTGGACACCGTGCAGTCCTCGGTGAGATCGATCAGGTAGAGGTACATCATCTCCTTGTAGGTCAGGTCCATGGTCCCCTGCCTCTCGTCCACGCACTGCTCCATCACGGTCATGGCGCGGTAGATCCTGTCGAAGCTCGTCCTGATCGTCATGCCGCGGACCTCCTCTCGTTGACCGCCCAGGACAGGATCAGCGCCAGGGCTGCGATGGCGACTCCGAAGGCCATGGCGAACCCGAATCCCTCCATGAACACCGCGGGGTCGAGGTCGGCTATGGGCTGCCCGGCGGACGCGGATCCGAACCCGAACAGCCCCGCGAACAGCGCCGTGCCCAGGGCACTGCCGAAGTAGATGAAGAACGAGAGCAGCGCGGACCCGGAGCCCCTCTGGTCGGATGGCACGTTGTCGATGAGCCTGCTGCCCACCGGACCGCCGGCGACACCCCACATCGTCCCCAGCAGCGCCAGCCCGACTATGAGCACCCATGTGGGCATGGACGCGTCCATGAGCGAGAACAGGGCCATCGCCACGACCATCAGGAAGCATCCGGCGATGACGAAGGGCCTGTTGCCCCTCATGTCGGCCATCTTCCCGACCTTGAGGCAGAATATCAGGGTCATCACGGCGGCAACGAGCAGGAACAGCCCGCACATGATCGTGTCGAAGCCCAGCTCCACCCTCATGTAGTAGGGCAGGAGGTAAAGGCACCCCATGTAGCAGGCGTTCATTATCAGGAACGAGACGGACACCGCCACGAACCTCCCGCTGCGGAACACCTTCAGGTTCAGCACGGGGATGGATATCCTGCGCTCGTACAGCACGAACACCGAGAACAGGACCACGAACAGGACCAGCGAAACCACCGTCGCCGTCGTGACGCCGTGGGACGGGAACGACTCCAGGGCGTAGAGGCCCGTGACCAATGACAGGAACAGGAGCACGGAGCCCTTGTAGTCGAAGGCGCTCCTGTCGAATCCGGTGTCGGCGGGGATGGCCCGGTGGGCTATGACCGCCGCGACTATGCCGACGGGCACGTTGATGAAGAAGACCCAGTGCCAGGAGAGGGTCTCGGCCAACACGCCCCCGAGCGCGGGGCCTATCGCCGCGCCGATGGACGAACCCAGGAGCCCCACGCCGAGGCCGAAGCTCGTCATGTGCGACGGGAGGAACTTCACGCTCAGCATCACGGAGGACGCCGCGAGCATCGACGCCCCCACGCCCTGGACCGCCCTCGCGGCCAGCAGCACGACTATGTCCTCCGACAGCCCGCACGCCAGCGACGCGAGGCTGAACACCAGGAAACCGGCGATTATGATCTTCTTGATGGCCCCGCTGTCGCAGAGTTTGCCGAATATCAGGACCAGTCCCGCTAGGACCAGGAAGTACACCGTGACTATCCAGGACGACAGGCTCGAGTCCATGCCGAAGGACTCGGAGATGTCGGGCAGGGCGACGTTGACTATCGTCCCGTCCAGACCGTCCAGGAACATGCCCAGCGCGATCGTCACCAGGAGCGGTATGTGCGCCCTGGCGTAGCTGTTGCTCTTTGCCATGGGCCGGGCGATACTTTCCGTATATTAATTAATTCTGGTTAAGTAAATTCCTGGTCGTAATGTATACCCCAAATCTATATACCCCATGATGCGATGCTCTTCACATGGGCTCGGAACCGGAACAGTGGGCCAAGGACTGGCTGGCCGAACAGAGGAGACAGGGGAAGACGGGACTCACGGTCGAGAAGAGGGGAGGCATCCACATCGTGAGGTGGGCCACCACCTGGTGGGACTCCGTCAACAAGAAGAGGCACAAGGAGTCGCTGTACTGCGGCGTCCTGTCGGAGGACGGGACCATCGTCGAGAAGCGCATAGACCATGAGAGACGCACACGTTACTGCGCGTACGTGGTGGACACGATGGAGAGCCTCGGCGTATGGATCCAGGACGATCCCGCCATGTGGAGGTTCCTGAAAGCCCATCCGGGCATCGACCAGGAATTCAGACACGTCCACAGGATGGCACAGGATGAGCTGCCGGGATGCACGGAGAGGATAGTGCTCGTCACCGATTCTGGGGAGAGTTACGTGAGGTACTCGATTCGCACCGGACCTGCGATGGATGCCGATGCCATATGGGAGGTCGTGGAAATCAACAGAAAGGCGGGTGGGGGGAGTGATCTCGTTGTCAACTCAATCTGATGAGTATGATTGGCATGGATTCTACACAATTTCCGCAACGATCAGAGAACAAGAAGACGACGATGAGACGTCACACAGAACCGCCATTAACAGAATGTACTATTCCGTATTCAACCTCGTAAGAGCATATGCTCGCAGAAGATACGGATTTTGGAGCGAAACGAACGTCCATGCATCTCTGATCAAGCATTTCAAGATGAACATCTATGACGAATACGATTCGTTTTGCGAAGACCTCCAGTTCCTGAGGGATTGCCGTGTCCAGTGCGATTATGATCCACAGCACATTAACGATTCCAAAGGCATGATGGAAACATGCGACAGACTGGCAAAAAGATTGATCGATTCAGTCGACGGCGCTAAATCATAACCCCAAACACTTTATCATGCCTCGCCATCGGAGTGGACGATCGCCATGAACGAGATCTGGACGGAGAAGTACAGGCCTAAGACGCTTTCGGAGGTTGTTGGACAGAGGCACGTCACATCGAGACTCGAGTCGTACGTGCGCTCACGCAGCATGCCCCATCTCATGTTCACAGGTCCCGCCGGCACCGGCAAGACCACATGCTCCCTGGCCCTGGCGAGGGAACTCTTCGGAGACGAGTGGAGGGGCAACTTCATCGAGCTCAACGCCTCCGACGAGAGAGGGATCGAGGTGGTACGTGGCAAGATCAAGGACTTCGCCAGGACCGCACCCATCGGCGACGCGGAGTTCAAGATCATCTTCCTGGACGAGGCGGACAACCTCACTTCTGACGCCCAGGGCGCCCTGAGGAGGACCATGGAGAAGTACTCCGGCATCTGCCGCTTCATCCTCTCCTGCAACTACTCCTCCAGGATCATCGACCCCATCCAGTCCAGATGCGCCGTCTTCAAGTTCAGGCCCATATCCCCCGAGGACAACGCCGGGTTCCTCGGAATGATCGTCGAGAAGGAGAACGTCACGATCGACGAGGATGCCATGGCCGGCCTCGTCCGTATCGCACGCGGCGACATGAGGCGCGCAGTGAACTCGCTGCAGGTCGCGGCATCCCTCGGGAAGCCCATCGACCTGGACCTCATCTACCAGACCGCCGGCCTCGCCAATCCCGAGGCCGTGAAGTCGATGCTCGAGACAGCCCTCGCCGGGAACTTCATCAAGGCCCGCGACTCGCTGGACGAGATCATGATCACCTACGGGCTCTCCGGACAGGACGTGATCAGGCAGATCCATGCGTCGATCTTCGACCTCGGCGTGTCCGACTACGACAAGGTGAAGCTCATCGACAAGTGCGGGGAGATAGAGTTCAGGATCGTGGAGGGCAGCAACGAGAGGATCCAGCTCGAGGCCCTGCTGGCGTACTTCATCATGATCGGCGGCAACGCCAGATGAATCAGTGACGCCAACGGACGCTTCGGCGTCATCCTTCCGATCACTGGAAGGCATGTTTCAGAGCTCTTTCCGAGTCATTTTACTCATTTCAATATGATTGACTCGAGATTTTACCTGCACAGATACGGCGAGAAGAGCATCGACGAAGTGGACACGTCAGGATGGGTACCAAAAACCAATACATGATCCGGAATCGATCTGCCTGTGAGGAGAGTCCCTCCCCGTCCGCGATGAACGGTCACCTGGAACCGGACAGAATCGCCGGAGACAGCTTCTCCACCGCCTCGTCCAGCACCGGATCCGATGAACAGAGCATCAGCAGGCGGTTCTCCCTCGTGAGCCTCCTGTCGAAGACAGCGCCCGCCCTGACCGCCAGATACATCCCCGGCAGATAGTCCCACTTCTTGTTCAGGAAGCGGACGTGGACGTCCGTGCGGCCACAGGCCAGGTAGGCGTAGTCCACGCACGAGGCGCCGAACATCTTGAAGCGCCCGACGTCGTCGTAGCACCGACTCATGAGGTTGGCCTGCCCCACCCTGAACTCCACGGACCTCCTGCTGAAATCCCCCGTGGACAGGATGCACTCCCTCAGCGGCCTCGGCGCTGCGGGACGGATCGGCCTCCCGTTAAGGTACGCTCCCTCCTCCGTGGCGACGAACATCTCGTCGAACACGGGCAGGTATATGCAGGCCATGGTCGGCACGCCGTCCTCCAGAAAGGCTGCCTGCATGCCGAAGAACGGTATCCCGCGGGTGTAGTTCATCGTGCCGTCTATGGGGTCCAGGACCCAGCATCTCTCGCCCTCCCCGGCATCGGGGTGAGTCTCCTCGGAGATAACGGAGTCCCCTGGGAACTCCTCGGCGATCCTGGACAGTACGAACTCCTCGGTCCTGACATCGGAGTCGGTGACAACGTCGTACACGCCCAGGGCCGTGTCCTTCCTCTCGGCGGTGCGGTCGCCTCCCAGGACGATGGGCGCCGCCTCCCTGAACACCCTCTGGATGAACTCTGCCTCGCGCATCGTATCAATACCTGTTGTCGAAGATCCTGTTGGTCTTCTTCTCGCTCCTCGGCAGGTACCCCTCGTTGACGGCCATGGGCTTCACGGTGATGTTCATCTTGGACTTGATCTTCTGGACCAGCTCCTGCTCCATGGCCGGCCTCTGGTCCTCGGGACGGTTGGTCTCAAAGTAGACCGTCACCTCGTCCCTCCCCATGAGGTGGTCTATCATCACCTGGTACTCGCTGGTGGCGCCCTCGATGGTGGAGAGCACCTCGTCGAACTGCGCAGGGAACATGTTGACCCCCTTGACCTTGATCATGTCGTCGGTGCGCCCGACGATGATGTCGATCCTGGGGAACCTGGATCCGCAGGGGCACTCCCCGGGGATGATCCGGGTCATGTCGTGGGTCCTGTACCTTATGAGCGGGGCCCCCTCCTTCCTGAGCGTGGTTATGACGAGCTCCCCCACGGTGCCGTCGGGGACCGTCTTCCCGGTCTTGGGGTCGATGATCTCGAAGTAGAGGTAGTCGTCCCACATGTGGATGCCGTTGCGGTAGTCGCAGCTTATCCCTATGCCGGGACCGTAGATCTCGGTCAGGCCGTAGATGTCGTAGAACTCCACACCGAGGTCCGAGGCGATGGCGTTGCGCATCTTCTCCCCCCAGCGCTCGGAGCCGATGACACCCTTCCTGAGCGCCAGCCTGTCCTTGATCCCGCGCCTCTTGATCTCCTCCGCCAGCAGGAGGGCGTAGGACGAGGTGGCGCACAGGACGGTGGTCTGCATGTCCTCCATCATGCGGAGCTGCTTCTCGGTGTTGCCTGGGCCCATGGGGACGGCCATCGCCCCCAGCCTCTCGCAGCCCGCCTGGAACCCGATTCCGGCTGTCCAGAGCCCGTAGCCGGGAGTGATCTGGATGCGGTCCTTCTCGGTGATGCCCGCCATGCGGTAGCACCTCTCGAACATGACCGCCCAGTCCTCAACGTCCTTCTTGGTGTACGGGATGACGACAGGGGTCCCGGTGGTTCCGGACGACGAGTGGATCCTGACGATGTCCTTCTCTGGGACGGCCGCCAGACCCAGGGGGTACGCCTCCCTGAGGTCCCCCTTGTCGGTGAACGGGAGGGTCTCGAAGTCCTCCTGCGTGCGGATAGCCGTGAGGTCGATGTCCCTGAACTTCTCGGCGTAGAACGGGCTGCGGCTCTTGATCTCCGACAGCAGCTCCAACACGACCTCCCTCTGGTACTCGTTCATCCTCATCTCTTCATCCCCTCCAGGATCTGTTTGGCCTCCTCGCTGCCGCGGGCCGCGGCCTTGGTGAGCCACTTGCGGGCGTTGTTCTCGCTGCGGACCATCCCCTCGCCCGTGAGGGACATCTTCCCGAGCTCGCACATGGCGTCCTCGGAGCCCATGTCCGCCGCCTTGATCATGAACTTGGATGCCTTGGAGACGTCCTTCGGGACGCCGTCTCCCTCCATGTGCATCCTGCCGAGCCTGTACCCGGCCTTTGCGTATCCGTTGTCCAGGCACCTGGCGAAGGCATCGGCGGCCCTGACGGGGTCCCTGTCGACGCCCCTGCCCTCCAGGAGCATGACGCCTACCCTGTACAGCCCCATTACGCTGCCCGCCTCGGCGGCCTTGGAGTACCAGTAGAACCCCTGCTGCCAGTTCTGCTCTATGCCCTCGACGTCGGTATACATGAAGCCGAGGTTGAACATTGCGCGAACGTACCCGAGCTCGGCCGACTTCCTGTAGAGCTCCATGGCCTTCTCCAGGTCGGCCCTCACGCCGGTGCCGTGGGCCTTGATGTAGCCCAGGTTGCATAGGGCCTCGGCGTTGCCCTGGTCCGCTGCCAGGCCGAACCATCTGGCGGCCTCCCTGCGGTCCTGCAGTACGCCCTCGCCCTTGAAGAAGAGGTAGCCCATCGCCACCTGCGCGTCGGCGTCCCCGTTCTGGGCCGCCTTGAGAACTGTTTCGAAGGACATGTCAGCGCCTCGTATGCGTCCTGCGGACATAAACCTCGGGATGGTCCACGTACTTGCCGAGGTGGTAGAAGACCGCCAGGAACCCGTTGAACGCTGCGTCCGAGTAGAGCTTGACGATCTGGGAGTCATCCGCGGGGATCAGACCGGTCTCGTAAGCCGACGCCAGGTAGAACTGCGCGTCCGCGGAGCCCGCGTTGGCAGCCCTGGCCAGTAGCCTGAGCGCCTGCGCGTCGTCCCTCCTCACGGCTATCCCCTGGTGGTACATCATCGCGATGTTGAACATCGCCTCGGCACTGCCCAGGTCCGCCGCCAGCTGGTAGTAGTCCAGGGCACCGTACTCGTCCCCGGAGTCGAACAGGGTGTCGGCCGCGGCCAGCGCGTTCTCGATCTCGTCGATCTCGAACTGCGAGTCGGTGCTCAGCAGCCTGGCCGTGCGGGCCTCCAGGCTCTCGGGCTTCTGGCCGTCCAGGGTCTCCAGGACGGACCTCCAGCATATGAGGCACTTCTCGTGGCCCATGTCCACGCCGTACTTGTACCACCTGGCCGCCTCCACCAGGTCCTTCTGTATCATGTGTATCCCGAACTCGTATCCGAGACCTACGTGCAGGAACATCTCCGCGTCGCCGGAGATCGCCGCAGACGCGAACCACGTCTCCGCGTCCGGGACGGACCTGTTCACGCCGTAGCCCTTGGCGTACATGTAGCCGACCCCGAACTTCGCCAGGGAGTCCCCCTGGGACGCGGCCTTGCTCAGCCATGCGAAAACGGCGTTGAGGTCCCTCGGGACCACCTCGCCCAGAGCGTACTCGCGGGCCAGGGCCAGCTGCGCCTCGGGCTTCCCGAGGCCGGCGGCCGCGTACAGGTGCCTCGTGTAGTGGTCGTTGTCCTGCTCCACGTACTCGCCGCTGCCGTACATCTGCGCCAGCTCCCAATGGGCCCTGGCACATCCGAGCTTCGCGGCCCTCTCGTACCACTCCAGGGACTGGTTTATGTCCTGGGCCATCTCCTTGCCCGTCTGGTAGAAGTACGCCAGCGCGAGGCAGGCGTACGGGTCGCCGTGGGCGGCGTCCTGTCTCAGGTTCGGACTCAACGCGATCTCTCCGTCTTGATCTTGTTCAGAAGTGCCAGCGCGTCCCTGTCCCCCTGCTTGGCGGCCTGGTTCAGGAACTTCTTCGCCCTCGGCACGTTCTTGTTCACGTACTTGCCCTCGTAGTAGAGCTTGCCCAGGTAGTACTCGGCTTCGTAGTATCCCTGGTCAGCGGCCTCGTTGAGGTTCCTGAGACCCTCCTCTATGTCCTGGGTGGTCCCGGTGCCTGTGATCTGAAGCATCCCCAGGAACGACTTCGCCGCGGGATGCCCCTGGTCGGCGGCTTGGTCGAACCACATGACCGCCTGGTCGAGGTCCTTCTCCACGCCCCTGCCCTCGTAGTAGAAGCATGCCAGGGCGTACTGCGAGTTGACCTCGCCCATCTCCGCGGCCTCGGTGAACCACCTGACGGCCTCGGTGCTGTTCTGCGGGAAGTAGTAGCCGGAGCCGTACATGCAGCCCAGGGCGTACTGGGCGTAGCCGTTGCACCTGTTCGCCGCCACGGTGAACCACTTGGCGGCCTTCTCGAAGTCCTTCGGGAGCACCTGTCCCTCGAAGCACATGTTGGCGTAGTCGACCATGGCCTGCTGGTACTCGCCCTCGCAGGCCTTCTCGAGCCACTTGGACGCCATGGACGGGTCGCGGGGGACCCCCTGGCCGTAGGCGTACATCATCCCAATCTGGTACTGGGCCTCCGCATGCCCGTTCTCCGCTGCGCGGCCGAACATCCTGGCGGCCTCCCTGTCGTCGGAGTACCTGGTCCTCGGCATGGAGTATATGCATCCGAGCGCGAACTCCGCGTCTGGGTCGTCGGCGTCCGCCGCCTTCTGGTACCACGACATGGCGCTCTTGAGGTCGGGCTCCGTGTCGCAGAGCCCCTCGTCGTACATCTTTCCCATGCGGTACATCGCCTGGGCGCATCCGTTGTCGGCGGCCGCCTTGAGCCACCTCACGGCCCTGTCGCGGTCCTTACGGATGCCCTTTCCCATGAGGTACATGAAGCCGACGGTGTTCTGGGCGTCGACGTCGTCGTTCTCGGCGCAGACCGTGTACCACCTGATGGCCTCGGCGTGGTCCTTCTTGGCGGACTGGAGGCCGTTGTCGTAGATGTCGAAAAGCCTGGAGCAGGCGTCGGTGTCCCTCTGCTCGCCCCTCAGCCTGAGCGACAGAAGCTCGGACTCGGCGTCGCGGTCGTTCCTCTCGATCTCCTGACGGACGATCTCCGCCGGGCGGTACCCCGCGGACGCGGCGAGGGCGAACATGTCCATTGCGGTCTTCTCGTCCTTCGGGGTCCCGGCCTCGCCGGTGTAAAGGAAGAGCCCGTGCAGGTACTGCGCATCGGGGACGGCCTCGGCCGCCCCGCTCTCCGCCTGGACGGCGGCCTCGCGGAGATCGTAATCAGGGGAAGCGCAGTCCATGTACCTGCGGGAAGGATTGTAGTACCCTTCCTCGGTGCTCTGTGATTCTATCATGGTTCCGCCCATAATGCTCTATTTTATATATGATTCGACGGACCCCGCGATTGGGTGGGGGACAGGCGGGATTCACCCCATCATGTCCAGGAAGTAGCTGTGTATCCCCCTGTCGGGAGTGAGCTCGGGATGGAACGACATTGCCAGCTGGCCTCCGCGGCGGACGGCTACCGGCACTCCACCGCACTCGCACAGCACCTCCACTCCGTCGCCCACGCGGGTTATCATCGGGGCGCGGATGAACTCCAGCGGGACCTCGCCGATACCGGAGAACTCTCCGTGTGCGGAGAAGCTCCCCAGCTGCCTCCCGTAGGCGTTGCGCCTCACGGTCACCGGGAGGGTGCCGAGATGCGCTTCGCCGCCCTCGACCTCCTCGGCGAGGAGGATCAGGCCCGCGCAGGTGCCCATCACGGGGACGCCGGATGACACCATGTCCCTCAGGGCCCCGAACATCCCCAGGTCGCGGATGAGCTTGCCCATGACGGTGCTCTCACCTCCTGGGAGGATGAGGCCGTCCGCCCCTCCGTCGAGGTCCGACGCCTTCCTGATCTCGAAGCACTCGGCCCCGAGGTCGGAGAGCACGTCGCTGTGCTCCCTGAAGGCACCCTGGACGGCCAGGACGCCGATGCGGCTCATTGCCCGCGCTCCGCCATCCTGATGTTCTCCAGCTTCTCGATCTCGTCCTTGTTGATTCCGACCATGGCCTCGCCCAGGTCCTCGGACACCTCCGCCAGGACCTTGGGGTCCCTGAAGTCGGTGACGGCCCTGACGATCGCGGCGGCCCTCTTCTCGGGGTTACCGGACTTGAATATCCCCGATCCGACGAAGACCCCGTCGGCGCCGAGCTGCATCATGAGCGCCGCGTCCGCGGGGGTGGCGACTCCGCCCGCGGCGAAGTTCACGACGGGCAGCCTGCGGTTCTTGTGGACGTAGCGTGCGAGGTCCAGCGGCACCTGCAGCGATTTGGCGTACTCGTAGACCTCGTCGTCCCTGACGGCGGCGAGCTCCGCGATCTGCCTGTTCATCGCCCTCATGTGGGACACGGCCTGGACGACGTCCCCTGTCCCTGGCTCTCCCTTGGTACGTATCATGGACGCGCCCTCGCCGATGCGCCTGAGAGCCTCACCGAGGTCCCTGGCGCCGCAGACGAAGGGCACCTTGAACTGGGTCTTGTCTATGTGGTACACGTCGTCGGCAGGGGAGAGGACCTCGCTCTCGTCGATGTAGTCGATGTCTATGGCCTCCAGTATCTGGGCCTCGACGAAGTGGCCGATCCTGCACTTCGCCATGACGGGGATGGACACAGCGGCCTGGATGCCCTTGATCATCTTGGGGTCCGACATCCTGGACACCCCTCCGGCGGCGCGGATGTCCGCCGGGATCCTCTCAAGGGCCATGACCGCGCACGCGCCGGCCTTCTCAGCGATCCTCGCCTGCTCGGGCGTGGTGACGTCCATGATGACGCCGCCCTTCAGCATCTGTGCCAGCTCCTTGTTGAGCCCGTACCTCTCCTCGAATCCTTCCGACATAAGTCATGCATCCTTGGCAGGAATGCCTGCCGATTGTCCGCTCACAGGTTGCGATTATAAAATTATTTTCAGTTTTTGCTTGAAATAATGTACATTTGTATGCAATTATATTGTGATTCAGAATGAATGTACAATTTTGTCATGAAGTGGGCTAGACGACCGTTTTCTGAGAACCCTTATAAAAGTCGTCTCCAATCCAGGCGTGCAGTGGTGGATCATGAACGCCGATTCAGAGAAGATGGAGCCCATGGAATGGGCGAAGTTCGTCCTCCGCAATCGGAACGAGAAGGGTTACGCCAGAGCATACAACATTTTCGTGACCCGCGCCCGCGAGGGAGATGCCGACGCGGAGTACAACCTCGGCATGATGTACGCCAGGGGACAGGGCGTGCCCAAGGACTACGACGCGGCCCTTTCCTGGTTCCAGAAGGCCCATGACGGCGGCAACAGGGGAGCCACCTACTTCCTCGGCAAGATGTACGCGACCGGGGTCGGCGTCCAGAAGGACTCCAGGGCCGCCGAGCGGATGTTCCTGAAATGCGCCGACGAGGACGTCCGCGCCCAGTACGAGATCGGCCTCCTTTACTTCAGGGACGAGGACATCCCCCGCGACCTCGAGAGGTCTGCCAAGTGGATGCTCAGGGCGGCCAACAACGGCCACGCCGAGGCGCAGTTCATGGTCGGACAGTTCTACAAGGCCGGGGCCGGCGTCCCCAAGGACATGGGGAAGGCCGTCGAATGGCTCACGTCCGCGGCCCTCAACAGGCACAAGGGCGCCCAGATCCTCCTGGGCAACATGTATAGGGTCGGCGACGGCGTCGAGGCCGACAGGGAGGAATCCGACCGCTGGTACGACATGGCCGACGGAAAGGTCAACCTCAAGAAACTCTGACTCTTCTCCTGGCCAGACATATTCTCCCAGTTCCAAACATGTGTGGGTTCTTCATTAGTCCCCAAAGGTGCTTGTATCCAGACCTCACCAATATCTGTTGAGCCCTGAAGTACCGGCTACCCGGTTTTTCTTTCACAGATTCATGTGCATATGCATATGTGCACATTCATACACACAATCATGTGCACAAGAACAGAACCTGTGAAGAAACCAGATGTGATAAAAGAAAAGGAAGGGCCCTGAGGCCCTGTTTTGATCGGTTCACTTGAGTCCGACTATCCTTCCGTCGTCCAGGAGGTCCATCCTCATAGCGGCGGGGACCTTCGGGAGTCCGGGCATCAGGGTCAGCGTGCCGCAGACCGGGACGACGAATCCCGCTCCCGAGGACAGCTGGACCTCCCTGACGTTCAGGACCCATCCCCTCGGGGCACCCTTCTGCTTGGAGTCGTCGGTGAGGGACGCCTGAGTCTTCGCGATGCACACGGGCAGGTTCCCGAAGCCGTCGGCCTCGATCTGGGCGATGGTCTTCTCCGCGGCGGGAGTGTAGGTGACGGATCCGGCGCCGTAGATGTTGGTGGCGACCGCCTCGATCTTGTCCTTGATGGATGCCTCGTCGGGGTACAGGAACTTGAAGTCGGGCTTGTCGTTCTCCAGGGCCTCGAGGACCGTGTTGGCAAGGTCGATCGCACCCTCTCCGCCCTTGATGAAGGCGTCCGAGAACGCGCACCTGACGCCGATCTCCCTGCAGTGCTGCATGACCAGGTCCATCTCCTCCTGGGTGTCGTGCTCGAAGTGGTTGATGGAGACGACGATGGGCAGTCCGTAGGAGGACATGTTCTCGATGTGCTTGTCCAGGTTGCACAGTCCGGCCTTGAGGGTCTCGACGGTGAGGGTCTCGGGCTTGTCCAGGAACCCTCCTCCGTGGGTCATCAGGGCCCTGATGGAGGCGACGACGACCACGCAGTCGGGCCTCATGCCGGACTGCCTGCAGACGATGTCCATGAACTTCTCCCCTCCCAGGTCGGAGGCGAAACCGGCCTCGGTGATGACGTAGTCCCCGAGCTTGAGGGCGGCCTTCGTGGCGATGATGCTGTTGGTTCCGTGGGCGATGTTCGCGAACGGGAATCCGTGGACGAAAACGGGCTCGCCCTCCAGCGTCTGAACGAGGTTGGGGTTGATCGCGTCCTTGAGCAGGACCATCATGGCTCCGACGCACTTGAGGTCGGCGACCGTGACGGGCTTTCCCTCGTACGTGTACGCGACTACCATGCGCTCGAGCCTCCTCCTGAGGTCCGCCCTGTCCTCCGAGAGGGCGAGGATGGCCGAGATCTCCGAAGCGGACGTGATGAGGAACCCGGCCTCGTGGGGCACTCCGCCGAGGATCCTGTCCCTTCCGAGACCCGTGACGATGTTCCTGAGCTCGCGGGCGTTGATGTCCATCGCCTTCTTGAACACGACCTTGGTGGGGTCGATGTTGAGGGCGTTGTCCCTCACGAGCTCGTTGTCGATGATAGCCGACAGCAGGTTGTGCGCGGCGGTGACGGCGTGGATGTCGCCGGTGAAGTGCAGGTCGATGTCCCACATGGGGTACACCTGGGAGTAGCCGCCTCCCGTGGCCCCGCCCTTGATTCCGAAGGTGGGTCCGATGGAGGGCTCCCTGAGGGCTCCGACCACGTTCTTGCCGAGCTTCCCAAGTCCCTGGATGAGCCCGATGGTGGTGACGGTCTTCCCCTCCCCTGCGGGCGTGGGGGTGATCGCGGTCACGACCACGAGCTTCCCGTCCTTCTTGTCCTTGAGCTTCTCGAGGCTGGCCAGGGGCACCTTCGCCATGTACCTGCCGTACATCTGGATCTCGTCCTCGGAGAGCCCGACTTTCGCCGCGATCTCCCTGATGTCCTTGACCTTCGCTGACTCTGCGATCTCGATGTCGTTCATCATGACCTATGTTACCAGAACCTCCATAAAAAAGGGAACGGTGGAACCACGAAGTTGCTCACTCCGTTAATCCCCGAAGGCGTTAACAGGGGTTCAACGGCATGCCTGGATGAATGCCAACCCCCGCCCCCGTGCGATTCCACACTCATGATTAAATACGATGAACTCGGCGCCTCCGGGTCCGCGTCCACCACTATTTTAATGTTAAGATTATCTAAATAATTAAAAGGCACATCTAAATATGTTTAGGCTTAGCTAAAGTTATATACCATTTAGGGAATCCTCAAAGTATGAATCCAGGTACCTACGCTTGTGCGGGGTTTGATAAGAGCGCATCCTGCAGCGGCAACAGCATGGCGAGTTCGCCGGGTATCCCTATCTCCATGGCCAGAGTGGGGGACAAGGGTACCGTCGTCAGCATTTCTGGAAGGGAAGAGACCAAGAGATTCCTGGCGGGACTCGGATTCACACCGGGCACGGAGGTCAAGGCCGTCTGCGAGGCCAGTGGCAGCGTGATCCTCGACGTCAAGGGGTCGAAGATCGCCATTGACCGCAAGATGGCCTCCAAGATCCTGTTCTGCCCCGAGAGCTGATAGAATGAAGACACTGAAAGATGCCGAGGTGGGCTCCACGGTCAAGGTCGTGAAGCTTCACGGAGAGGGGGCTCTCAAGAAGCATCTGATGGACATGGGCATCACCAAGGGATGCCAGATCTACGTTCGCAAGGTGGCGCCCCTGGGCGACCCCATCGAGATCACCATCAGGGGCTACGAGCTCAGTCTCAGGAAAGGTGATGCGGAGAACATCGAGGTCGAGTGACCGCCCTGTTTTCTGACTCGCGCTGCGCGATTCTCGTTTCGTCCAGCGTGAGCTATGCAAGGAGAGAAGAATGATGAGTTTGACAATAGCATTGGCCGGTAACCCCAACAGCGGGAAGACCACCATGTTCAACAAGCTGACTGGTGCGAACCAGCGCGTCGGGAACTGGCCGGGAGTCACCATCGACAGGAAGGTCGGAAAGATCCGCGGGACTGACTACGAGCTCGTGGACCTCCCCGGAATCTACTCGCTGTCGCCGTACTCCCCGGAAGAGATCGTATCAAGGAACTTCCTGATAAACGACAGACCGGACGCAGTCATCAACATCGTGGACGCGACGAACCTGGAGAGGAACCTCTTCCTCACCCTCCAGATCATAGACACGGGGATACCCACCGTCGTCGCGCTGAACATGATGGACCAGGTCCGCAAACTGGGTGACAAGATCGACGTGGAGAAGCTCTCCAGGGATCTGGGATGCAAGGTCGTCCCGGTCTCCGCCCTCAACGCCGAGGGTATAAAGGAGCTGGTCGCGGCGGTCGGGGAGGTCGCAGAGGCCAAGCAGACCCCCGAGCCCATGTACTTCGACGGAGACGTCGAGGCTGTGGTCTCCCAGGCCAGGGAGGCTCTGAAAGGCAAGGTGCCCGACGAGGCGCTCAGGTTCTACGCCGTGAAGCTCGTCGAGAACGACAAGGCCGTCTGCGAGGAGTTCCCCGAGGCTGTGGACAGGATCTCGGGCGTCGTCAGGGAGCTCGAGGAGAAGAAGGACGACGACGCGGACTCCATCGTCGCGGACGGAAGGTACAACAGGATCACGGACATCGCGTCCGCTGCAGTCAAGAAAGCGCCGAGGGACGAGCGCGGGACGTTCTCCGACAGGGTCGACAGGATCGTCACCCACAGGATCTGGGGAATCCCGATCTTCATAGGCGTCATCGCCGTCGTGTTCTTCGGCATCATCGGATTCGCCTGGGGCGACTTCGAGATCGTCGGTATCGGTACGTGGTGCACCGACTGGGTGAACGACGTGTTCATCGGCGAGTGGATCGACCCCGCCGTCAGGGAGTGGTGCGAGAGCGACGGAACCTTCAGCGCCGTCGACGCGCTGCTCTGCTCAGGTATCGTGGGCGGAGTCGGAGCCGTCATCGGTTTCCTCCCCCAGATGCTGCTGCTGTTCCTCGCGCTGTGCATCCTCGAGGACATCGGATACATGGCGAGGATCGCGTTCGTGATGGACCGCGTGTTCAGGCACTTCGGTCTGTCCGGAAAGACCCTCATCCCCCTGCTCGTCGGAACCGGCTGCGGTGTGCCCGGAGTCATGGCCTCCAGGACCATCGAGAGCGAGAGGGACAGGCGCATCACCGCCATGACAACGACCTTCATACCCTGCGGCGCCAAGCTGCCGGTCATCGCCATGATCACCAGCGCCGTGTTCCCCGGAAACGGACTCATCGCCGTCTTCTGCTACGTCATGGGAATCGTCATGGTCCTCATCTCCGGAATCATCCTGAAGAAGCTGAAGAGCCTCTCCGGAACCCCCGCTCCGTTCATCATGGAGCTGCCCCCCTACCACATCCCCAGCGCGACCAACATCGTCAAGGGGACCCTGGACAGGGGATGGGCGTTCTGCAAGAAGGCCGGAACCATCATCCTGATCTCCTGTATCATCCTGTGGTTCCTCGCAAGCTACGACACCAGCCTGCACTACATCGGCGACAACGTCGGTGACGCGCAGTCCATCCTCGCCGCGTTCGGAGAGGCCGTCTGCGTCATATTCGCGCCCCTCGGATGGGGAGACAACTGGGAGCTCACCGTCGGAACCATCACCGGCCTCATCGCCAAGGAGAACGTCGTCGGAACCTTCGGCACCCTGTTCGGCATCGAGGCCGGGGACAACGGCGAGGGACTCGAGGTCGTCCTCTCCGGCATGCTGACCAAGTCCGCCGGACTCGGATTCCTGGCGTTCAACCTCATCTGCGCCCCCTGCTTCGCGGCCATCGGTGCCATGCACAGGGAGCTCGGCAAGTGGAAGGACACCGGAATGGCCGTCCTCTACCAGTGCCTGCTGGCCTACGCCGTCGCGCTGATCATCTACGGTTTCACCAGCTACATAGGCGGATGGAACTCCCTGGTCATCGACGGATCCCTGGTCGAACAGACCGCGCCGATCGGAAGCACGATCGCGGCGGTGGTGGTGCTCGCCATCATCGTCTACCTGCTGTGGGCCAAGGACCCGTTCAGACAGCTGTCCGGCAAGGACCAGTACGACGCCGAGGAGTGATGAGCGCATGAGCAACGACCTCGTCGTGGGAATAGTGATCGTCCTGTTGGTGGTCGCATCGGTCTCTTACATGATCTACCAGAGGAGGAAGGGCATCAGCAGCTGCGGGTGCAAGGACTGCACCCACTGCAAGTCCGGATGCCAGTCCAACGTGACCATCGACGAGGACGGACGCGACTGCTGCAAGAAGAACTGATTCCTCAGTCAAAACAGGGGCTCCGGCCCCGTCTTCCAACCCTCTTCTTATATCGCCTGGCCTCGGACGGCTGGATTGCATAACCCTGTTTTTCGTGAGAAATCGTCGGTTTATAACTTTGTTTTTCGTGAAAAACTCTGGTTTCATAACTCTGTTTTTCGTGATGAATCCAGGAAACACAACCCTGTAAATCGTGAGAATTATATCTATTCCCGATGATGTCCAGATATGACGATGAAGAGGAAGGTCTACGCAGAACTCCTTCAATGGAAACAAGGGAAGGGGGAATCCGCGCTCCTGATCGAGGGTGCGCGCCGTGTCGGCAAGACCTTCATCGCCGAGGAGTTCGGCAGGAACGAATACAAGAGCTACATCGTAGTGGATTTCACGAACGACGATGTCATCAACGCCTTCGAGCAATACCACAGCGACTTCGACCTTCTGTTCAGCAGCCTGTCGGCCATCTACAGCACAAAACTGTATGAGAGGGAGTCCCTGATCATCTTCGACGAGATCCAGAACTACCTCCGTGCGAGACAACTCATCAAACATCTGGTGAAAGACCGCAGATACGATTACATCGAAACCGGATCCCTTGTCTCGATAATGACCAAATCTTCCACCATCCTCATACCGTCCGAAGAGGACAGAGTGGAGATGTGTCCCATGGACTTCGAGGAGTTCCTGTGGGCCATGGGGGAGGATCAGGCTCTGGAGATGATAAGAGAATGCTTCGAAAGGAGATCTCCTGTCGGAGAGGCGGTCCACAAGAAGATGATGAGACTGTTCAAACAGTACATGCTCGTGGGAGGGATGCCACAGGCCGTAGCAGCATATGTGGAGTCCAGGGACTTCGAACAGGTCGATCGCGTCAAGAGACGCATCCTGGGCCTGTACAGGGAGGATATCGGAAAGTGGCCCGGCGAGATCACCAACCATGTCCGCAACATATTCGACCGCATCCCGGAAGAACTGAACAGAAAGGACAAGGTGTTCACACTGTCCACCATCGACAAGAACGCGAGGATGAGGGAGTACGAAGATTCGTTCATGTGGCTTGTGGACGGCCGCATCGTTAACCTCTGCCTGAACTCCAACAATCCAGAGATAGGACTCTCCGTTTACAGCGACAGGCCCACGTTGAAATGCTACATGGCGGACACTGGGCTCCTGGTGACCCATGCCTATTCGGACCGCAGATACCTAGAGAACGAACTCTACAAGGACGTTCTCCTCAACGGGATCGGAGTCAACGAGGGAATGGTGATGGAGAACGTCGTTGCACAGACCCTGGTCTCGCTCGGCGACAGACTGTTCTTCTACTCGAGAGGGCGCAACGACCCGGATGGACAGATGGAGATAGATTTCCTCATAAGAAGAGGCGGAAGGATCTATCCGGTCGAGGTGAAGTCCTCCAACCGCAGCCGCGACCACAAATCCCTGGACGACTTCCGCAGAAGATTCGGGAAGAGGCTCGGACAGTCATACGTGATTCACTCGAAGGACCTCTCCGTCGAGAACGGGATCGTCTATCTGCCGGCGTACATGGCGATGTTCGTGTGATGGATTGGATGCCACCGTATGTTCTTCTCCATCATAGTGAACGCCGGTTCAGCCCCTCAGACACATCAGGATGAGGTCCCTCGTGCCCGTGCGGAAGCGAGTGCCTCGCCCTCCCTGAAGGCTAGTCCGCCATATCCATGATCTCATCCATGAGACGCCCCTTGCTTCCCTCGTTCGGTAAACCCCATCCCGGAATCGGTGAAACTGCACATCCGACCGCATTGCGTTTCACATCGGTCTTGATCGTTTCTGACGATACGCTTCTAGGAAATTTATTATAGCAATGGGGGATAACGCCGTTACATGAAATACAGATGCCCCCTTTGCGGATACATCTACGATGAGGAGGCGGAAGGCGTCAAGTTCGCCGACCTCCCCGATGACTGGTGCTGCCCCGTCTGCGGAGAGCCCAAGTCCGAGTTCCAGCCCCTCGAGGAGTGATTCAGCTCCCGTCTATGTGGATGAGCTGCGTGTTCTGCCTGCGACGGATGTCCTCGACGAACTCCTGGGCGATCCTGTTGCCGGCAGCCGCCGCCCTCCCGAAGAACTCGAAACCCCTTACCTGATTCTTCTCCACCCCTAGACCCTCGAAGTACATCCTGCCGACCATGAACAGCGCGTCGCCGTCCCCCGTGTCGGCAACCCTGCTGTAGAGCTCGAACGCCTTCTCCAGATCCTTGTCGGTCCCCTCGCCCTCGTAATACATCGTGGCCATGTTGAACGTGGCCGGCATGAACCCCGCATCTGACGCGGAACGGTACCATGACAGAGCCGCCTTCGCGCCGCCCGGGACGACACCGTCCCTCGCCAGGGTGGCCATCTTGAACATCGCCTCCGGTACCCCGGCGACCGCCGACATCCTGAACATCCTGACCGCCTCGTCCATGTCCTTCTCGGCACCCACACCCTCGGAGCGCATGTACCCGACCTTGAACATCGACAGGGGGTCTCCCGCCTCGGCCGCCTTGCTGTACCAGTGGAAAGCCTTGACGGTGTCCTGAGGAGTGCCGTAGCCGTAGAGGTATATCCCCGCGATCTCCGGATAGGCCTGCTCCATCCCGGCGTTGGCCGCCCTCTCGAACCAGAACCTGCACTTCTCGGGGTCCTCCCCCGCCCCGGCGGCTCCGCTGTAGTAGGCGCCTAGACGGTACATCGACGGCGGATGACCGGCCTCCGCCGCCGCTGTGTAGAGCTCCAGTGCCCCTTCGGGGTCGCGCTCCGTGCCGACGCCGGACATCTTCATCTCCGCCAGTCCGAAGAAGGCGTTGGGGAAGCCCTGCTGGGCGGCCTCGACGAAGAGGTCGTAAGCCGCCTCCGGGTCGGTGGGGTACAATCTAACAGCCCTGTCGCAGAGCTCCGCGGGATCCGTCATGCAACCCGCATGAGCCAGCGGACGATATGAGCCTTGCCGTCGGGTCTTCTTCGATTTTCGTAGTCCGGGACTGGACACTTTTTCAATGAGAATGACAATCCCGTCTCCATGACGAAGGGACCTTTGGTCACAGCCGCGGCGGTTCTCGCCACAATTCTCATCATACTGTCCTTCGCAGTGGTGCTCGCCCCGGAGCACATCGCGGTCATCGGGGCCGTCGCCGGCGTGGTTGCCCTGATCGCAGTCATAGTGATGGTCATCATGTTCTTCCGCATGAAGGGGCAGAGCTGAGATGGATGAGGAACTCGTATGCCAGGCACATGAGGTGCACAAGGACGCTGTCGAGAGAGCCAGCGGATTCATGCCCGACCCCGAGACGATCGAACAGCTTGCCGACTTCTTCAAGATCTTCGGGGACGGCACCAGGGTGAAGATAATGCTGGCACTGGACGCCGGAGAGATGTGCGTGTGCGACATCAGCGAGACTCTGGGTATGTCCATGTCGGCGGTCTCACATCAGCTCAGGATGCTTAGGGACGCCCACCTCGTGACCTCGCGCAGGGAGGGGAGGTCCATCTACTACTCACTTTGCGACGACCACGTGAAGACGGTCCTAGAGACGGCCCTGGAACATGTAGGCGAGGAGGGATGACGCCGGCGCCTACGACATTCGTATCCGACCTGACCCGTGAAATTAGTTTAGGTGCCAGTGTTATATCTGCTACGAATTTCGTAGGACAAAGTGTCACTGCGTCTTGATGTTTTTATATCAATATGCGTTTACGAAATTCGATGGGAAATGAAGGTTGGAATAGACCTCGGAACAACGTACTCTGCAGTTGCAAGATATGACAGAAACTCCAACAAACCGGTTATGATTCCCAACGCCTTCGGAAAGGAGATCACCCCCTCTGTGATATGCTTCCTCGACGACGGCGACATTCTCGTGGGCGAGGACGCCAAAGACATGCAGTCCAACGGAACCGGAGTCAATGCCGCGGCTTTCAAGAGGAACATGGGAGACGGATCCATCGCGGTCAGCTTCAACGGAAAGGACTACACCTCCGAGGACCTGAGCGCCATGCTCCTCAAGCACCTCATCGCCGATGCCGAGAAGGCCACCGGCGAGAAGATCGACGAGGCCGTCATCACGGTCCCCGCCTACTTCAACGACTTCCAGAGGACCGCCACCATCCGCGCCGGCGAGTCCTGCGGCGTCAAGGTCCCGAAGATCATCAACGAGCCCACCGCGGCCGCGATCTCGTACGGGTACAAGCACTCCTCCGACAAGACCGTCATGGTCTACGACCTGGGAGGAGGGACCTTCGACGTCACCATAGTCAGGATCAGCAAGGGGAACATCGAGGTCGTCGGAACCGAGGGGAACCACATCCTCGGAGGGAAGGACTGGGACGCTGCCATCGTCAAATACGTCTGCGACCAGTTCATCGACGAGTTCGACGTGGACCCCAGGGACGACCTCCCCACAAAGAACGAGCTCATCGTCGCCGCGGAGGGATACAAGAAGACGCTGTCCATCGCCGAGAGCGTCACGATCCCCCTGAACTACGACGGCTACAACGCAAAGTACACCTTGACCAGGGACGAGTTCGAGTCCATGACCGAGCACCTCCTCGTGGCCACCAAGGACGTCTGCGTCGACCTGATCCAGGACCTCGGAATGTCCTGGACCGACATCGACGAGATCCTGCTCGTGGGCGGATCCACCAGGATGCCGTCCGTCGCCAGGTTCCTCAAGGACCTCACCGGCAGGGAGGTCATCGCACACAGCGACACCGACCTCGCGGTCGCCAAGGGAGCCGCCATCACGGCGGAGCTCTACTGCAGCAACGCCACCGGTCTCAGGGCCATGCAGATCGCCGACGTCACCGCACACAGCCTCGGAATCCTCTCCGTCAGCCAGGACGGGAAGAAGTTCGTCAACGAGATCATGATCAAGAGGAACTCCAAGGTCCCCTGCACCGTCCGCAGGCAGTTCACCATCAAGAAGGGCAACGTCACGGACAAGATCGAGGTCTTCACCCTCCAGGGCGAGTCCAGGGTGCCCCTCGACTGCAACGTCCTCGCCAAGGTCGTCATCTCCGGCTTCTACAACAGGGGCCAGGGGGTCATCGTCGACATCGAGTACAACTACGACGAGAACGGGGTCGTCAACATCACCGCCTTCCAGGACGGGGAGCCACTCCAGGTGGAGGCGCAGCCCGTGCCCGAGGACATCAGGTGGATGGGCGGAAGCCCGAGGGACAGGCCCAGCGACGAGGCCATCCTCAAGAACATCGCGATCTGCGTCGACCTGTCCAGGAGCATGGACGGCGAGCCCATCGAGGCCGCCAAGCAGTCCATCCGCGACTTCGTCAACACCCTGCAGGACAAGGACACCTACTTCGCCCTCATCGGTTTCGGCGACAAGATCAAGGTCGTCCAGGAGCTCAGCAACGACCCGCGCACGATCCTCGGTTCCATCGACGACCTCAAGGTCAAAATGGTCGGAAGGGGAACGGACGCCAGCCCGCTCGACGTCGCCCGCAGCATGCTCGCCAGGCCCGGAGTCGGCATCATCGTCGTGCTGACCGACGGAATCTGGGGCAAGAGGGACAAGGCTGTCGAGCAGGCCATGGGATGCAGGTCCGACAACATCACGATCATCGCGGTCGGTCTCGGCGAGGCCGACACATCGTTCCTCAGGCAGATCGCCACCGTCGACGACGGCGCCCTGTTCACAACCATCGACAGGCTCGGCGACACGTTCGGAACCATCGCGACCGCGATCACGTCCGGCAACATGGGACTCTCCGTCAGGGAGGGCGGACCCGGACGCACCAACCTCTCCGAGCACGAGTGATTGAGGACGTCACATGGCAGAGAAGAGACAGAACTACTGTCAGCTGCTGGGACTCAACCCTCTGAAGGAGTCCACCTACAGCACCGAGGCCATCCTCAAGAAGATCGACACCAAGAGGGGCAAATGGGCCAACGACAGCAGGAACAAGCAGAACGACACCGAGCAGCGCTTCAAGTCCGAGCGCCTGGTCGAGATGACCTCCGACATGGAGAGGGTCATGAAGGACCCCGTCCTGAAGAGGAAGGAGTTCAGCGACGCCCAGAGCATCCTCAAGGGCAAGGTCCAGAAGCTGAGGATGGACTGCATCATCCTCAGCGACGGCTCCTACATAGCCCTCCCCGGCGCAGCGGACAGCTACACCAAGAAGCTCCACTGGGAGGGCGTGACCAAGAGCGACGTCCTCAAGCTCGCCGGCATCAAGGAGGGCAATCCCCCC
>ERZ1673744.843-NODE-843-length-34621-cov-7.256726_pt1 | contig 34621 bp, 27 predicted proteins | sample MGYA00580207_ERZ1673744 | MGnify/ENA primary metagenome ERZ1673744 (study PRJEB41218, sample SAMN15661751) | gut metagenome | host: Homo sapiens | place: Canada: London | collected 2015-08-20/2019-03-30 | study: EMG produced TPA metagenomics assembly of... | reverse complement strand
ACTACAACCTACTTTTTAAGAACAAAATCGGCGAAAGCTCACTTGACATTCACCAAAGCTTTTTTATCGAGCCCGCGAAGCACAAGAACACACGGCGCTCGCCCGCTCGACCTTTTATGCCTATATCGCCAAGGGCCTGCTGCCGCCGCCGATCAAGGTTGGAGACCGCGCCTCGGCTTGGCTCGTCTCTGAGATCGTTGCCGTCAATAAGGCACGTATTCTCGGCAAGACGAATGAAGAAATCAAAGCGCTCGTGATCTCGCTCGTCGAGGCTCGTTCTCGAATGGAGGACGACGCCGATGAGTGAGACGCAGAACCAGAAGGGGTATGTCCTGTCGATGGGACTTCTTTCAAACGAACGCCTTGAGGTTTCAAATGCCGAATTTCTTCATGAAGCTTTTGCCATTTCTGCCGCTCATTGCGGAGATTGTTGCCCTGTTACTGTGTCTTTCGTTGGCAATCCTTCCCGCGATGCTCGCTGGGTAGCCCGCCCTTTCACGGGCAACGATGCGCCCGAATCCGACCATGCGAACAACTACTTCGCCCTCTCGGCATTCATGCCGGATTTAGAAGGCACCTACCATCGGCGCAAGAAGTCTTTTGCCGCGCAGTTTGTCGTGGCGCTTGACGATGTGACGCCGGTCGTTGTCGAGGGAAAGCAGAAAGCCCAGATTCCCTTCAGCCGTGTCTCACTGCCCCCAACGTATGTGCTCGAGACCTCCGAGGGCAACTTTCAGGTGGGTTACTTTCTCCGCGAGCCCATCCTTGATCGCGGTGAAGCAGAAGACCTTTCAAAAGCGATCATCGCTTCGGGGTTAAGCGATCCCGGCGCGGGCGGCCCCTGCGCGCGCCTGATGCGACTGCCGATCGGATGCAACGGAAAGTATCAGCCTGAATTCCGCTGCCGTTTGAGATTGTGGGCACCAGAACGCCACTACACCATTGATGAGCTACGCGAAGGGCTTCAGATACGTTTCCTCGGCGCGTCACGCGTCAAACAGCCAACGGCTGCTTTGCTAGGCAACGCTCATCAACCCGCCGCAGAAGGTAATGCGGTCTACACGCCTGCGCCGACGACGAACATCGTACTTCTGGCCCTAAGCGAACGCGGTCTATTGAAGCGCGAAGTTGCGCCCGGTAAATATGAGCTGACTTGCCCTTGGGTCAATGAGCATACGGGTCAGGTCGATAGCGGCGCAGTCTATTGGGTTCCGGATGAGAATCACCCCCATGGTGCCTTCAAGTGCCAGCACGGGCATTGCATTGGGCGCGGCATCTCGGAGCTGCTGGATTACTTGGGCATCGATCATGAAGCAGCGCTTATGAAGGCGCGCATTACGACCGCGCCGGGCGAGGTCAATCGCATCGTTGCGGCGGCCGAGACGGAACTCGCGCGAACCGAACTCTACTTTCAGCGCAGCGGGCGCGTCGTTCGGCTTGAGCGATCGTCGATTACAGGTAACTTACAGCTTCAGGAAGTCAATGCCAACAGCTTGCTTGTGGATTTGTCAGCACTGACGCGCTGGCAGCATTACGACGGGAGATCAAAGAAGGTCGTTCCCTGTGATCCTTCGCCCAAGTATCTGTCAGCCATCCTTGAAAGCGGGCGACATCAAGCGTTGCCTGAAATCATCGGCATTGCAAGGCAGCCCATGATTGATGGGCGCGGCAGGGTTTCAAAGAAGGCGGGCTATAACGCTGCTAACAAGCTCTACGCGGATTTTGATGAACGCGCATACGAGGTGCTGGATAGCCCAACGCAGGAAGACGCACTCAAGGCGCTTGCTGAGCTTGAAACGCTGCTGGAGGAATTCCCCTTTGAAGCCGAGTGCGACAAGAGTGCAGCCCTCTCCGCCATTTTGACGGCAGTGGTTCGCTCGCAGCTTAAGTTGGCTCCGATGATCCATGTGCAGGCGCACTTGCCGGGGTCAGGGAAGTCGTATCTAACGGCGTTGATTGCAGCTTTCGCCACGGGCGACGAAGTGGCGGCGTCGAGCTTTCCCAAGGACGATGAAGAGTGCCGGAAGTTCCTTCACTCACAGCTGCTTGCATCGCCCGCAGCCATCATCTTCGACAACCTGACGACAGACATCTACGCCTTCAAAAGCCTCTGCATGGCGATTACAGAGCCCACATTCAACGCGCGCATTCTTGGTTCGAGCCGCACGGCAGAGGCGAGCACGCGAACGCTGATCCTGTCAAGCGGCAACAATGTCGGCCCAGTCGAGGATATGACAAGGCGAGTACTGACGATCTATCTGAATCCGGCCGAGCCAAATCCCGCGGAACGGACGTTTCAGCATCCGAATCTCATTGACGAGTTGAGAGCAAATCGCGCTCATTTTGTATCGTGCGCGCTCACAGTGATTTCGGCATGGATGCTTGCAGGCCGGCCGCGCACAAATTGTATGAAAACGCTCAATTCCTTCATGCAATGGGGCGAGTGGTGTCGCCTGCCGTTGCTCTGGCTGGGGCGAAGCGATCCGGCAACTCGCTTGTTTGAGCTGATGGCGAATGATCCTGAGCGGGAACAGACAGCACGAATCTTCGACGTGCTTCACAGGGTCTTCAATGGCTCCACGTTCAGCGTCAAGAACGTGGCGACAAAGATTCACTTCTCGGGATTCGAAGATGACATTTTCGACGCTTTCGAAGAAGCGGGCTTGAGCTCGGGCGGTTCGCTGGATCGCCGACGCCTTGGATGGTGGTTCAGAAGGAAAAACGGCTGGACGGCAAACGGCCTCAAGCTCGTCAAGCTGCCCTCGTCAGGAAAGCAAATCGTATATCGCTTGGAGGTTTAGCCGTCGCCGTCCACAAATCCTTGTGATCAGGATTCCGACGTTCCATTCTAAGGTGTTGGCTATGAATAAAGTTGAAAAGATAGATGAAAAGAATGGCTACGCAGCTGTGCGCTTCAATGCTGTGAAGCATGGAATTCTCTCTCGAGAGACGATATTGCCCCACGAATCCCGTGAAGACTATGAATCTTTGCTCAATGAGCTTCGCGAGGAATATGCGCCGAATGGCCCGACTGAGAATGCTTTAGTTGAAGAGCTCGCCTCGATCCTATGGCGCAAGCGCCGCGTACTTGCGGCCGAAGGTGCCCAGATAAATAGCGGCATCGCTCGCACCATGACAAATTCACATCGGCTTGTCAATACTGCGACGCCATTCCTCCCAATGATTACAGGTAATCAATTCTCGGGCGATGAATCGTTGCCCGTGCGCGAAATCTTAGCACTCGATGCCGATGGCCTTGAGCGAAGAAGGGAAGCCCTTCGAGCTGTGTACAACGCAGTGGACAAGTCGCGCCGTATTCTGGATCAGGGCGGAAGAGGTGCTGCACGCAAGGCGATCGAGGCGCTGCCGAATTCACTGACTGAGCTTTGGTACGCGAAGGATCGATACGGCGAAACCATCTATCAGGTGGACCGCTTCATGGAAAACGAAGTGCTGCCGCATCTTTCCGAGGAGAAAAGGCTGCTTGAAAACGCAGACGCCTTGCGTCGTCAAGCTCTCGGAAGTGCTGTTACCGGCCTGCCTTTCGAGTCGATCGCCCGTTATGAAGCGCATCTGGACCGTAAATTCGAACGAACGCTGTCCATGCTCATCAAGCTCAAAGCTATGAAGGCAGTGCCTGTGGATAACGGCGCTTTGCCTGCGGGAGAGGAAGAACGGTGAATGCTTCCCAAGAAGTTCAATAGAAATTAGCTATCGATTTGGGGAAAAGATGGGCGGATTCGGAAGCGGCAGAGTCAGTACACGGCACAAGGAGCGAGTCGAGAATACCCGATTTATTCGTGCCCAGTGGGTTAGGGATCAATGGTCGACGCTTAAAGCGGGCATAACAACGAGAGTCAGCTGGACGCGCGGCGGCGAGCCTTACGGTGAAGCAGGTGTTTCGCTGATCGACAAACGACTGCACATTGAATACCGGCAGCGCGCTGCGGGTGAGGATGAGTGGCAGGATGTACACGAGGTTGTCGAGTTCTCCTACTCGACACCGCATTTCGGGGGCAAGCGCTTATGGCTGCAGTGCCCTCATTGCGGGCATCGAGTCGCCGTGCTCTATTGCAGCAAGGTCGTTGCGTGCCGACGGTGTTTGCAGCTTGCCTATCGAACTGAGGGCGAAGATGCAATCGCTCGCCTGCGCTCGAAGGCGGCGAAACTCAAGGAACGGCTGGGCGGGAATCCTTACCAGCGGCCGAAGGGGATGCATCAGAAAACCTTTTCGAGGCTCAGGGATCGATATTTCGCTGCCTGCTTCAGTGCAGACGAGCTCTCTGACCAACGTTGGGCCAAGTTGCAGAAGCGATTCTTACAGCTATCAGCAGGGGTGAGCTCATTGAGCGCGTGGAGTTAGGAAATATCTATCTGTTTCGGAATTTGGCGTGTGTTTGTCTATCGCGAGTAGGAGATGGGGGGTTTTTGGGGTTTTAGGGGTTTCAAACGGCCATCGGGGAAAAATTGTCAGCGATGGATATAGTGATATAATGCGCACAGGTATCGACGGGCTCCCGCCGAGCGAGTCGGGCGGAAGCGGTGGAACCTCTAGTGAAATTCTTATGATGGGTAGGATGATGGGTAATCGCTTTAGAACCTGTCACGAAGCCTTATTTCATGGGAAACTATTGCTACCACCCCTGCCACAAGACAGATGACCGATATCCTGGACAAACAAAAGTCCGGGATTTTTTTTGCTTTTTCGATCTAGAATCGAATTTGTTCTTCGTTTTCGGGGAGTGAGCCGATTACAGGCTCCTCATCGGGTCATATGGCCGACTTCACCTCTCAAACCATTCTCGAGGCGGCGCTTCTCACGTCCAGAAAGCCCCTGACCATCCGGGAGATGAGGCGTCTTTTCAATGACGGGCCGTCCGCGAAGACGATCCGTCAGGAGCTCGAGGCGCTCCAGCGCTTCTGGGAAGACCGCGGCATGAGGCTCGAGGAGCTCGCTGACGGCGGCTGGCGCTTCCGCACGGCGCCCGGAGCCATGACCTGGCTCGCGCGTCTCGAGGAGGAGCGCCCGGCCCGCTACTCCCGCGCCGCGATGGAAACGCTTGCCATCATTGCCTACCGGCAGCCGGTGACGAGAGGCGACATCGAGGAAATCCGCGGCGTCACGCTCACCGCGCAGCTTCTCAAGCAGTTTGAGGACCGCGGATGGATCGAAACCGTGGGCTGGCGGGAGACGCCGGGACGACCGGCGCTCCTTGGAACAACGAAGAAATTTTTGAATGATCTGGGTCTCAAAAGCCTGGCAGAGCTGCCCAATCTGAAGGAAGCGCCGTCCGAGGACTTTGAGCTCGGCGACGAAAACCCGGAGGCGCAGGAATCGCCCGGTATCGGCTCGATGCAGCTGCAGGAGGAACTTAATTTTGACCAGGAACGAAACGAAGGGTCGCGGGAATCGCCCGCAGGGCCCGCAGATGAAGAAGCGCACGCCCTTCCGCGCGCCCATGAAGAAGCCCCGTCCGATGCGTCCGCGTCCGGAAGCGGCGGCCGAGGAAATGCCGGCGGAAGCGGGGTTTGAGGGGAATGTCCTCACCGAAAAGCTTCAGAAGGCGCTCGCCGATGCGGGCTGGGGGTCGCGCCGCGAGATGGAGCGCCTGATTGAATCGGGCGTCGTTACCGTGAACGGATCGCCCGCGAAGCTCGGCGACCGCGTGGGGGCGCTTGACGTCATCCGCGTGGAAGGCCGCCTCGTGCGCCGTCCGGCTCAGGAGCCGGGCGAAGCGCCGCGCGTGCTTCTCTACCATAAGCCCGCCGGCGAAATCGTGTCCCGCGACGACCCGGAAGGTCGTCCGAGCGTCTTCGATCACCTCCCGCGCGTTCCTGGCGGACGCTGGATTGCAGTGGGGCGCCTGGACTTCAATACCGAGGGGCTTCTCATCTTCACGACGTCCGGAGCGCTCGCCAACCGCCTCATGCATCCGCGCTACGAAATGGAGCGCGAGTACGCCGTGCGCACGGTGGGCGAGCTTCCCGTCGAGGACGAGCAGAAGCTTCTTACCGGCATCGAGCTCGAGGACGGTCCGGCAAAGTTCCTGACGCTCAACGACGAGGGCGGCAAGGGCCTCAACCACTGGTACACCGTCACGATTCGCGAAGGCAGAAACCGCGAGGTGCGCCGTCTCTTTGAAGCGGTGAATCTCACGGTCTCGCGCCTGATCCGCGTGCGCTACGGCGCCGTGGAGCTCCCCTCCGGGCTCCTGCGCGGAAAGATGAAGGAGCTCGAGCCCGCGGACGTGAAGCGCTGGATTGCAGAGCTTGATCGCCTCGACAAGCAGTCGACCCCGGAAGCCCAGGCCGAGAAGGCCGCGCAGGTGAAGGCGGAGAAGGCCGCCGCGCGCATCCGCTGGCGCGAACGCATGGAAAGGGAGGAGCGCGAAGCCGAGGAAGCCCCGAGGAAGCGGCGCCCGGAAGGCGCTTCCGACCGTACGGGCGTGCCCTTCAAGGGCGGGCGCGACCTGTCGGCGCGACCCACGCAGCGCGCCTATCAGAAGGGCTGGAAGGATGGCGACTCTGAAGGCGCAAAGCGCGCGGATCGCGGCGACCGTTCCGAGCGCACCGAACGCTCGCAGCGCGTTCCCCGCGGCATCGGCGCGGCGAGAGGCTCCCGCGGACCGAGAGGCGGCCGTCTCTGATGAAAGCGTTTTGAGAATCGCACATGAGCTCTCCCGGAGGAAGCACGTTCTCTCCAGGAGAGCAAAGACGCAAATTTGCTTCTCTCAGCGCTTGCGCCGCCGCCGCGATTCTCCTAAAATCAGGCCCATTCTTCAGAGCCGGTCAGAGCCGCTTTTCTTTACGGAAGGCCGGAGACCGAATGCCCCCAGGCGCTTTTCTTTGCCTGCGGGCAGCGAAAACCGCCCCTGCGGGCCTTTTTTCCAGTTTGCTCTGAGACGTCGCATTCTGGCAGCGCGCCGCTCACAATCTGAGCGGAAGGATTTTCTAGAGCGTCTGCCGCCTGCTGGTCCGCTTCGGGAGAGAGTTGCATCAGACGACTCCGGGCTGACGGACTGCATGGAGAGAGAAATGGGCAGGGATGCCCATTTTTTTTTGATTTCAGCGGAACGCGGCGCCCTGATTCCGGAGGATGACTCCGGGGTCTCGGGGGGCCCTTTTCGCATGTTTGAAGGATTTGTCAATCAATGAATTCATCCTCCGGAGCGCTGAGCGCCCTTGTGGAAAAGACGGTTGAAGGACTCGGATACGAGTTCGTCGACTGCGAGCGTCTCGCGCGCGGCCTGGTTCGCGTGACGATCGACACGACCGCCGAGGGCGGGATTTCGCTTGAGGACTGCGAGCGCGTGAGCGATCAGCTTACGCACCTCTTCACGGTCGAGGACATCGCCTACGATCGTCTTGAGGTGTCTTCGCCCGGCGTTGAGCGGCCTCTGAAGCGCGCCCGCGACTGGAAGCGCTTTGAGGGCGAACTCGCCGCGCTCGAGCTCTTCGCGCCTCTCAAGGCCGAAGGCTTCCCCGAAGCCGGCCGCAGAAAGCTCGAGGGCCGCATCATCGGCATTTCCGGTGAATCGGGCGCCGAAGAGATTGAATTCGATTATTTCGAAGTCGACGTGGCCCGTACGCCTCGCGCTGCAGCGCTTCGCGCGAAGAAGAAGAAGACGGTTGAATCCGCGCCCGTGCGCGTCGTCTTCCCGCTCTCCGACGTCGAGCGCGCCCATCTGATTAAGGAACTCAATTTCAAGGGGTAATGAAAAAATGAACAGCCGTGAAATGCTCGAGCTCGTCGACGTGCTCGCCCGCGAAAAGAACGTCGAAAAGGACATCGTCTTCGGCGTCCTCGAAATTGCGCTCGCGAGCGCCGTGAAGCGCGCCCGCTTCCCCGGTGAAGATGCCGACATTCTCGTGCGCGTCAACCGCGCCACGGGCGAATTCACCGCCGTGCGCCGCTGGCTCGTCGTGCCCGATGAGGAGGGCCTTCAGGAACCCGATCGTCAGGAAATGTTCTCCGACATTCATGACGAATTCCCGGATCTTCAGCCGGGCGACTACATCGAGCGCCCCATTGAAAACGTGGACATCGATTCCGCCGGCCGCCGTTTTGCTCAGGACGCCAAGCAGGTGATCCTGCAGCGCCTGCGCGACGCCGAACGCGAACAGATCCTCTCGGAATTCCTCGCGAAGAACCAGTCGATCGTGAACGGCCTCATCAAGCGCATGGACAAGGGCGATGCGATCGTTGAGATCGAGCGCCTCGAAGCGCGCCTCCCCCGCAATCAGATGATCCCGCGCGAAAACATGCGCACGGGCGACCGCGTTCGCGCCTACGTCGACCACGTGGGCGAGACGCCGAAGGGAAAGACCGTCTTCCTCTCGCGCACGTCGCCGGAATTCCTCAAGAAGCTCTTTGAGCTCGAGGTTCCCGAAATCGAGGAAGGCATCATCGAGATCAAGGCTGCCGCCCGCGATCCGGGCGCCCGCGCCAAGATCGCCGTCACGTCGCACGACCAGAGGGTCGATCCGATCGGCACCTGCATCGGCATGCGCGGCTCGCGCGTCAATGCCGTGACGGCCGAGCTTTCGGGCGAAAGAATCGACATCGTCGTCTGGAATGCCGACCCCGCGCAGTTCGTCGTCGGCGCGCTCGAACCCGCCAAGGTCCGCTCGATCGTGATGCTCGAGGACACCCACACGATGGAAGTCGTCGTCGACGAGGACAACCTCGCCGTTGCGATCGGCCGCGGCGGCCAGAACGTGCGCCTTGCTTCCGAACTCACCGGCTGGCAGATCAACATCCTCACGCAGACCGAAGCGAGCGAGAAGCGCGAGGCTGAAGTCTCCCGCATCCGCGAGGACTTCATGAAGAACCTCGACATCGACGAGGCGGCTGCGAACGTGCTCATTTCGGAAGGCTTCTCCTCGGTTGAGGAAATCGCCTACGTGCCCGAGAAGGAGCTCTACTCGATCGAAGCCTTCGACCGCGAGACGATCGAGGAGCTCCGCGCCCGCGCCCGTAACAAGCTTCTTGCCGACGCCATCACGCGCGAGGAGAACCTGAGAAAGGCCGATCCGGAGATGCTCAAGCTCGAGGGCATGACCAACGACCTCGCGAGCAAGCTCGTGAGCCGCGGCGTGAGAACGCTTGACGACCTCGCAGACCTCGCCACCGAAGAGCTCGTCGAGATGACGGGGCTTGAAGAGGAAGCCGCCAAGAACCTCATCGTCGGCGCCCGCGCCCATTGGTTCGGCGAAGGCGAAGCCCACGAAGCCGAAGCGAAGAAGGCCGAATAACGCTCCCGCGGGAGCAGTCCAGAAACAACCCGATATCCCGCGCGAATGCGGCGGGGCGGAAGCGAAAGCGATCCTGACGGATCCCCCTTTCCGCCCCAGGAAGCCCCAAGAAGCGCCGCGTTCGAAGGAGTAGAAAAATATGACCATGACGGTTAAGGAATTTGCGCAGGAACTGAAGGTCCCTGCGAAGACCCTCATTACGCAGCTGCGTGCTGCCGGCGTCGACAAGTCGAACGAAACCGATACCCTTTCCGATGCCGACAAGAGCCGGCTCCTCGACAGCCTGCGCATCGAGCGCACGCAGTCGAGCCAGAGGAAGATCACGCTCACCCGCAAGGAAAAGAGCGTGATCAAGCAGAGCGACGCCTCGGGGCGCGCTCACACGATTCAGGTCGAGGTGAGAAGAAAGCGCGTCTTCGTGAAGAATCCCCAGATGCAGGCCGAAGAGGAGGCGCGCATGGAGGCTGAAGCCCGTGCGATCGCCGAACGCCGCGCCGCTGAGGAGAAGGCCCGCCAGGAGGCGGAAGCCGCCCGCAGGAAGGCTGAGGAAGAGCGCCGCGCCGCCGAGGAAAAGGCCCGCCGCGAACGCGAGGAAGCCGAGCGCGCCGCCGCTGCCGCCCGCGCCGCCGAAGCGGCCAAGGCGGCCGAGGAGGCCCGCGCCCGCGAAGAGGCTGCGAAGAAGTCTGCCGACGAGGCCGCTCTCAAGGCTGCCCGCCGCGAAGTCGAAAAGGCGAAGCTCGAGGCTGAGGTCGCTCAGGCGACGTCCGCGCGCATGGAGGCTGAGGCCGCCGCCAACGCCCGCCGCGAGGCCGCGAGGAAGAAGGCCGAGGAAGAAGCCCGCCGCATCCGCGAGATGATGAACCGCAAGGCAGGCGTCCTCACGGCCAAGAAGCCCCCGAAGGAAGAAAAGCCCAAGGTTGAGGAAAAGCCCGCCCAGCCCCAGAAGGCTGCCGCGCGCGACGAGAAGAAGCCCGCGCAGCAGCCGCGCCGCAACAATGCGACGCGTCCGGCCGCAGCGCCCGCCAATTCCGGCGAAAAGCGCTCCCACGGCGACAAGAAGGGCGCCCGCCGTCAGCAGCAGAACGGCGACTGGCAGGAAAACGACCGCAAGGGCCGCGGCCTCAAGACCCGCGGCGCGGTGGAGGATGAGTCCTCGTCGAGCGGATGGCGCACGGCCCGCGGCCGCAGGAGCCAGGACCGTCATCGTCAGGACGCCCCCGTGCAGCAGGCTCAGGAGCCGGTGGTGCGCGAGGTGACCGTGCCCGAGACGATCTCGGTGGCGGACCTTGCCCACAAGATGGCCGTGAAGGCGACCGAAGTCATCAAGACCCTCATGACGATGGGGCAGATGTGCACGATCAACCAGATGCTCGACCAGGATACGGCGATGCTCGTCGTCGAGGAAATGGGCCACAAGGCGATCGCCGCCAAGGCGGACGATCCGGAAGCCTGGCTCGGCGAAATCGAGGAAACGGAAGACTATCCCGAGAAGCCCCGTCCCCCGGTCGTCACCATCATGGGCCACGTCGACCACGGCAAGACGTCGCTCCTCGACTACATCCGCCGCGCGAAGGTTGCGGCCGGCGAAGCGGGCGGCATCACGCAGCACATCGGCGCCTACCATGTGAAGACGCCGCGCGGCATCATCACGTTCCTCGACACCCCGGGCCATGAAGCCTTTACGGCCATGCGCGCCCGCGGCGCTCAGGCGACCGACATCGTGATTCTCGTGGTGGCGGCCGACGACGGCGTGATGCCCCAGACGCAGGAAGCGATTTCGCACGCCCGCGCTGCCGGCGTTCCGCTCGTCGTCGCGATCAACAAGATCGACAAGCCCGAAGCCAATCCCGAACGCGTGAAGCAGGAGCTCGTCACCGCAGGCGTCATTCCTGAGGAATACGGCGGCGACGTTCCCTTCTGCCCGGTTTCCGCGAAGACCGGCCAGGGCGTCGACGAACTTCTCGAAAACGTGCTTCTGCAGGCCGAAATGCTCGACCTCAAGGCGCCTGAGGAAGGTCCCGCCAAGGGGCTCGTCATTGAGTCGCGCCTCGACAAGGGCCGCGGCCCCGTGGCCTCGATCCTCGTTCAGTCGGGCACGCTCCACCGCGGCGACGTGGTGCTCGTGGGCGCCGAATTCGGCCGCGTGCGCGCGATGATCAACGAGCTCGGCAAGTCGCAGAACACCGCCGGCCCCTCGATCCCGGTTGAGATTCAGGGTCTCTCGGGCGTCCCGCAGGCGGGCGACGAGGTGATTTCGCTCGCCGACGAAAGAAAGGCTCGCGAAATCGCGCTCTTCCGCCAGGGCAAGTACCGCGACGTGAAGCTCGCCAAGGCGCACGCCACGAACCTCGCCAACCTCTTCGCCGATGTGGGCGAGGGCGAAGTGAAGACGCTTCCCCTCATCATCAAGGCGGACGTTCAGGGCTCGCAGGAAGCGCTCATCCATGCGCTCACCCAGCTCTCGAACAACGAGGTTCGCGTGAGCGTCGTGCATGCTGCCGTGGGCGGCATCTCGGAATCCGACGTCAACCTCGCCGCTGCGTCGAAGGCCGTGATCATCGGCTTCAACGTGCGCGCCGACGCTCAGGCGAGAAAGCTCGCCGAAACCGAAGGCGTCGACATCCGCTACTACAACATCATCTACGACGCCGTGGACGATGTGAAGGCCGCGCTTTCGGGCATGCTCTCGCCCGAACGCCGCGAGACGCCGCTGGGCTTGGTCGAGATCCGTCAGATCATCCGCGTGCCGAAGGTGGGCAACATCGCCGGCTGCCGCGTGCTCGAAGGCCTCGTGCGCCGCACGGCGCAGGTCCGCCTCCTGCGCGACAACGTCGTCGTCTGGACGGGCGAGCTCGCGAGCCTGAAGCACTTCAAGGACGACGTCCGCGAAGTGAAGGCCGGCAATGAATGCGGCCTCTCGCTCAAGGGCTATGAAGACATCAAGACGGGCGACCAGCTTGAAGTCTTCGAGGTGACCGAAGTCGCCCGCACGCTCTAAAGGCGACCTTCCTCCAGATTCCTCCGCCGGGGGCTTAAGAAGCCCCCTCGGGGGAATCCCGATGAAGGCGAGCCCGACATTGACGCCCGGAAGCGCTTTTCTCTCAACTCACAGGGAAAAGCGGATCCGGGCGCCTCTGATTTTCAAGTACTGAAAGAATTTCTTATGAAGAACGCCAAACCCGGCCGCGCGCAGCGCATCGGCGACCAGATCACCCGTGATCTCGCGCAGCTCATTCCCCAGGAAGTGCGCGACCCGCGCGTGGGCCTCGTTACGCTCACGGGCTGCGAGGTGACGCCCGACTACGCGCACGCGACCGTCTACTTCACCGTGCTCGGCTCCGACCCGGCGGAAACGGCGGAAGGCCTCAACGCCGCCGCAGGGATGCTGCGCACGCACCTCTTCAAGCAGCTCCGCATCCATACGGTGCCGACGCTTCACTTCGAGCTCGACACGAGCACCGTCCGGGGCTTCCAGATGGATGCGCTCATCAAGCGCGCCATTGCCCAGACCGAAAAGACCGGTTCGGGCGACGAAAACTGATTTGCGGGCGGCCTCCTTTCCAATTAGACGAGTGATTTCAGAATGGCGAAAAAGGGCGATCCGATCAGCGCAGTGCTCCTCCTCGACAAGGACGGGGGGCTCTCCTCGAACGCCGCCGTGCAGATTGCAAGGCGCCTCGCGAACGCGCAGAAGGCGGGCCACACCGGCACGCTCGATCCGATGGCGACGGGGCTTCTCCCCGTCTGCTTCGGCGACGCGACGAAGTTTTCCGCCGACCTTCTCAATGCCGAGAAGGGCTACGAAGCGCGCGTGAAGCTCGGCGTCACGACGAATACAGGGGACGCCGACGGCGAGGTGACGGGAACCGCTCCGACGGAGGGCATCACGCTCGACATGATCCGTGAGGCGGCACTTTCGTTTCTCGGCGAGATCGAGCAGATTCCGCCCATGTATTCGGCCCTGAAGAAGGACGGCGTCTGCCTCTACCACATCGCGCGCAAGGGCGGTACGGTCGAGCGCGAGCCCCGGCGCGTGAGGATTCTCGAGATCGAGGTCTCGGACTTCGACGGCGCCTCCTTCACGATGAAGACCCTCGTTTCGAAGGGCACCTACATCCGGGTTCTCGCCGAGGACATCGGCAGAAAGCTCGGGTGCGGGGCGCACCTCACGGCCCTGAGGCGCACGCGCGTGGGTCATCTCACGCTCGAAGGCGCCCTCACGCTTGAAAATCTGCGGGCGCTCGCGACGCCGGAGGCGGTGCGCGCTAAACTCTCGCCCGCAGACACTTTGATTACCAAGCTTCCCCGTGTCGATCTTTCGGCTGAGGATGAAGCCCGCTTCCTGCTCGGCCAGCGCCTTGCGCTCGGCCTCGGGGCCCTTGCGCGTGTTCGCGTCTACGGCCCCCGTACGGGACTTCTCGGGACGGCTGCGGTTTCAGACCGCGGCGTGCTCGAGCCCGAACGACTTATTGCACATTGATCCAAAATTTCCTTCAAAACACTGAGACTCCCATGACTCGAGCTATTCGCAACATTGCGATCATCGCGCACGTCGACCACGGCAAGACAACGATGGTTGACCGTCTTCTGCAGTGCGCGGGCACCTTCCGTGCCAACCAGCAGGTTGAAGAGCGCGTGATGGACTCCAACGCCATCGAACGCGAACGCGGCATTACGATTCTTGCCAAGAACTGCGCCGTTGAATACGAAGGCGTGCACATCAACATCATCGACACCCCGGGGCATGCCGACTTCGGCGGCGAAGTCGAGCGCGTGCTCTCGATGGTCGACGGCGTGCTGCTGCTCGTCGACGCGGTCGAGGGCCCGATGCCGCAGACGCGCTTCGTGACCCGCAAGGCCCTCGCCCAGGGTCTGAAGCCCATCGTCGTCATCAACAAGATCGACCGCCCGGGCGCTCGTCCGGACTGGGTGCTCAACCAGACCTTCGACCTTTTCGACAAGCTCGGCGCCACCGAGGATCAGCTTGACTTCCCCGTCATCTACGCCTCGGCGCTCAACGGCTTTGCGGGCTACACCGACGACGTTGAGGAACTGAAGAAGATCGGCAACATGCGCGCCGTCTTCGACACCGTCATCAAGTACGTCCCGGTCCGCGACGACAATCCCGACGGTCCCCTCATGCTCCAGATCTGCTCGCTCGACTATTCGAGCTACGTGGGCAAGATCGGCGTGGGCCGCGTCCACCGCGGCCGCATCTACCCGAATTCCGAAGTCGCGATCATGAATGGTCCCGACGATACGCCGCGCCGCGCCAAGATCAATTCGATTCTTGAGTTCGAGGGCCTGCAGCGCAAGGAAGTGAATGAAGCCCAGGCGGGCGACATCATCCTCGTCACCGGCATTGAGGAACTCAACATCGGCACGACCATCACCGACAAGGATCAGCCCGAGGCGCTTCCGATGCTGAAGGTGGACGAACCCACCCTCACGATGAACTTCCAGGTGAACACGTCGCCGCTCGCCGGCCGCGAAGGCAAGTTCGTCACCTCGCGCCAGATCCGCGAGCGTCTTGAGAGGGAACTCAAGTCGAACGTCGCCATGCGCATGCGTCCGACCAAGGACGAAACGGTCTGGGAAATCGCCGGCCGCGGCGAACTCCACCTCACGATTCTTCTTGAAAACATGCGCCGCGAGGGCTATGAACTCGCCGTCTCCCGTCCGCGCGTCGTGCTGAAGGAAATCGACGGCGTCAAGATGGAGCCGTACGAACTCCTCACGGTCGACGTTGAGGAAGAGCACCAGGGCGCCGTCATGGAAGAGCTCGGCCGCCGCCGCGGCGACCTCCAGGACATGGCTCCCGACGGAAAGGGCCGCGTGCGTCTCGAATACCGCATCCCGGCCCGCGGCCTGATCGGCTTCCAGAGCATGTTCATGACGATGTGCCGCGGCACGGGCATCATGAGCCACGTCTTTGACGACTATGGTCCCATCAAGACGGGCGATGTGGGCGAACGCCGTTCGGGCGTCATCATCTCGCAGGACGACGGCGAAGCCGTGGCCTATGCGCTCTGGAAGATCCAGGAACGCGGCCGCCTCTTCGTTTCCCCGGGCGACAAGCTCTACGAAGGCATGATCATCGGCGAGCACTCGCGCGAAAACGACATCGTCGTGAATCCGATCCGCGGCAAGCAGCTCACCAACATCCGCGCCTCGGGCACCGACGAAGCGATTCGCCTCGTGCCGCCCGTGAAGCTCACGCTGGAGTCGGCCGTTGAATTCATCAACGACGACGAACTCGTGGAAATCACGCCGTTGAGCATTCGCCTGAGAAAGCGGTTCCTCAAGGACTTCGAGCGCAAGCGCGCTGCCCGCGCCGACTCGAAGGAATTCGGTGAATAACCCGAGGAAAAAGAAGGGAAGGAGGGAAGCGGCTGACGCTTCTCTCTGCCCCTGCGGGAGCGGCCTCGCGCTTTCCGCCTGCTGCGGCAGGTGGCTTTCGGGCGGGACTTCCCCGCTCGGCGCCCCCGATCCCCTCTCCCTGATGCGAAGCCGCTATGCGGCCTACGTGCTCGGCGACGACGCCTACGTGCTCGCCACCTGGGCGCCGGAAACAAGGCCTCGCGATCTCTTCGCCCCCGGCGAACCGCGGCCGAAGTGGATGTCGCTCAAAATCCTTGAGTCAGGCACTGCGCCTGACGGCCGGACGGGAGAAGTGGAGTTCCTCGCAATTGCCCGCACCCCGCAGGGCGCCCTCCGCATGCGGGAGCGCTCGCGCTTTCGCCGCGAACCCGACGGCCGCTGGGTCTACGTGGATGGCGATCAGCTCGATCCCTGAGGCGCATGGGGAATGCGCATTGACGCCGCACATTTCCTTTTTCCGCAGGAGAAGCGCCCGAACCGACTTACTCGGCCCGGGCGCTTTCCTTACGTACTGACAGAAAAATCTTCCTGATGACTTCCTCTCAAGAGTCCCGATACTCCCCCTGGCGCTTCACGGTTGCGCCCATGCTCGACTGGACGGACCGTCACTGCCGTTTTTTCGACCGGCTCCTCACGCGCCGCGCGCGGCTTTATACCGAGATGGTGACGACGGGAGCGATCCGCTTCGGGAACCGCGAAATGCTTTTGGGCTTCTCGCCCTCGGAACATCCGGTTGCGCTCCAGCTCGGGGGCTCCGACCCGGAGGAGCTCGCCTTCGCGATCCGCACGGCCGAGGCTGAAGGGTACGTCTACGACGAATACAACCTCAACTGCGGGTGCCCGTCGCCGCGCGTTCAGAAGGGAAGCTTCGGCGCCTGCCTCATGCTCGACGCGAAGCTCGTTGCTGACTGCGTGCGGGCCATGCAGGAAGTTACAGACAAGCCCGTGACGGTGAAGCACCGGATCGGCGTCGACGACCGGGACGACTACGGGTTCGTGAGGGACTTCGTGGGCGAAGTGCACGAGGCCGGCTGCCGCGTCTTCATCGTGCATGCGCGCGCCGCGTGGCTTAAGGGCCTCTCGCCCAAGGAAAACCGCGAGGTGCCGCCCCTGAACCGCGAGGTCGCCTTTGATTTGAAGCGCGAGTTCCCGGATTCCGCCTTTGTTCTGAACGGCCAGATTGCGGACCTCGCAACCGCGCGCGAACTCCTTGACCGCGGCATCGACGGCGTGATGATGGGGCGCGCGGCCTACCAGAATCCCTGGGTGCTCGCGGGGGTCGACAGCGCGCTCTTCGGGGACGATTTTGAGACGACGCGGCTCGCCGTCATTGAAGCCGTCACGGAAGAAGTGAAGACAAACTGGAAGGACGACGAGCATGCGCTTCGCGCCTTCTCAAGGCACCTGAACGGCCTCTGCCAGGGGCTTCCCGGCGCGCGGGCCTGGCGCCGCACGCTCGCCGACCCGAAGGCCATCCGCGAACAAGGGCCGGAGCTCTTTCACTACGCCTGGCGGGAAGCCTTCGGAGAAGGCTTCTAAGGGATTCTGAGGCCTGCTGAGGTTTTTGAGGCTTTTCATCAATGCGCTTCTCTGCCCAATCCTGATGACCGGGCGGAGAAGCTTCAAAGGCCTTTTTCAGCGCGCGCCTTCAACAGAATGGGAAGCCGCACGGGCGGCTGAAAAGCACCCGAACCTCCCGAAGAGCGCGCCGGGAACCAGAATGAGACCGAAAAGCGCGATCGCCGCCGACATGAGAAAGAGCGGCTCCACGCCCGAGGCGTCGTAGAGCACGCCGCCCGCATTGGCGGCGAGACCCACGGATCCCTGCACGACGGCGACATAAAGGCCGCCGACGACTTCCGTGTGACCGGGGACGGTGCGCACCATCCAGACGGACCACCCCACCGGGATGAAGCCGAAGACGAGCGCGGAGAGAATGAGGGCGCCGATGACGGCGGCGTGGCCCGAGAGCGCCCACATGAGGATGGGGGCGGCAAGCGCGAGCACGGTCGTTCCGATGAAGGCGGGCGCGAAGTTACGTTCAAAGAGCTTCCCGGCAATGAGCGTCCCCGCGACGTTGACGAGTGCGTAGACGAGGAGCGCAATTGAGACGCCTGCGGGCGAGAGCCCGGCGCTCTCTTCAAGCACGGGCCTCACGTACGTGAAGACCGTGTGGTAGCCCGCGTAGGAGGCGAAGGTGGCGAAGAGCCCGAAGACCACGCGCCGGTCCCGCAGAGGCGCCTTCATGGCGGAAAAGCCCGCCGGCTGATTGGGCTTCACCGCCGGCATCGTGAGGAGCTGCCAGACGAATGTGAGCGCGGAGAGGAGGGCCGCTGCCCAGAAGACCGAGCGCCAGCCGAAGGCTTCGCTCATGGCCGACGCCCCGGGGAGCGCCACAAGAGTTGCGACTGAAACGCCTGAATAGACGATGGAGAACGCCTTGGGGAGCGCCTTCAGGTGAACGAGGCGTTGCACGACCGAGACGGAGAGCGACCAGAAGCCGCCCACGCAGAAGCCGAGGAGCGCGCGGGCGAGAAAGTGCACCGCGACCGAGTCCGTCCACGCAATGAGGGCGTTCGAGAGCGCGGTGAGGAAGGTGAAGAGAAGGAGGAGCCGCCCCCTGTCTGTTTTGGGAAGAAGCGGGGCGATCAGAAGGCTCGTAATGAAGGCTGCAGCCCCGACGGCGGTAACGGTTTGGCCGGCGGTTCCCGGCGTAATGCCGAGGCCCTCCGATATGGGCGTGAGGAGACTCACAGGAATGAATTCCGACGCAATGAGTGCGGTGACCCCGGTGAAGAGCCCGAGGATGACGGGCGTAAAGGCTTTGTCCGGCGAACTCTGAATGACTGGCATGATGGGAATGCTTCGGAGGAGTAATCAAACGGCCGCCTTTCGGGGTGAAGGCGGCCGTGAATCGTGTGAAGAGTGAGGAAATCGCTCAGGAAGCGCGGTTACTTCACTTCAAGGCTCTTTTTGAAGAAGCCCGTGATTTTCTCGAACGGGATGAGATCCGTGCGGTCGTAAAGATCCACGTGGCCCGCGCCCGGAATGATCACGAGCTCCTTCGGCTCCGCCGCGAGCCGGTAGGCGTCTTCGGAGAATTCGATCGAGTGGGCGTTTTCACCCGCTACAAAGAGCATCGGACGCGGGGAAATCGTTTCGATGTCGTTGAAGGGGTAGAAATTCATGAATTTCACGTTGCTCGTGAAGGTCGGATGGGTTGTGAGATCTTTCGAAGAAGAGGCCGGCGTGAACTCTCCGCGCGGCGTGCGGTAGAAGTCGTAGAACTCGCGCTCGATCGCGGTCGATTCGGGCGTCAGTTCATGGACGGTGCCGCTCGTGTACTGCGTGATCTTCCCCGTCTCGTATTCCTTCCAGCGCTCTTCGGCTGCGGCTGCAATCACGGCCTTTCTCTGTTCCAGAGTCGTCCCATGGCGCAGGCCGTTCCTGTTCGCAGCGCCCATGTCGTACATGGAAACGGTTGCCACTGCCTTGATGCGCGGGTCGATCTTCGCGGCGCTGATGAGGAAGCTCCCGCTTCCGCAGATGCCGAGGCCGCCGATCTTCGTGCGGTCAATGCCCTTCTTCGTGCCGAGATAGTCGACTGCCGCGCTGAAGTCGTCCGAATAAACGTCGGGAAGCACCGCCTGGCGGGGTTCGCCCGCGCTTTCGCCCCAGAAGGAGAGGTCGATCGCGAGGGCGGCAAAGCCCGCTTCAGCAAGCTTCTGCGCATAGAGGTTCGAGCTCTGCTCCTTCACGGCGCCCATCGGGTGGCCGACGATCACCGCAGGAAGCGCTTTGGCCGGGTCGGCATTCTTGGGGAGAAAGAGGTTCCCGACAACATTCATCTGGCAGAGGTTGTGGAAGGTGACCTTTTCCATCGTCACGCGGTCGCTCTTATAGAAGTTGTCCGGTCCGCCCGCAGCATCGGCGGCGAAGGCGCTCGTGGCGGCCAAAGAGGCCGCAGAAGCCATCAGAACGGAAAGAGCCGCAGCGGTGAGTTTCGCTTTCATTTTTGTCTCCATCAATTTTTAGAACGAATGCTTAAAAAGCATTCGTTCTGTTGATTTGTTGATGAAAACTATATTTGGCGTAGAATACTATGTCAAATACATTATTTTTATTCTCTTTCATGCTTTTTAAGCATGATTAAACGCTGGAAGGCTGACGCTATGGATATCCGGGTACTTCGCTACTTCATCGCTGCCGTGGAAGCCGGGAGCATTTCGGGGGCCTGCTCGCGCGTGCACGTCACGCAGCCCACGCTCTCAAGGCAATTCATGGATCTTGAGGAGGAGCTCGGCCACAAGCTCTTCGAAAGAAGCAACCGGCGGCTTCTCCTCACCCCGAAGGGAAAGCTCTTTTATGAGAGAGCACTCCTCATTACGGCGCTCTTTGACCGCACGAAGGCCGAAATGAAGGCCGAGGAGGAGCTTGCGGGCGAAATCCGGATTGCGGCGGGCGAGACGCCCTGCCTGAGGCCCCTTGCGAGAGCCATCGCACGGCTTCGTGAGGAGGCGCCCCTCGTTTCGGTGGTCATCGTGAGCGGTCACGAAGAGATCGTACGTTCGGAACTCCATTCGGGCGTAACGGATTTCGGCGTCTTTATCGGCGACGTGGATCTCTCTCAATACGGCCGAATTTCGCTCAAGGAACGCAACCGCTGGGGGCTTCTCACCCGCCGTGACGGCGAACTGGCGGGGAAGACGTCGGTTCACCCCGAGGATCTGCTCCGGGGGCCGCTCGTCGCGTCGCTTCAGGCGTCGCAGAATAACGAACTCCTCTCGTGGCTGGGAAAGCATGCTCAGGAGATCCGCGTCGCCGCGCACTTCAACCTCCTCTACAACGCCTATCTCTTGGCCGAAGCGGGCGTCGGGAACGTCCTTGCGCTCGAAGGGATCATCAACCCGGAACCGAAGTCCAACCTCGTGTGGCTCCCGCTTGAGCCGGAACTCTCCGCGGGCGTTTCCGTCGCCTGGGTGAAGGATCACGTGATGACGCCCGCGGCCGAGCGGCTTCTCGCGCTTCTGCGCGAGGAGGATGCAGCCTGAACGCGTCTCTATGGAATGCGGGCGCTAGAGAGAGGCATCGCGAAGGAGGCCCGCCTCTCCCCGGCGGAGCATCCCTGGCGTCAGCCCGAAGACCCGCCGGAAGGCGGCCGTGAAGGCTGAGGCTGAGGAGTAGCCGATTCTTTCGGCCACTTCCTCCACGCATTCTCCGGCGAGAAGATGATGGGTGGCGGCGAGCATGATGATGCGCAGACGCCAGGCGCCGAAGGAGAGGCCGGTTTCCCGGACGACGAGCCGTGCGAGCGTGCGCTCGCTCATGGCGCAGAGATCCGCCCATTCACGGGTGCGCCGGCTGTCTCCGGGGTTCTTTACGAGTGCTTCGGCAATGCGCTTTAAGGCCGGGTGAGAGGAAAGCGGCACGAAGCTTAAAGGGAGCTGCCGCGCGCCCATGAGTTCCTCGAAGAGCACGCGGGCGAGGCGCGCTTCGTGAGAATTGAGCAAAAAGCCGACCGGATAGCGGGTGAAGCGCTTCAGCATTTCGATCGTCATCGGATCGAGCAGCAGTCGATAGGGATGCTGCGGGAGCATCCGGGCCCAGTCCGGGTTGATGAGGCAGTAAAGCGATGCGGCGCCTTCGCCCAGGAATCCTTCATGAAAAAGGCCGGGCGGCACCCACGCCGCGGAGGACGGCGGAAAGGCGATTTCGCGGTCGCCGATCCTCAGTCCGACGAGTCCCGAGAGCGCGACGACGAACTGGCCGTTTCGATGCATGTGCTGGCCCGCTGCGGCCGAGGACGGCGTGCGTTCGTCGACGATGAGGCACTGAAGGAGCGCCGTCGTGTCGTCGGGATCGGCGTCGTCGGGCCATTTGGTGGCTTCAATGAAGGCGGACATGAGGGTGAATGCTTATGGGGTCTGGCTTCCGGGCTTGCTGATGCCGGAGCGTTCTTCGGGGAATGGAGCCGGCGCCGGGGCGGAATGCGCTCTGCGTTCGGATCCTTCCCGTGAGAGCGGGAAATTCGGGCGAGTCTATTTCAATCGAAGCAGAAAGAGCATCACCGTGAAAACCCGTTTGGGAAGCGCAGAGAAGAAAGGCACGGCCGGAGATTTCCGACGTCTCCGGCCGTGCGCTTCAGGTCAATTCACGCAGCGTGCTTTCGGATTAAGGCACGTTGTAGTGAATGTTGTGGCAGCCCGCGCACATGTTGACCGACTGGCGGTGACCCTTATGGCATTCGACGCAGTCGAGGCCCACCAGATGGTTGTAGTGCGGATTGGGATCCACCTTCTGAGTGCGCTTTGCCACGGCGTCAAGCGACTGGTGGCAGGCGTTGCAGCTTTCCGTCTTCACCGCAGCTCCGGGCTGGGGAGAGGCCGTTCCGTGGCAGGAGACGCATTGGACGCCCCGGGCCATGTGGCGGTCGGCAAGGAATTTGCCGGAATCCGCAGCCGCGGCAGGGAGCGAAGCGGAAATGAGCATGGCGCCCGCAGTGAGGGCGACAAAAGCAAGGCGAGTGAATTTCATAGCTTTCCTCCTCATCATCAGGCGTTCTTGCGCGATTTGGCGCGTGCTGCGGCGTGGCGGGCGGCCACGCGGCCGAAGACCATGCCGCCGCCCAGCTGATTGCCGCCGATGTCGTCGTAGACCCAGACGCCGCCGGCAGCGGCGCCCGCAGCATAGAGACCCGGGATGGGACGGCGCTCAAAATTGATCACCTGTGCGTCGCGGTTGATTTTTGGTCCGCCGAAGGTGCTCGCCATGCCGCCTGCGGCCGGGATCATGTAGAAGGGCCCCGTCTCGAGCGCATGCGGTTCGTCGTATTCGTAGGGGGGATCGAGCTCCTTCGCTTTGCCGGCCTTCACGGCCGCATTGAATTCGCGCACCGTTTCGGCGAGGACTTTAGGAGGAACGCCCGCCTTTTCGGCGGCTTCCTCAATCGTGTCGCCCTTGATGACTTCAAAGCCGAGGCGCGCAAAGCGCTTGATCGTGTTGGTGAGGATGTTTGCGTTCTTGTCCGCGTCGGCGCCGATCAGCATGAAGCTGCGGTTGTCTTCCGTACGTTCGGCAATCGCTTTGGCCTTCGGAACCTGAAGCCAGGTTTCCGGCACAAAGCGGCGGCCCTTCGTATTGACCTGGATGCCGTATCCGGCATGCATGAGGGGCGACGGGTTGCAGTGGCCGTTGGGCGTGATCGGGCCCGCATAGAACTGATCCATATTGACGAGAAGCGCCTGGACCTCTTCGGCCATCAGGATGTTTTCGCCCGTGATCCAGGGCGAGCCGCGCACGATGAGGCGCGACGCCCAGGGGCCGATGTATTTGTCGACCATCGCTTCATTGGCGCCGTAGCCGCCCGTCGTCAGGATGACGCCGCCGCGGGCGAGATAGTCCTTCCGGCCTTCGGGCGTGATGCAGGAAACGCCTTCAACGTTGAAGCAGTCGTCCTTCACGAGGCTCACGGCCTTTGTGTTGTAGTGAATGGGCACGCCCTTCTTTTCGAGCGCGGCCATGAGGCAGCGGATCAGCTTGCTTCCGCCCGTGATGCCTTCGCCCGGGCTGATGAGGCAGCGCGAGAGCTCCGGCGACGGGAGGTTTTCCCAGAGGTAGAAGGGCGTCCCGTGGTCCGCGAGCCAGTCAATGCCGTCGCCCGATTCCTCGGCGTAGACCTTGATGAGTTCCGGGTCGGAGCGGTAGTGCGAAAGCCGCATCATGTCGTCGAAGAAGGCTTTCTTCGAGTCCTCGGGGTGATTCTTCTGGAAGCGGCTCCCCACGGCGGCAATCCAGCCGGAGGAATAGACGGTTGCGCCGTCCGGGCGATTCATTTTTTCGATGAGGACGGTCTTGGCGCCCTTTTCCGCCGCTTCAAGCGCGGCGCACATGCCGGCAAAGCCGGCGCCGACAACGACAACGTCCCAGTCTTCCGTGAGGCGCTTCTTTTCCGGGGAGGCCGCCTGAGCGGCGCCCGCTGCAGCTGCGGCGGCACCAATGAGGCCGGTGCGGACGAGATCTCGTCTTTGCATGAGCATTCTCCTTTTTGGGGGTCAGAAGAAACGTTCCGGCAAGCGCTTTTCTTGATTGTGTTATGCCGGAATTTGATTTCATTCTGAGCGGATAAAGCGAAGAGGAGAAGCTTCGGAACGGACAGGTGCTGTCGAGAAACGGACAGAATTTTTTCGCGTGCTGAGGCGCGGCCCGCCCATAGGCCGGACAGACTCAGAAGCTTTCAGGGAAGCATGACGCAGACGACGGCTGCCGCAGCCCAGCAAATGCCTTTCTGCCGCGTGCTGCTGCGGGGAATCAGGCACCGATCAGGCGCGCCGCGTCAAGGTGATGTTGACGGCAAAGCCTGCGGATCATGGCTGGCGTCAAATCTCGTTTGCCGTTCAAAACGTCATGGACGCAGTTCAGTGCTCCAATGGCTGGTACAAGGTCTTCCGGCGTCAAGCCGTCCTGCTCCATCATGAAGCGCAGATACTCAGCCGGCGCATAGCTTCCCTCAATGGGACATTCTCTTTCCTCATAGGCGCTCACCAGCGTTGCCATGGCATCGAGCCATACGGCTTCATCGGATCCGGGCGCCGGGTCATGAGTCATCAAAGCTTCGATCTCTGCGAGCGCACGCTTATGCGACGAAGGATCTCGAATGGGATAGATTTCACGCATTAAATGTCACTTGAAGTGCTGCTGTCTCATCGCCGTATTGTTGGCGGCACGTCTTTTCGTTACGCACCCAGACGCGCTAGCCGCTCTCAATTCGGGTCCTTGCCGGTTAATCGATAGCGCTGCTTGGGACTCTTGGCTTTCTCAATTCCTTCAATCACGCCTCGCTCTCTTAAGCTTCTCAGCCTTGCGGAAACTGTATTGCGCGTGAATCCTGAGCTCTCCATGATTGCCGCAACGCTCATGCTGCCTCTCTTCTTCAATTCTGCGAGGAGCGCCGCTTCAAAATTGATCCAGGATTTCTCCTGACGTTCATCTTCCGAGAGGCGCCGCTTGAAGAACGTGATCTGAAAGGCCGAGACATAGTCCTTCAAATCGGCCTGAGGCATCAGGGCATCCTTTAGTTCCTGCTCAATCTGCTGCAGTCCGGTCCCCCGGTTTTCAATCACATATCCGGAAGTCCCGTCTTCTTCGACATACGGTGTGTATTCGAGAAGTTGGGAGAGCCGGGTGTTTCTTGTTGCCGAAATTCCGCGCGGAAGACTATTGAATGAGGCTGCGCCGTATAAGCCGCCGGGATTCAGAATCTCGAGTCTGTCGGCAAAAAGGTTGATCTGAACCTGAGAGCCCAGACCGTCAGGAGAGTAGTCGCGATGCTGCAGCGCATTGATGATGGCCTCCCGGCAGGCAAGAATGGGATAGTCAGTGACGTCCCGCCGCAAGGCTCCCTGTATGAGGGCTCCCTTGTTCATGTGCTTCCGGAGGAGTTCCAGGGAACTCATCATCATTTCCGGAATGGAGCCGTTGACGGGCTGGGTGTCGATATAGCGAATCCCGTCCACCTGTGCTTTCGTAACGCCGGGGTAAACCGTGAAGGTGATGTTGAGGCGCGGAAAGAACTGCTGCGGATAAGTGCCGGCAACCAGAAGCCCCGCCAGAGTCGGCACGAATTTCCCGCTTGAATCCGGAGCAATGGCGCCGAGCCTCAGGAGAATTTCATTGCGATCCATTTTCCCAAAGACGCGCGGCGTGATCTCGCGATTGCGTTCAACAATGGCATCAAGGATGGAGGCATCAAGATCGCTCATGGAGGCTTCGCAGACGGGCTGGCGGTCAAACGCAGGATGCTGATGAAATTCCCGAAGCCGATCGATTTCGTAATCGGTCAGTCGTTTGTCTCCGTCCCCCGTCCGGATATAGGCGCCGTAGCGAAGTCCCTTTCTCGTGATGAAGCAGGGACGCTGGTCAAGAGGCGCAGGTTCAACCACAGCCACCACAATTTCTCCGTCCTCAAACGGATAGCGTTCAATCTCGAGACGGCAGGGCGGCGTGAAGTCGCTGCCGATTCTCAGAAGTGCGTCATGGATGCGGTCCGCATCGAAGTCTGATACGGTGGAAAAGTTGTTCTTTTCCTCCAGCCCCAGAATGATCGTGCCTCCATCACGGTTGGCAAAAGCAGAAATCGTCTCGGGAATGCTTTCCGGCAGGGCTTTTCGAGCCGTCTTCACCTCATAGCGCTGCGTATCCGCCCCAATCAGCCGCATGCGCTGAATCGCGTTTTGGAGTTCTTCCGGAAGAAATTGCATCCTTTTATCCATATTTTTCATAAATTACGAATCGAAATGCGATTGCGGCGAAGAGCGCGGGTAATGATGTCGAAGATGGCGCTGACGCGGGAACTATACTGTATGACAGTATAAGTATACTTCCATGATTTCTCGTTCGTTTTGTGATATTTATTTTAAATATCAATATGTTGAATTCTATTCAACTAGAATTTTAGTATGTTAACTATACAAGATACTGGCATAAGTATACTTGTAAGTATACTTCCATTGTTTCTTGTGGGTTTATTATATTTATATAAAAATCAATATATTAATTTATATTCAACAAGAGCGGCAGATAGTTAACTATACAAGATATGATCACAAGTATACTTAGAAGTATACTTGTGTGATAGTTAGATCTTCCCATATGATTTATATGAAAAGAGGAGGTCTCAACGACCTCCCCTCTTGAAGCGGCTCTGAGGTTCCCATCGAGATTTGGGTTTTCGACCTCGGGAGCCTGAGCCAGCGGCTGCGTGCAGCCGGGAACGATGCAATTACTGCTTCGGACGGCCGAACCACTTCATGTGAAGCTTCTCGTACGTGCCGTCGGCGCGGATTTCAGCGAGCGCCTTATTGACGGCTTTCTGGAGATCGGCGCGGTTCTTCGGGAAGATCATCGCCATCGGCACGGCATCCGCGACGAAGTCGAGGCGCTCGAGCTTGGTCTGAAGCGACGGGCGCGAAACGATCATGTAGTCCGTCGCGGGCTGAGCGTTGATGACCGCATCGGCATTGCCGGAGATCATGTTGAGCATCGCGTCCGCGCCGCTCTCAAAGGTCGTGATCTTGGCGCCCGGGATCTTCTTTGCGCGGTCGTGGCTGATGGAGCCGAGCTGCACGGAGACGTTGAGGCCCTTCAGGTCGTCAAAATTTTTGATGCCCTTGGGATTGCCCTTCGGGACGATGATCGTGAGGCCCGACATGTAGAAGGGATCGGAAAAGAGCACGCGCTTCGCGCGTTCGGGCGTCACTGCAAAGCCCGCGGCGGCAAAGTCGAGCGTGTTGCTCACGATCGCCGGGAGAATGGCGTCGAACTTGAATTCCTTGATGTCGAGCGTCGCCCCCATCTTGTCGGCGGCGGCCTTCGCAAGATCGAGCTCAAAGCCGATCAGTTCATTTGTTTTGCTGTCGTGAAATTCAAAGGGCGGGAAAGTGCCTTCCGTTGCCATCGTGAGCGTGCCCGCGGCAAAGGACGACCCGGCGGCGAGCATCATTGCGGCCGCGCAGAAAAGGTGCTTCTTGAGAGAGGCGAGAGACATGGTGAAGATCCTCTTTTGGGGGAGCTGTAAGCGTGATGGTCCGGAATGCACGCGGAATGTGAAAGGGATGGCCGGCAGGGACTGCTGCCGGGAGCGCTCCCGCGAGCGCTCTGAATGCGAAATGTATCGGCAAAGAGCGCTTCGACGTCCTCTTATTTCGCGCGTCTTTGCTCCCGATGGCCATGCTCTCGGCGCATCACCCTAAAAATTGATGAAGGGGTCATGAATGAGGCGGAAAGTCGCCGTAAACAAGTGATTTGTCGACTAAAAGCGCACCTCGTTTTTGCGGTTGTTACGCAAAAGTTCGTGTAAATTTATTCTCAAAATGTCGTTACGATGATTATCGTTTTAATCTACACTTCAAAGTTCGTCACGATAGTTTTCGTTTTAATTTGCTCTTAAAATGTCGTAATGAGGGTGATGATGCAGCATATGGGAAACCCGTTTAAGTTTGGTTCGGTGGTCGATGGTGAATATTTCACGGATCGGAACGATGAATTGCCGCAGGTCAAGCAGATCATCTCAAGCCGCAATCACCTGATTCTCATCAGTCCCCGCCGCTACGGTAAAACCAGCCTGATCCGAAAAGCCGTAAAAGAAACCAACCGGCCCTCCATCTTTGTGAACGTTCAGGCAGCGACCTACGCCGCTGACCTTGCGCGGCTCCTGCTTAATCGCTTTTTCGATATACATCCCTGGGAACGGATCAAAGATGGATTTAAAAGGTTCCGCGTGAGCCCGGCCTTTACCTACAACCCGAACACTAACGAGATGGAGGCGTCCTTCAAGACCGCTAAGGAAGGAGGCATCGTTCTTGAGGATGTGCTCAATTTGATGAACGAAAAGAGCGATCCCGATAATCGTCTCATCATCATCCTGGATGAATTTCAGGAAATTGCCAACTATGCGCCGGGAACCGACAAGCTTCTGCGTGCGGTCATGCAGATGCACCAGAACGTCAACTACATCTTCCTCGGCAGCGAGGAAAGCATGATGCGAACGATGTTTGAGGACATCAAGTCTCCTTTCTTTCATTTTGGGTCGCTCATGCACCTGAGCCGCATCCCGTACGATGATTTCTGCCGATTCCTTTCAGAGAGATTGACGCCGCTTTGCGGAAGTCGGTCTGAGGAATTTGCTCACCAGATTCTCGATCTTTCAAAATGCCAGCCGTTTTATACGCAACAGCTTGCAGCTGGCTTCTGGGATCTTTACGAACGGATCGGTGAAAAGGCCACCGTGCAATCAGCTGTTGAGGCAATCATTCGCAGCGTTTCGCCAAGCTACTCGTTTGTATGGACGAAGCTCTCAATGCCGCAGCGCATTGCACTTCAATATATTGCGCGGGGCGACAAGTTGCAGGATATCGATGCCTTTCCCCTGAGTACGGTCTATTCAGCTGTCGGACGCCTGAAGAAAGATGGGCTCATTGTTCGCGAAGAAGATTACGAGTTCGAGGACCCTTTCTTCGGGCTTTGGATCCGTGCGCTTTGACTTCCTATTCGTCGAGAATAGCGGTGATTCCCGAGGACCGTGAATTTCCACCAAAATGTTACGTCGCGCCGTTTACGGGCAACTGACGCGGCGTAATTTCCGGCATCGATCTCACTCACTCCAGCTCGTCTTTTCGAGCGGGTTTAGGCTTGTTTTTACTTCCTCTCGGTCGAGCTGGTTCGCGCTTGCCCTGAGCTATTCGAGCTTCACGCACCTCTCGTGCGAGGGTCTTTTTGTTCTTGCTGTCTTTCGGTCTTCCTGGTTTGCTCCTGGGGGCGGCTTCCTGCGGTTTGGCGAATCTCACAGATTTTCTAATAAAAATCGTCATTTTTCTAATAATCTACCTGTTAGTAATAAGCAGGAAAGTTCGCTGCCTCTGCTTCAGACACGCTTGGGGCGACTCGCCTCCGGCCTGACGGAGCGTCTGAGGCGCTTTTCGCGCCTTCCCCAAGCCGCTTCCTTTGCGCTAACCTTTCCCGTCATCGTCTTCTTCTGTATACGGTCATGACTGAAACACAAATCCAGGATCCGCTCTTTCCGGACCTTGTCCGCTGGCGCCGCCACGTGCACCAGCATCCGGAGCTGAGCTATCACGAATCCGAGACGGCAGCCTATGTTGAAGAGGAGCTCCAGAAGCTGGGTGTGACCGATATTTCGGCTCCGACGCCAACGAGCCGCGTGGCGGAGATCACGGGACTCGCTCCTGCTTCGACGGGCGTCCGTCCTGCCGTCGTGGCCATCCGCGCCGACATGGATGCGCTCCCCGTTCCGGAAGCCGAAGGCCTCGATTTCTGCTCCGTCAATCCGGGCGTTTCTCATGCCTGCGGTCATGATGCGCACGTGGCGATGCTGCTCGGTGCGGCGAAGATTCTGATGGAAGAGCGCAAGAAGTTTTCGGGCACTGTCCGCCTGATTTTTCAGCATGCCGAAGAGGCGGCTCCGGGAGGCGCCAAGGAGCTTGTTGCGGCCGGCGTCATGAAGGGCGTCGACGCCGTGATCGGGCTTCATGTCATGAATGATCCGATCGGACAGATCCGCGTCTGCACGGTCCCGGCTTTTTCAACGGCTTCCGACTGCGTCTGGGCGACGATCACCGGGTGCGGCACGCATGCATCCATGCCGGAAGGCGGCATTGATCCGGTGATGATCGGTTCGGAAGTCGTCATGGCGCTCCATACGATCGTGTCGAGGAACATTTCGCCCGATCATTTCGCGGTGGTTTCGCCTACCGTTTTTCAGGCGGGCGAGGTGATCAATGCGATTCCTCAGAAAGCCCGCATCGGCATCAACATCCGCACGAAGGACCCGGACGACCGCGTTCGGATTCACGACCGCGTGGAGGCGCTGATCCGCGGCATTGCCGAAGCCAATGGCGGAACCGCTGCATTTGAGTGGCTCGCAGGCTGCCCCGCCGTCATTCAGGATCCGGAGATGATTGAGCGTGCGCTGCGCGTGGCGCGCGAAACCCTGCCTCCCGGAAAGGCCGCCGTCGGAACCGGCATGAGCGCTTCGGAGGATTTTTCCTATTTCGCCGAGTGCGCCCCTGCCGCCTACGTCATTCTGGGAGGCTGCAATGCAGAGGAAGGCTACCCGCACCGGAACCATCATCCGGCGTACCGCTACAGCGAAGCGGCGCTTCCCGTCGGCGCCCGCTATGAGGCGGCTCTGGCCCTGGATATTCTCAAGAACCCGTTGAAGTCCGGGCGCTGAAAAGAAACGCTGCGGTTCCTTCCCGGGCAAGAAGAAAGCCCGTTCTTCCTCACGAAAGAGCGGGCTTTGAAAGTATTGGGGAAACGAAGGCGTTACTTCTTCTTCCCGTTCTGGGCTTCCCAGTCCTTTCTCAGATCCTTCGTGCGCGCGATGGCGTCCGAGATCGCGTCGGCAGCGACTTCGTTGAAGCGCCACTGGGCGTCGAGGATTTCCTTGCCGCCGAGCCAGACGACGCCGGGACGAACCTTCTTCACGGTCTTCCTGCGTTCGGTCGAGAGTTCTTCGGCAAAGGCGAGGCGGAGCGCATCGCGGTGCTGATTCAGAATGCCGAAGTCGGCGGAGCGCACTTCATCGGGGAAGGTGAGGGAGAGGACGCGCGTGCCGTTGATGTAGCGCAGATCCCAGCGGGCGTTGGAGAGCTGCGACTTTCCTTCCTGCTGGCAGAAAAGCGTTCCTTTCTTCACGCTCATGAGCTGGGCTTCGCCCGACTGGGCGACTTCCTGGAGCTTCCCCTTCACGCGCTTCGTCTGCTTGGTGATGGGCTGAGCAAACCGCATGCCGACAGGCTCCGAGCGGCGGGTCGGGATGTAGCGCAGGCAGTAGGGAATGTCGCGCGTAAAGCGCTTCGAGAAGTTTTCGATCGAGTCGGAACCCGTGAAGGCGGTCTTCGTCGGAACGAGCACTTCGTCCTCGTCGATCATCAGCATGGCGCGGTAGCCGACCGCGCCCTTCGGGAAGACGTAGCGGTTCGCGATTACGTAGCCCGACGGGGTTGCCGTATTCTGACGCGTGACGAGGTAGGGCCCGATGGGGAGCCCCTCGAGGCTGTAGGCGACGAGCTTCACCTGAAGCGCGAGGGGCTTTCTGCCGCCCCCCTCAAACTGAATGACGACGCGGCCCTTGTTGCCCTGCGTCAGAAAGAGCGGGCGCTGGGCATCGAGGGGCGAGCCGTTCCTCAGAATGGCGGCCGCGCCGCCGCCCCACGTGAAGCCGTGGCGGCTGCCGAGCGGGAAGTTTTCCTGAACGGCATAGCGGCCGTTGACAGCAATGTTGTCCTTGATGAAGAGCTGCGTGCGGACGTTGTCGTCGAAGTAGAAGATGCCGGCGCCCTTGAAGGCGTCGATCGTCGGCATCGGCATCAGCACGGGTTCGGGCTTTTTGTTTTTCTGCGGCGCTTCGGAAGCGGGCACGGCAGACGCTACCGGCGTGGAGGCGCAGCCCGAGAGCAGAAGCGTGGCTCCGGGAAGCGCAGCGCACAGAGCCGCCGCAATGAGCGGGCGGCGGGAGAACGTAAGAGGCATCAATGAGGCTCCGGGGAGAAGCACAGAGGAAAGGCGCTTCTCCCTCAAGAAAAGGAATTGACGGATTGCGTAATTATGGCCGGCGGACGGGCGATTGCAAGCGCTCCGGCGGTTGAAAACATAGGGATAACGCTCCCCCCCGAAACCCGTCCCGCCGTCATGCAGTTTCCGGTCCTTTAATCCCAGGCTTCCTTCGGGTTCTGCCAGACGTTCTCAGGGTAGCGCACGACTCGTCCGGGGTTGAGGATTCCCTCGGGGTCGAAGACGCCGCGGAGCTTCTTCATGAGCTCGAGTTCGAGCGGATCCTTCGTGCGTTCGAGCACCTGGATCTTTGCGCCGACGCCGTGTTCGGCCGCCGCCGACCCCCCGAACCTCACCACTTCGTCGTTGACGAGGCGATGGATTTCGCGCTCGTGCGCCTTCCAGTAGCCGGGCCCCAGCTCCGGTTTGTTTCCAAGATTGAAGTGAAGGTTCCCGTCGCCGTAGTGCCCGAAGATCATGGGAAGGAGCCAGGGGGCTTCCTTTTCAAACCGCGCGTAGGTTTCTTCAATGAAGGCGCAGAGACTCCCTCTCGGCACGCTGATGTCGTTCTTGATGTTGCCGCCTGACGCGCGGACTGCGGTCGGGATCTCCTCGCGGAGAGTCCAGAGGGCCTCGGCCTGCGTTTCCGTCTGGGCAATGGCGGCGTCGGTGAGGGTGCCATCCTCAAAGAGAGGCGAAAGGGCGTCCGTGAGGCTCTCCGCAAAGGCTTCCGGATCCTCGCGCTTCGTGTAGGAGAGGTCGAAGAGCACCATCCAGTCGGAGGGCTCGATCGGGGCCTTTCTTCCTGCGGCAATGACGGGTTCGAGCGCGGGCTTTGAGATGAGTTCGAAGGCCGTGAGCGAGGGCCCTGCAAAGTCTTCGAGCGTCGTGAAGAGCTTTTCGACGGCGCGAAGTTCCCCCAGAGACGCAAAAACCGTAATGCGTCCGGCAGGAAGCGCCGAAAGATCGAGCACCGCCTTCGTGATGACGCCGAGCGTTCCTTCGGACCCGATGAAGAGGTCCCTGAGGTCGTAGCTCGCATTGTCCTTCCGCACGCTTCGCATGAGGTTGAGGATCCGGCCGTCCGCGAGCACAACCTCAATCCCGAGGCAGTTGCGCCTTGCCATCCCGTAGCGGACGACGTGCACGCCCCCGGCATTGGCGGCGAGCATGCCGCCGATCTGGGCCGTGCCCTGTGCGGCAAAGGAGACCGGGAAAAGCTTCCCGGCTTCCTTTGCCGCCGCCTGCACGCGCTCGAGCACGGCGCCCGCTTCGACCGTCATCGTGCTGTTGACGGCGTCGATCGCGAGAATGCGGTTCATGCGGGAGAGCTGCAGGATCAGGGTTCGTGCATTCAGGGGACTCTCCGGATTGGGGGTGGCTCCCCCCACCGTCGACGTGTTTCCGCCCTGAGGAATGACGACGAGATGGTTGTTGGCGGCGAACCGGAGAATTGCCGCAACCTCTTCGGGCGTTCCCGGACGAAGGAGCGCAAGCGCCTCGCCCTGGCGGCGCCGGCGGGAATCGAGCGACGCGGCTTTGATTTCTCCCGCATCCGTAATGACGTGATCGGCGCCGAGGAGGTCGGATAGCTCGCGAATCAGGCGCTCGCGATCCTCTTCGGAAAGGGTGGAAATGATGGAACTCATGAGTCAGGAAGCCTCAGGATAAGAGGAAGGAGGAGCGGTTGTCGGGAAAGCCGCCTTTAGGGGAATGCTTCAAAATTAGAGCGCATCCGAAGCCCAAAATGCAAAAAGGCCGCGGGAAAATTCCAGCGGTCTTTCTTGAAGCGGGGGCTTGAGGGAACTTCTGAAATTCTATGTAAACAAAAGATTTGAAGAAGTTCCCGGCAGCCAATCAGGCAAGCGCCTTGAAGACGCGTTCCGTGATCGCGTCGATCGAGCCGAGGCCCGAGATCGAGCGATACTTCGGCGCATCAGCGGCGCCCGACTTGGCGAGCTCTTCATAGAAGCCCACGAGCGCTTCGGTCTGGTCGTGATAAACCTTGAGGCGCTTCAGAACGACTTCCTCGCGGTCGTCGTCGCGCTGCACGAGGGGTTCGCCCGTTTCGTCGTCCTTGCCTTCGACCTTCGGCGGGTTGTACTTGACGTGATACGTGCGGCCGGAAGCCGGATGCACGCGGCGGCCGGACATGCGCTCGACGATCTCAGCGTCAGGAACGCTGATTTCGAGCACGTAGTCGATCGGCACGCCCGCGTCGCGCAGAGCCTGAGCCTGCGGGATCGTGCGGGGGAAGCCGTCGAAGAGGGCGCCGTTCGCGCAGTCGGGCTGCGAGAGGCGTTCCTTGACGAGGCCGATGATGATGTCATCGGAGACGAGCTGGCCCTTGTCCATCACTTCCTTGGCGGCAAGACCGAGAGGCGTGCCCGCCTTGACGGCGGCGCGAAGCATGTCGCCCGTCGAAATCTGCGGAATGCCGAACTTCTGGCAGATGAACTTGGCCTGCGTGCCCTTGCCCGCACCCGGCGGTCCGATAAGAATAAGGCGCATTCTGATGAACTCCTGAAAATGAAACGTTGAGGGCGCGCATGCGGGCATGCGCATGATCGTCCGAAGAGAATCAATGAATTCTACCCCTCACGGGAGATGCCGGAAAATTTCTGTTGAATCCGCAGAGCTGTCTTTGGGCGCCAAATCGAGAGAATCAGGCCGCTTTTCGGGTTCCGTCGCAGAAGAAATGATCGTTTTTGCAAAGGAAATAATGAAATCAGGCAATTTTGCAAAGACGACTGAAGCGAAAATAGCGTTGTGTCCCGATCCATTTTGTTTTGCTTTAGAGAGGAGCGCTTCAACCCATGGCTCAGATCAGTTCCGGCCGCCGCAGACTGATTCGCGGCGGGATTGTCGTGTGCCCGGCATGGGCGATTTCTATAGGGTGAAAGTCCCGATGAGCAGG
>ERZ1673744.842-NODE-842-length-34632-cov-21.277323_pt1 | contig 34632 bp, 16 predicted proteins | sample MGYA00580207_ERZ1673744 | MGnify/ENA primary metagenome ERZ1673744 (study PRJEB41218, sample SAMN15661751) | gut metagenome | host: Homo sapiens | place: Canada: London | collected 2015-08-20/2019-03-30 | study: EMG produced TPA metagenomics assembly of... | reverse complement strand
GCACCCACCCGGACGGGCATAACCACAGCGGCAACATTCATGTGCATATCGTCATAAACAGCCTGCGGATTGAGGAAGTGCCGTTCCTGCCCTACATGGACAGGCCGGCCGATACGAAAGTCGGCTGCAAGCACCGATGTACCGACGCTGCCCTGCGCTACTTCAAATCCGAAGTCATGGAGATGTGCCACCGGGAGGGGCTTTATCAAATCGACCTCTTGAACGGCAGCAAGAACCGCGTCACCGACCGGGAGTATTGGGTGCAGAAAAAGGGACAGGCCGCGCTGGACAAGCAGAACGCCCCCATGATTGCAGGCGGTATCACGCCCCGGCAGACCAAGTTTGAAACGAACAAGGAGAAGCTGCGGCAGACCCTACGGAAAGCCCTTGCCACCGCCGCCAGCTTTGACGAGTTTTCCTCTCTGTTGCTGCAGGAGGGTGTGACCGTCAAGGAGAGCCGGGGGCGGCTTTCCTACCTCACGCCGGACAGGACAAAGCCAATTACCGCCCGGAAGCTGGGCGACGATTTTGACCGCGCCGCTGTCTTTGCCGTTTTAGAGCAAAACGCCGCCAGAGCAGCCGAAGCGCCAGCCAGATCCCCCGATCCCCCACGCACCATAAAAGACCGCTTGCAGGTTGCCAGAGCCGAGATAGCCGCCCCGAAACAGGACGGAGTGCAGCGGCTTGTGGACATTGAGCAGAAAATGGCCGAGGGCAAAGGCCGGGGCTATGAACGCTGGGCGAAGATACACAATCTGAAGCAGGCCGCCAAAACGCTGTCCGTCTACCAGCAATACGGCTTTACTTCCCCGGAGCAGTTAGAAGCCGCCGTTGACACCGCCTATCAGAAAATGCGCCAGACCAGCGGCGAACTGAAAGCACTGGAAACGAAGCTGCAAGGGAAAAAGGAGTTGCAGCAACAGGTACTTGCCTATGCCAAGACCAAGCCCGCCCGCGACGGGCTGAAAGCGCAGAAATCCGAGAAAGCCCGCGCCGCCTACCGGCAGGCAAACGAGAGCGATTTTATCATAGCCGAAGCCGCCGCCCGGTATTTCAAGGCGCATGGCATTACCAAGCTGCCCGCCCGGAAAGCGTTGCAGGCCGAGATCGAGCAGCTTATCTCCGAGAAAGACGGCCTGTATAACACCTATCACGAACAGAAACAGCGGTTCAAGGAGTTGCAGACCGTCAAGCGGAACATCGACCAGATTTTGCGCCGGGAGGAACCCCACCGCAGAAAGGAGCAGAGCCATGAGCGATAAGTTACCGAGAATGGACTACCGCCAGCACCGGCGGGCGCGGCGGCTGGTACATGAGTGCTGTAACTATGACGGGGGGAACTGCCTGCTGTTAGACGACGGGGAGCCTTGCGTGTGCGTCCAGAGCATTTCCCTTTCCCTCATGTGCCGCTGGTTCCGTGTGGCTGTCCTGCCCCTTGACGGGGAGCTGGCCGCAGCCCTCTTGTACCGGGGGAGCCGGAAACGGTGTGCCGTCTGCGGCGCGGCCTTTGTCCCCAAATCCAACCGGGGAAAATACTGCCCCGACTGCGCCGGACGCATGAAGAAAATCAAAGCCGCCGAGAGAAAGCGGAAACAAAGGCAGAGATGTCACGCTTTAGAGCCTTTCAAACCCGCATAAATCAAGGCTTTTTTCGTGGGTGTCAAAGGGTACGCGATACATTTATCCTTTTCCCCCGGAAACGGCGTTTTAATGCGTGACAATACGCCAAAATCAACCCGAACACAGGGAGGTGATCCTATCGCTGATTATATCAGGGCAGACACGCGGCTGCCCGCCTATCTGCCGTATCCCCGTTTCCTGCTGAAAATGGAGATTTCACAGACCGCCAAGCTGCTGTATTCGCTGCTGTTAGACCGTTCCACCCTCTCCCAGAAAAACAAGTGGCTGGACGACGAGGGCAGGATTTATATTATCTATCCCATCGCGGAGATAGCAGAAATACTGGATAAAGGCAGCACCACCATCAAGGGGGCGCTTAATGAACTGGACACGGCGGGGCTGTTGGAACGGGAACGGGGCGGCTTCTCCGCACCGAACCGGCTTTATGTCAAAGTACCGCCAGTGCCACAGGTACAGTTTTCAGACCAACTGATGGCCGGAAGTCCGCCCCTCATAGAGCCGGAAAACCGTCCTACTGATGGTCAGAAAACCGACCTTATGATGGTCGGAAAACCGTCCCCTAACCAAACTACTATAAACAACCTTACAGAGAGCCAAACAAAGGGAGTGAGTGGGGGGCCGTCCGCGCCCTATGGCCGATATGGAAATATTTTTCTGTCACAGACCGAATACGACGAGTTGCAGGCAGAGTACCCTGACAGGCTGGAACGGTTCATCGAGGAAATGAGCCGCTACCTTGCCGCCAACGGGAAAAGCTACCAGAACTATGCCGCCGCCCTGCGGATATGGGCGGGGAACGACAAAAAGGAAGCCCCTAAAAAGGGCATACCAGACTACTCATGCAAGGAGGGCGAGAGTTTATGAAGAATGAAATCAACGCGGTTTTGGAGAATATGACGACCACCATCCCGGAGCCGGAGGACTACACCGGCGAGGACGGTTTACTGTACTGCGGCAAGTGCCGCAAGCCGAAAGAAGCCTATTTTGCGCCGGATAAGGCCGCTATCTTTGGCCGTGACCGTCACCCGGCAGAGTGCGACTGCCAGAGAGCCGCCCGCGAGGAACGGGAGGCCGCCGAGAAGCGGCGCAGGCACCTTGACACCGTGGAGGAACTGAAACGCCGGGGCTTTACCGACCCCACCATGCGGGACTGGACTTTTGAGAACGACAACGGCAGGAACCCGCAGGCCGGGATTGCCCGCCGGTATGTGGAGCATTGGGAGGATATGCGAACCGACAATATCGGCTGCCTGTTCTGGGGCGGCGTGGGAACCGGGAAAAGCTACCTTGCGGGCTGTATCGCAAACGCCCTCATGGAGAAAGAAATCCCCGTCCACATGACGAACTTTGCCCTTATCCTCAATGACCTTGCCGCCAGCTTTGAGGGCCGCAACGAGTACATTTCCCGCCTTTGCCGCTATCCGCTGCTTATCCTTGACGACTTCGGCATGGAGCGCGGCACCGAGTACGGGCTGGAACAGGTTTTCAATGTGATTGACAGCCGTTACCGCAGCGGCAAGCCGCTGATCGTCACGACCAACCTCACGCTGGACGACCTGCACAACCCGGAGGACACCGCCCATTCCCGGATTTATGACCGCCTGCTTTCCATGTGCGTCCCGGTACGCTTTACCGGCGACAACTTCCGGCAGGAAACCGCGCAGCGGAAAATGGAGAGCATGAAGAAACTGATTACCGACTGAAAGGAGTATTGCCTATGGCAGATAACAAGCAGCACGACACCCGCACCGCCCGCCGCCCCGACTGCGTGACGGAAATCCGCATGGGCAATTCCGTCCTTGTCGTGTCCGGCTATTTCAAGAAAGACACCACAACCACAGCCGCCGACAAAATGGCGCGGGTACTGGAAGCGGAAGCCGCTGCTACACAGGAGCCGACTTATCCGGCGTGAACCGGGGCATGGAAAAGCGGCCATGCCAGGGAGCATGACCGCTGGAACGAAAATCGGAAGTGCTTTAGCAATTCTTAATCTCATTCTCTATAAAATAATTTGCAATTTCAAAGGCTTTTATTCTTCTCTTTGCCAATGTGATTTGTGATTTATAACGCTCGGAATTATCCTTTGATTCAAATGTTTTTACTGTTTCTCTTAGCTTGTGCAGAGTTGAATCAATTTGCCTTTTGGCCGCGGTTAATTCATCTATTGTATACTTCATGTTTTCTCCTTTAACTTCTGATTTTTTTGTTAAATCAGAGTATACCACGGAGTTATGAACTTTTCTACTGCAAATATGGGACGACAACCCATACCATAAAAATCGGAAAATTGAAAAGCTGTAAAGAAGCAAATTTAACGCTTTTGCCGCTGTACAGCCCCCGCCGTTCCGTGGTACAATGAAACCACGGAATAGTGGGGCTGGCTGTCGGAAACGGAGGATTTTATGTTAAGACAAGCCACCCAAAACCTCATTACCGCCCTTTATCCGAGATTGTCCCATGAGGACGAATTGCAAGGCGAGAGTAATTCCATATCGAACCAAAAACGGATATTCGAAGCCTTTGCAAAACAAAATGGCTTTACCAACCTGCGCTGGTACACCGACGACGGCTTTTCCGGCGCGAACTTCCAGCGCCCCGGTTTTCAAGCCATGCTTGCAGACATTGAAGCCGGGAAAGTGGGTACGGTCATCGTCAAGGACATGAGCCGGTTAGGGCGAAACTACTTGCAGGTAGGGTTTTACACGGAAATGCTGTTCCCTCAAAAGGGAGTGCGTTTTATCGCTGTCAACGACAATGTGGACAGCGCAAACGGCGGCATGGACAACGATTTTACCCCTCTGCGAAATCTGTTCAACGAATGGCTGGTGAGAGATACGAGCAAGAAAATCAAGGCAGTAAAAAGAGCAAAAGGCATGAGCGGCAAGCCCGTTACCAGCAAGCCGGTATATGGCTACCTCATGGACGAGGACGAGAACTATCTCGTTGACGAGGAAACTGCGCCGGTAGTCCGGCAGATATACCAGCTTTGCCTTGCCGGGAACGGCCCGACCAAGATTGCCCGTATGCTTACGGAGCAGCAAATCCCCACGCCGGGGACGCTGGAATACCGCAGGACGGGCAGCACCCGCCGCTACCACCCCGGCTATGAGTGCAAGTGGGCGACAAACACCGTCGTCCATCTGCTCGAAAACCGGGAGTACACCGGCTGTCTGGTAAACTTCAAGACGGAGAAGCCCTCTTACAAGGTCAAGCACAGTGTAGAGAACCCCGTGGAGAAGCAGGCCATTTTCCCGAACCACCATGAGCCGATTATCGACACGGAAACATGGGAGCGTGTGCAGGAGTTACGCAAGCAGCGCAAACGCCCGAACCGCTATGATGAAGTGGGGGTGTTCTCCGGTATGCTGTTCTGCGCCGACTGCGGCCATGTGATGTACCAGCAGCGGTATCAGAACAAGAACCGCAAGCAGGACTGTTACATCTGCGGCAGCTACAAGAAGCGCACCCGCGACTGTACGGCGCACTTTATCCGCACCGACCTGTTGACCGCCGGTGTCCTCTCCAATCTCCGGCAAGTGACGGAATACGCCGCCAAGCATGAGAGCCGCTTTGTGAAGCTGCTTATCCAGCAGAACGAGATCGGCGGCAAGAGAAAGACCGCCGCAGCCACCAAGCAGCTTGAACAGGCGCAGGAGCGCATTGCCGAAGTGAGCCGCATTATCAAGCGGCTGTATGAGGACAATGTAAACGGCAAAATCAGCGACGAGCGTTTCATGGAACTGTCGGCAGACTATGAGCAGGAACAGCGGGAACTGAAAGACCGCGCCGCCGCTTTGCAGGCCGAACTGGACAAGTCGCAGGCCGCCACCGTCAACGCGGAAAAGTTTATGGGTATCGTCCGAAAGCACCTTGCCTTTGAGGAACTTACCCCCACCCTCTTGCGGGAGATGATTGAGAAAATCGTCGTGCATGAGTGCAGCTATGACGAGAACGGCACCCGCAGGCAGGACATTGAGATTTATTACAGCTTTGTCGGCAAGATTGACTTGCCCGAATAACCGCCCGACCTATCCGACACAATGGCCAAGTGTCGGATAGGAACGGCAAAATTTTTTGCACTTCTATTGCTTCTTTATCACACATAAGCAAAATCTGCGGGCTTTAAATATGAATTTTTTTCATTATATTTTGCCGTTCTACATCAATCAATAAATTGCATTAGAGGTCAGCCTTTGTTATAATTCCATCGAAAACAGCTTGGTTTTCAAAGGAAGACAACGGATGAATATAAGTATTTTCGACGTAATCGGTCCCATTATGGTAGGCCCGTCGTCGAGCCACACGGCAGGCGCGGCGCGTCTTGCGAAAATCGCCAACGACATTTGCTACAAGCCGTTTTACAAGGTTACGTTCGGTCTGCACGGCAGCTTTGCCGAAACCGGACTCGGGCACGGAACGGACAAAGCGTTGCTTGCGGGAACATTGGGTTTTCTTGCCGACGACGAAAGGCTTAAGGACGCTTACGAATACGCGCGTTTGCAGGGCATCAAATACGAGTTTTACGAAACGGATTTGGGGGACGTGCACGAAAACACCTGTCTGATTACTTTTTACAACACGGACGGGACAAAGAGCGAGGTGCAGGGCAGCAGTATAGGCGGAGGGCGCATTCTGATAACAAAGCTGGACGGAGCGGATACCGAAATAACCGCCGAGCAGCCGACAATAGTGATTAGGCAGCAAGACAAGCGCGGTGTCATCAACTCTGTTACGCAGCTTCTTGCATGGCAGGGAATCAACATTGCGGTCATGCGGCTTTCCCGCGACGACAAGGGCGGCACCGCGACGACGGTAATCGAGACGGACGAGGTTTTTCCCGAGCACATAAAGCCGTTGCTCGAACAGCTTGACGGCGTAAACGAGGTCAGACTAATTTACGTGGACGACGAGGAATAAAGGCGGAAAATAATTATGTACAACAGTGTAGAGGAGCTTTTGGAAAGAGCCAAAACCGAAAACAAAAGGCTGCACGAGGTCATCGCGCAAAACGAAATGTCAATCAGCGACATAAGCGAGGAAATGCTTTACGACAGATTGGAAAAGCATTATCAGACAATGGTGGCGAGCGCGGCAAAGGCGGTGAACGCGCCTCAGGATATGCCCGGCGTGGATTTTATCAAGGGGCAGAGCCTGAAACAAGCGCAGTATTCCGAGTCTCAGACGCTTGGCGGCAGTTATCTCAACAATATAATGACCATGGCGCTTTCCTGCTGCGAGGTCAACGCAGGTATGGGCAGAATTTGCGCCGCGCCGACGGCGGGTGCCTGCGGCATACTGCCTGCGGTGCTCATCGAAACATCTCGCAAACTCAACAGCACAAAAAAGGAAATTCTCGACGCGCTGTTGGTTGCGGCGGGCTTTGGAGCTATTTTTGTGCGAAATTCTACGGTTTCGGGCGCGGAGGGCGGCTGTCAGGCGGAGTGCGGAGTGGCGGCAGCCATTGCGGCGGCAGCAGCGGTTTATCTTGCGGGAGGGACACCCGCCATGTGCGCAAACGCGGTTGCCATTGCCGTCATGAACTGCATGGGACTCATCTGCGACCCCGTGGCGGGACTTGTTCAGGTTCCGTGCAGTTTTCGCAACGCAAGTCAGGCGGCAAACGCCGTCGCGAGCGCGGACCTTGCCCTTGCGGGGCAGGTTAGTATTATTCCACCCGACGAAGTAATCGAGGCAATGTACAAGGTTGGCAAAAAGATGGCGCCCGAATTCAAGGAGACCTCTCAGGGGGGCGTGGCGGCGACTCCTACGGCGCGCAAGCTGGAAAAAAAGCTGGCGCGAAAAAGCATTTTTACGGATTGAGATAAATAATGTCTCATTTTGTCAGATTTGTAAAAATGATACAACTAAATGTCTAAAAAAAAAGAAAGGGTTGACGTATTGATTAAAATAAAGTATTATAACAAATAAGATTGAAAGGAGGTGATTGCAAAAGTAGGGGATAACGGAAAAATTTAAGTGTAATCCAAATGCAGTGTAAGTCAATTCAAAAATATAAGGAGATTCAAAAAATGAAGGAAAAAAAATTAATAAGTTCAACGTTAGCTGTTGTTATTTTAACAGTTATATTTTTATCATTACCTATTTGTTTTTTTAATGCAGATATTCAATACAAAGAAAAAATTATTTTTGCAAAAGGACATGATATTTTACCCTATTCCGAGGGGATAAGGCAGTTCGATTTATCCGAACAAACAGAGCAGTCTATTTCAATTGAATTATCTGATGTTTTCAGCGAGAGCGAAGAATATAACTTTCTTATGCAAAATCGCGAGTTTGTTTCCGAGTGCGATATCGACGAATATGTTATGCGCATCAGAAACGAATGCAAAGCATTTTATGCAGAAAGACGTGCGGATTTTGTGCGCTCTGTCGGACTTGACGACGAGTTGATTGAACAGTCAGGTTACAGCCATATTCTGGAAATAAATAAGGAGGCACTTCAAGCGGAAGCCATGCCTTTGAAAGTATTAAAGAAAATGGCGAAAAGCGACCTTGTTCAAAATGTGGTAATGGAAGACTATAATGAAATTTCATTTGAACCTGAGGCATGGTTTGGTTCGTGGGAAGGCGAAACGTTGCCGACTATAAACGGACAGGGGTATGTCGGAGTGGACTATATGCAAGGTTCGGGCGTAAATTTGGGAATTTTGGAAATTCGTGATATAAAAAACGAGTCAGGAGATATACGCGCTCAGGATGTAAAGTCTGAATTTACGAATTTGAATGTAGTTTCTACAAGCTCAAATAATCAAGAGAGCAGCGCTCATGGCATGACGGTTGCAAGAGTAATAGGAAATATGGTGCCAAGATGTAATATGTTTATCGATGTTTGTCATCCTTTAAATAATACATATATTTTCAAAACATCGAACTTTGATTGGTTATTAAAAAATAATGTTTCGGTTGTTAACTGCAGCTGGGGCGGAGGGCACAGAGGTTCTAATGGAAATTATTGCAGAATGGAAAATTTAGTCAATCAGCTTTCGATGGACAACCTTATTACATTTGTTTTTGCCGCAGGAAACGACGGGAGCACAGTTGGGTGCCCTAGCAGCGCTGCCAATGTGATTTGTGTGGGAGCGACAGATGCGACAGGCAAAAAAATAGCAGATTATTCCAATTTCGGCAGTGAAATTCATTCGGGATGTAAGCCTACTCTCTTGGCAAACGGTACGCCTCATTTGCCTCAGCAGAGCAATCCGTTTCATGCGACCAAAGGTACAAGCTTTTCTGCGCCGATGGTGACGGGAGCGATAGCTATGCAGATGAGCGCAGAGCCAAGGTTTAAACTTTATCCCGAAAAATTGATTCCGCTTTTGGTAGCTACGGCTGATGACGAAAAAATAAACGGTTACTCGGCAAATCAATTCGGCATGGATTCAAAAGCCGGAGCAGGTATGCTCGATTTGAAAAAATTCATGGATTATCCGGGGCAATGCGATTCTTTCATGACAAATTCGGGCGGAACCAATTCTTTTACGAATAGATATTATATACCAAAAGATAATTCCGACATAGGCAAAACGCTAAGAATTTGTTTGTTTTGGATGTCTACAGATATGTTTTTGGGAGGTAATACTGCGGAAGCAGAAGGCAGTGTTTCTCAACCAAATCTGATTTCCATGCAGTTGCGTGCTAGGGCGGGTTCTAATTTTTTGGGAGCAGTTAATTCTGACGGATTGAAAAGCAATGTTCTTGTTTTGTCTGTTCCGATAAATTCATTGACGCCGATTACTATTGAGGTCGATGCTTTGAGTTCAGGCAGAAACACTAAGGTTGCAGTAGCATTTTGTGTTCAATAAACAAGGAGGAAAAAAATGAAAAAAATTAAAGCGATTTTGGTTCTGTCGGCAATTTTGTTTTTGTGCGCGTTTGTTTTCGCGGCGTGCGGACCGAAAGAGAGCGGTTACGTCGGGATGCTGCAATTCGGCAACGGCAGCTGGGACTATTCCGACAAGGTAACTTTCAATCTCGGCAAAGCCGACGGCAGCAAGGATTTGGACAGTTATCTGAAAAAAAACGCAGGAATAAAAAACGTCAAATTCGAGGATTATCTCAGTCAGGATAAGACGATGACTGTAAAAATTAAGTTGGATACGGATATTCTCGACAAAACCTTTGAGGACGAGGAGCTCAACGCTTTCGTCGTCGAGACAAAAGCTCTTATGCAAAACGAGAAGGAGTGGGACAAGGCGGACGTTTTCAACCGCGCGGCAATCCGTTATCTCGGACTGTCGGGGATAGTTATGAGCGGCGGAGTCAAAGGGGAGTTGTACAAGGATTATTACTATCCGACGTTTGACAAGCAGGAAGACGTTTTAACGCCTTACTATGCCGACGAATGGGAGCTGCTGCTTGAAAAAAGTCAAAGCCCTCTCGTGACAAGCATGGTTTTCGATTGGCAGAAATTTAAGAAAATAAACAACAATGCCGAAGAAATTGCGGGCAATTGGAAGTTTTCCGACGGCAAGCTGCAAGTCGATTTCGGACTGGGCAACAACGACGGAAGTTGCAGCGTCGAAACATATCTGCGCCGCGCCGAAGAAAATTATCCGTATCTAATCGGCTGCGCTTTTTACGTTGACGACAAAATTTTCGATGGAAACGCGACTTTTGACAATCCCGATGAAGCGGCGTTCGTCAATGAACTCAAAGCAATGAAGGAGGACGGAGCGGATATAAGAACGCTCAGGATAAAGGTGTTGGAGTATTTGGAGCTTGAAGGGCATTTCGTATATTATTTTCAGGGCGTCGTCGAGACCGAAAGCGGCGTTTATTCCGAAGCCGGCTCGTTTGAGTGCTACGGAAACGACAGGCTTTTTGAAAACTGGTCGAAGATTAGAGAGCGCCGCGAAAGCGGACTCATATCCTCGGTGAGTTTCGGCAGGGCTATGCCAAATCTCTATTGGGCTTTCTGATTGCAAACGCCTGTCTGCGCTTTAAAGTGTAGACAGGCGTTTTTTTTTATACTTTTTGACATTGCGAAAATATTTGTTTTTAAATTTTTTTCAAATTTATGAGTGTGTTGAAAAAAGCAAAAACCATAACTGTACGGAACAATAGATTCTCCGCTTTGATTTGAGTGACGGCGTTTTTTCGGCGCACAAGCATTGCAAGCCTTGAAGCTGCATGTTATGGGAGTGGGTGTCAAATATCGCTTAATTGACGGTTGGCAAAGCGTTCAATCGTCTCTGTTTTCAAGTCCAAGCAAATATCCCGCCTTGACGTTGAAGGTGAGCGCAAGGTTTTTGAGATACGTTGCTTTGGGCTCGTTCTGACCTTTTTCCCAAAAATCGATTGCTTTTTGAGTTACGCCTACTCTTTGCGCGAGCGCCTTTTGCGAAAGAAAATGTTCTTCTCTCAATTCTTTAATCCGTCGGCTTAGAATATCCATTTGGAATATTTTAGTAGAAACCTACTTGAAAAGTCTTGACAAAGTAGAATTCTACTATTATTATAAATCTATCTTGATTTTTTCATACATAGAGTACAATCGACAAAATCATGAATAATACCCGAATAAATGATTAAGTCATTTATTGTATGCAAGTCATAATATATTTAAACAGCATATTTTTTCTTATGGATATGTCGCAGATTGGTGCAATGTGAAATCCTGACGAAAGCGACTCCGATTGATGTAATTCAAACGCCGAAGGCGTTTAAATATCGAGGAGGTAATCCTATGGCTAAAAAGAAACGGTTTTTGTTGCTGCTACTTGTTTGCGTGGCGGCGGCTGCGCTGCTCGTGCTTGGCGGCTGCAAGCCGAAACCTATCGATGAAGGTCCGGAAACGGGCGTTTACTATTGCGACGCCGACGGAGAGGAGTATCAAATTGTCTTAAACAGCGGCAACAGATTCTCCTTTGTTGTTTTGGGCGACAACAAGTCGGGTACTTACGTTCTTGAAAACGGAGTTCTTACCCTGACTTTTCTCAAAGAGGAGGACGGGCAGCTCGCCGCATCGTATTCTGACGGCGGGATTGAGCTGACGTACAAGGGGGAGCGGCTTGTATTTCTGCCCAAAATTACTTATACTGTGACCTTCGACACCGACGGAGGAAGCGCGGTTGAAGCCGTGTCCGTGGTAAACGGAAGGACTGTTGACAGACCTGTCGCGGAGCCGCAAAAGACGGATTGTGTTTTTGTCGGTTGGTATAGCGACAAAAACTTTACCCGACCTTACGATTTCGGTTCCGCAATCGTCTGCAACACGACGATTTTCGCAAGATTTGCCGCGGTAGTTCACGGACAGTCGGAGTACGCCGTGACTTTTGACTTGAATTACGACGGCGGCAAGCCGAGCGAAGCGGAGACTGTCGGCGGCAAGCTGCTTGAAGTTCCGTCGCCCGAGCGCGAGGGATATATATTCAAGGGCTGGTGGATAAGCATGTACGAGGACAGGGACAGACTGTCCTATATGTACGCGGACGGAATGGTTTTTTGCGAGGACACCACGCTTTTCGCCCTCTGGCAGGAAAAGGGAAGCGCGGCTTTGCCTTTGGTTTACGTCAGCGCGGAGGGTGTTTCCTGGGACGGCGTCGGCACGGCGGTCAGGCTTAAAGTAATCAACCCGCTGGGCGCAGTCATTGTCGACGAAACTATCGGCGCGACGGCGGGCAGCTCCAAAAAGCTGGATTTTGCCAACGGCATTGCAGGCGACTATGAAATCACGCTCACCGCGGGCGACGTCACGGTTTCTAGATACTACAAAAACAAGGCGCTCAACAGAGTGTCCGATTTTTCCGTTGCGGACAACGGATTGCTTATTTGGAAACCCGTGCCCGATGCTGCGAGATATTACGTCGACGTTGTGTGCGGCGACGAAAATCACGTTCACACTCATTTTGACAACGGCGCTTCGGTGTATTTCGATTTTTCTAATTGCAAAATGCCTCCCGAAGGCATTGTGTTTGTTGTTACCGCTACTGCGGAGGGCTATGCTTCGTCCGTTTCGAGAGCGTTTGTCTATCTGCGCAAGCTGCCCGTCGTAAGCGGACTGTATCTCGACACGGAGATCGACCTCTTGGTGTGGGACGCGCTTGACGACGCTTCGGATTATACCGTGTCGGTAAACGGAGGCGCGCCCGCGTCCACGGGAGGCAGAAACAGTTTCAGCCTCAAAGAGTATTCCGGCGAAATTTCCGTCGCCGTGCGCGCGTATACGCCTGGTTTCGTCCCTTCGGACGAGGCGACGTTTGTCTTTGAAAAAAATCAGCTTGCCACTCCGTCGGGTATTGTCGTATCCGCCGACAGGATAAGCTGGAACGTCGTTGCCGACGCTACTTCTTACATAGTCAAGATTGACGGCAAAAACTTCGAGACTGACGAGAACTGCCTGCCGTTTTCGGACACCGACATTTCATGGTCGAAGGGCGGATATTATTCCCTCAAAATCAAGGCTGCGGGAGAATCCGAATCCAAGTGGAGCGACGAAACGGTTTTCGGCTGGCAGACGCAAGCTACAAACCTGCGCTATTTCAGAAACGTAATTTCCTGGGACTATGTCGCGGGCGTTTCCTCCTATGAAGTGAGGATAAACGGCGGTTCCGCTTTCGGTGTTGCGGGCGGAGTCAACTTCGCCGAGATAAAACTGACCAAAGCGGGCGAAAACCTGATAGAGGTCAGATGCGCGGACGAAAACACCGAGGACGAAAGCGAGCCGGTTTGGACTTCTCTCAAGGTGTGGGCGCATACGTTGAGCTTGAACGCTATGGGAGGCGAAGCGGTCGCCCCGCTTTATCTGGCGGTGGGCGACAAAGTGGAGCTTGCCGAAACAAGCAAAACTGGCTATGACTTCGGCGGCTGGTACAACAAAGAGGGCGGCGCGGCGGCAAACGGCGCGGAGTTTTCCGAAGAATATTTCCCGTTCAACGCCGACGTTGTTCTCTATGCAAACTGGGTTGCCCACGTTTATACGATAACTCTCGACTGCGGCGAGTTCGGCACGGTAGACGGACAGCGCACGCTTACCGCCGAGGTGGCTTACGGCAGCGATTTCGTTCTGCCCGTGCCCGACGTAAATTACGAAATAAAGGTGTTTACGTATTGGTGCGCGAGCGCCGACGGCTACGGCGTCGCTTACACTGACTCCGAAGGCCGCAGCAGGATAAAATGGTCCCACACCTCGGAAGACATCGTTCTTTACGCTTATTACGTCGACGCAATCGATTACGTCAGAGACGGCGACGGTTACGCCGTCAAGGCGGGACCGAGAATCTCGCAGGTTACCCATCTTATTATCCCCGCGACGTACACTCCCGTGCCGACGGACGAAAATCCCAATCCCGAAACGCTAAAAGTGGTTTCCATTCAGGACTATGCGTTTCTCAACTGCACCAAGCTTGTGAGCGTAAGCATTCCCAACACGGTAAGGACAATTTCTTTGACCGCGTTTGACGGATGCAGATATATCGAGCGTTATGAAGTGCGTGAAATCGAGGGGGAAATCGACCCAGTTTACTTCGCGCAGGAGGGCACGCTTCTTTACAAAAACATCGTCATGCAGGGAGAGGTGGAAATAGCTCTCGTGCCCGCGACGTTTACCGGAAGCTACCGCATACCCGACGCGGTGACAAAAATAACTCAGAACGCTTTTGCCAAAACCAAGCTGGAAGAAATCATCGTTCCCGCTTCCGTCAAGACGGTTGCCCGCGCATCGTTTTCAAACAGCACGACGCTTAAATCCATTGTTTTCGAGCAGTCGATAACGGAGGAAATTCCGCTTACCATGAGCGACGGAGCAATCGTTTCCTGCACCGCGCTTGTAAATCTCACGCTGCCCGCAAGACTTAAAAAGTTTGAAAAGGCAGAGCACGAGATTTTCTCGCTGTTCGGAAAACTTGAAAATATAAACATCGTCGGCTCCTTCGACAACGCAGCCTATTCGTCAATCGACGGAGTGCTGTTCAACGCGGCAAAGGACACCCTGCTTTATTATCCCGCCGCGCACAACAAGGACAGCGGCGTTTACACGCTGCCGACGGCGGCGCTCAACATTGCCGAAAGGGCGTTTTATACCAACCCGTCTTCAACCAAAATCAAGAGTACGGTCAAAGAGGTGTATTTACACGCCAACGTCCGCACGATAGGGGCGGAAGCGTTTGCGGAGTGCGACAGTCTGACAAAGGTTGTTTTTGTCGCGAGCGAGCGCCCCGCAGGCACAATGGTTATCGGCAGAAGGGCTTTCGCCGATTGTTCCAAGCTTGCCGAGCTGGTTTTTGAAGAAAGCGGGACAATGACAAGAGTTACGGAAACGACGGAACAAGGAGAAAAGGTCAGCTTTAAATTCGAATATACCAAAAGCTGCGGCGTTGCCCAAATCGGCGAGGAGGCGTTTGAGAGCTGCTCCTTGCAATCTCTGCTGCTGCCGTCCACGCTCACGGCGATAGGCAAAAACGCCTTTGCCGACAACTCGAAACTTAACGACATAGATTTGAGCCACGTGCGTTCAGACCTGCAATTCGGCGAATACGTGTTCAGAAACTGCCGTATGCTGGAAAGCGTGGAAATCCCCGACAATGTGGGGTATATACCCTTCAATTCGGTGTTTTACAACTGTACCAAGCTCAAAACCTTTGTCGTGAGTCCCGACAATCCAAACTACTACGCCGACGAACAGGGCGTGCTGTACAACGCAGACGTGACAGAAATCGCTTATTACCCCGAAGGACTGACGGGCGACTACGTAATACCGAATACAATCAAGAGTATCGGCGGCGGCGTGTTTATCGGCAAAACCAATATAGTTAAAATCACCATACCCGCAAGCGTTGTCAACATAGGCAACAGCGCGTTTGAAAACTGCGCCAATCTTGCGGAGGTGTTGTTCGTTGAGGGGGGAGAGGAGCTTCTCACCATAGGCGACAAGGCGTTTTACCGCTGCACGGCGTTAAAGAGCATCAAATTGCCCGAGCGTACGCTGTCATTGGGTAAAAACTGCTTCGACGGAAGCGGCCTGTCCGATATAGATTTCGGCGGAGTCCGCACAATCGCGGCAAACGCTTTCGGCAACACCAAGAGCTTGTCCGTCCTCACAATACCCGCGTCGGTGACGGAAATAGGCAAATACGCCTTCAGCAGCTCTGCAATTTCCGAAATCAAATTCGCTCCGAGGGCGACGGGGAAGGAAGAAACGCCTTTTGAACCTCTCAAATTGGGCAAAAGCGTATTCACATACTGCGCGTCGCTCAAAAAAGCGACTTTTCCCGACGGACTGACGAGCATACCAGACTCCACGTTCTACAACTGCGCCGCGCTCACTTATGTTTACGTACCCAAAACCGTTGCCAACGGCGACGACGTGGTTGCGGGGGTAAGCGGCTTTGCGCGCGCAATCGGTCCGCGTGCCTTCTATCACTGCGAAAGCCTTGCCGAAATCGAGTTCGGGCTTGGCGGCACGGGCGACCTTTCCTTTGCGGAAAGAGCTTTCTGGGGCTGCACCTCTCTTAAAGAGCTCAATTTGCCCAACAGACTGCGCGGCGTAGACAATGATCTGGACGCGTTCCAGTTCGGTTTGAAATCTGTCGGCGGACTAAGCAATCCCAACGCCGTCATGGTCTTTTGCGAATATGACGGCAGAAACAGTGCTGGTGTGGAAAGCATAACGGTAGAGGAAAACGGAAGCTATTTTTCTTCTTACGACGGCGTGCTTTATTCCGCGAACAGGGAGGTCGTCGTATTTTGTCCTCCTCAAAAGAAGGGTGCGGTCACGATAGCCAAGGAAGCCAAGACCTTCAGAGTCAGCTGTTTCTGGAACTGCTCCGAAATCACTTCGATTGGCTTTGAAGCAGGCGGCACCGTTGATTTCGAAACGCCGGACGTCAGCAACAGCTTCACCTATACGACGGACGCGCTGTTCTACAATTGCTACAAGCTGTCCTCCATAGCTTTCCCCGCGCGTCTCGTTAAAATAGGCGACAACGCGCTTTATTGGAGCGAGGCGATTGCGGGACGCTCGAACCACAACATTTCCGTCGTGACGTTTGCACCGGACTGCCGACTGAACGAAATAGGAAAAAGCGCGTTCAAGAATTGCAAAATTAAGGAAATAGAGCTGCCCGCAAGCGTGACGACATTGGGGCAAAAGCCCTTTGAGGGATGCAGCATAGCGCGGCTTGTGGTGCCCGACAGCCTTGCGTCGGACGGTTTTACCGACCTTGTGGCGGGCATATCGGGACTCAAAAACATCGAGTGCCGTTCTACCTGCAAAAACTTCACGACGGTTGACGGAGTGCTTTTCTCGAAAGACGGAACGGAGCTGGTTTTCTGCCCCGCCGACAAGGTCGCGGAGGTTTACACCGTGCCTGCCGACGTGCGGAAGATAAGCGATTACAGCTTCAAGGACAACGTCGGCGTCAAAGCCGTTGAATTTGAAAGCGCGGAAAGCAGTCTGACGATAGGCGCTTACGCCTTCCAAAACGCGGCAATAGTGTCCGTTACGCTGCCCGAAAGGCTTGTTTCGATATCCGACAGAGCCTTTTCAGGCTGCGCAATGCTTGCGCGCGTGACATTCGAGCCGCAATGCAGGCTTACGACTCTGGGAAATTACGCCTTTGAAAAGTGCGCGTCTCTCACGGAAATATCCATTCCCGACCTGACGACAAGCATAGGCATCTACGCGTTTTCCGAGTGTTCGTTGCTGGCAAACTTCAACCTAGGCGCAAACAGTCAGCTAATCACCATCGGTCAGCGCGCATTCAGAAACTGCTCGGCTCTTGTCGAATTTACCGCGCCCGCGACGCTTGCTTATTTCGGCAAGCCTACGACGGCAGACACGGTGACGGAGAAAACAAGCTCCTACACCTTCTACAACTGCAAGCAGCTTGCAAAGGTTGACCTGTCCGCGTGCTCGGTTGAATATATCGCGATGTACACCTTCCAACATTGCTCCTCGCTTGCAACCGTTCTGCTTCCGCAGGGTCTCAAAGGCATAGGGCAGTATGCGTTTCAGAATTGCGTGAAGCTTAGCGAAATCACTTTGCCCGAAGGACTTGTTACGATAAACGGTCAGGCTTTTTCGGGGTGCGGTCAGTACATTGAAAAGACGGGACTAAAAACGGGACTTAAATCGATAACCGTTCCGTCTACGGTAACGACGATAGGAAAATCCGCCTTTGAGGAATGCGCCGCCCTCGAAGAAGCGACAATCAAATCGAGCCTGATTGGCGAAAGCATGTTCCTCGATTGCAGGATGCTCAAAAAGGTAACCATAGGCGTAAATACGGAAAGCATAAAGAATCTTGCGTTTTCGGGCTGCACGTCGCTTAGCGACATAGACCTGCAGAGCAATATTCTGACGGAAATCGGAAAGGGCGCGTTCCAAAGCGCTGCGATAAGCGACTTTGTAATTCCCGACAGCGTAACCTCGTTGGGCGCGGGGAGCGCAGCGACGGGCGCGGACGGCGTTTTTGCGGATTGCAGCAAACTCCTGTCTGTCACGATAGGCACAGGAGTGGCGAATTTAACCGACTGTTTGTTTGCAAATTGTCAATCGCTCGAGACGGTTGAATTCAAAGAAAACGGAAAAACGGCGCAGATAGGCAAAAAAGTGTTTTACAACTGCCGCTCGCTTAAAGCAATTTCTCTGCCGAGCACGGTAAATCAGATAGGCTTGGTCGGCACTTCGTCTTATACTACGAGCACGACTAACTGCAGCGTCTTCGAGGGCTGCGCGGCGCTAGTGAGCATAAGCTTGCCGTCGGCGGTTGCGAAAATCGGACAAAACACGTTCAAGGATTGCTCGTCGCTTCAGACCGTCACGTTCAACGGAAATGTTCTCGAATTCATTGCGTTGGGCGCTTTTTCGGGCTGCGCGTCTTTGACGGATTTTACGTTCCCTATGCTCGGCAGCTCCTTCACCTTGGGAGCAAGCGCTTTTGCCGGCTGCTCTTCGCTCGAAAGCATAGTTCTGCCGGACAACGTAAAGACGATAGCCGACAACACATTCTTGAACTGCGTTTCATTGGAAGCGGCCGCCATGCAGTCGGTTGCCGCGGGCACGGTAGGCGCGAGCGCTTTTGAGGGCTGCGTCAAGCTGAAAAACGTAAAGCTTTCCGACGCGGTCACTCAAATCAAGCAGAAAGCGTTTTTAAACTGCGTTGCGCTGGAGCAAATAACTCTTCCCGCAAGTCTGACAAAGCTGGGCAACGGTTCCACTTCAAGCAGCGCGGGCTACGGCAACGTGTTTGAAAACTGCGTCTCTCTCTTGGAGATAACTCTGCCTGAGGAAGTGAACGTAATAGACGTGGCAACCTTCAAAAATTGCACCTCCTTGTCAAAGGTTACGATAGGCGGCGCAATAATGGTAATAAGAGAGGACGCCTTTGAGGGGTGCGGCGACATCGAATTTGCGGTGACGGCGGAAAACGAAAAAACCGAAATTGTCGGAAACGCCGTTTACAGCGAATACACGGATTCCTTCTATACGCTCAACGACAAAAATAAAACGGCTTCCGTTAAAATTACGGGAAGAGCGCTGATACACTATTTCGGCAATGCTTCCACGTTGGAGATAGAGGACGGAACTGATATTATCGCCAGAGCCGCTTTGAGGAAAAATTCCACTGTGACAAAGGTTGTTCTGCCTGCGTCCGTCATGTATATTGACGATTATGCCTTCACCGAATGCATAACGCTTGCCGAAATAAATCTTGAAAATGTTAAAAGCATAGACGGTTACGCGTTTCAGGGGTGCACGGAGCTAACAAGCGTCGCCTTAAGGGCGGACGTAATATACAGCTACGCGTTTTCAAACTGCACCTCGCTTGAAGAAATCGATTTGAACGGCGCCAAGTTCCTCAACAGTTACGTGTTTTCGGGCTGTACCGCTCTTACCGATGTAGTCGTGCCCGAAAGCGTAATCGGTCTGAACGCCGACGTGTTTAAGGATTGTACGGGATTGAAAACGGCAGAGGTAAAGGTGGGCAATTTAAACGGTAGCGCGTCAAGCATGGGCAACGCGGGCAACGGCTGGTTCAGAAATTGTACGTCGCTTGAAACGGTTGTGTTTGCCGACGGTCTGTTGAGACTTGAAAACTACGCGTTTGAAAACTGCTCTGCTCTTACCTTCGTGAGGCTGCCCTCCACGCTGCAGAGGCTTGGTGTAGGTTACGGCGCGTTCAAAAACTGCACGTCTCTTGCAAGCATAACCGTGCCCGCAGGCGTGACCGCGATAGAGAACAGCGAGTTTGTCGGCTGCGCCTCACTCAAAGAAATCATTTTCGAGGGCAGCGTAACCAAGATTGGAAACGCCTCGTTCGACGGCTGCGCCGCGCTGGACACAATCGACCTGTCGCAGGTGAACTCAGTCGGCAACAATGCGTTCAGGGGCTGCGCCGCGCTGGAATACGTCAATCTGCCGCAGGCGGCGACGATAGGCGCAAACAGCTTTGAAAGCTGCTCGGCTTTGAAGGAAGCGAGCATTCCCAAAGTGGCGAAAATAAGCAATTACGCGTTTTCAAACTGCGGCAAACTCGTCTCCGTGTCGGCGGCTGCCGCAACGGAAGCAGGGGACTTTGCCTTCTTTGGCTGTGCTTCGCTCGAAAGCATAAGCCTGCCCGAATTGAAAACTTTGGGCAAAAGCGCGTTTGCGGGCTGCTCGTCCCTCAAAGAATTTGTCGCACCCAACCTGACCTCAATAGGAGATTACGCTTTTTGCGAGGTTTCAGAGTCGGAGGACGGAACGAGCGTTTACAACGGCTGTCCGTTGACGGGCTTGGATTTGACAAATGTCACGTCCGTCGGCAAATATGCGCTTGCCGGCTTGACTCAAATAAAGGAGCTTGTCATACCGTCGGGTGCAATGAGCGTGGGCGAAGGCGCGTTTGCCGGCTGGACGGAGGAGCAGGTGATTCGCATTGACATGTCGGAGGAGGACTGCGACTGGACGGAGGGCTGGAACAGAGATATGAAAGCAACGATTTACTGGAAATCTGCCGAAACGGAGGCAGAGGCTTAAAGGGGAAAGGCGGGACGGACTGCTTGCTTGCCCGTTCCGCCCCGAGCCGCCGCTTGCGACAGGCGGCTTGACTTGAAATAAAGGAGATAAAAAATGTCGGTAAAAAATTTATTGTCCGAATATCGCAAAAGATTATCCAAAGAAGCATGGTTGAAATCGATTGTCTGGGGCGCGGTTTTTGCGTTTGGCGCAAACGCCGTCGCCGCACTTGTGACCTGGTGCCTGGGAGTAAAAAGTTTGAAACTCGTTTTGTGCGTGTCCCTCGGCGTTTTCGTCGCGGTTTGGGCGGCTTCGTCGGCTTTGCTGTATTTTCTTAAATTCCGCCCCACGTTTAAGGACGTCGCGCGGCGCGTAGACGGGCTGGGACTTGAAGAAAGAGTTATCACCATGACGGAATATGAGAAAAAGGAGGACTTTTTCGCCAAAAAGCAAAGACAGGACGCTGCGGCAAAGCTTAAAAGCGTAAAATCGGGAAGCTTAAAAATAGTCGTATCCGCGGCAAGCATAATCGTTGCCTGCGTGATGCTGTTGACTGCCGGAGCCGCGACCACTGCGAGCGCGCTCAGCGCAAAGGGCATTATCAAAGATTTGCCCGGCATAGTGGAGCCTATTTTCAATCCCGAGGTTTTTTATACGATTATTTACGAAGTCGAGGGAGAGGGAGAAATCGAGGGCAACGCGGATCAGCTTGTGCTAAAAGGCGGAGACGCGGAGCCTGTGCTGGCTGTTGCCGAAGACGGTTGGGCTTTTCTGTGCTGGTCGGACGGCAGCGAGGAGCCTTACAGACATGATAAGGAGGTAATGCCCGACGGAGAGTTTTCGGAGGTGGACGAGGACGGCAATGTAATAATAACCTATTTTGCCGTGTTCATGGAGCTTGAAGAGTCCGAGCAGGACGGAGGCGGCGGCGAAGGAGACGAGCAGGAACAGGAGCAGGATCAGGCTCAGGACCAACCCTCCGACGGCGAGGAGCAGGAGCAAGAGCAGCAGCAAACGGACGGCGACGGCGAAAGCGAAGACGGCGACGGCAAGGGCGGAGAGTATCAGGACTCCAACAAGGTCATAGACGGCGACCAGTACTACGGCGACAGATTGGAAGAATATCTGGCGTTGGCAGAGGAAATTCTGGAAAACGACGGCGAAATACCCGACGATTTGAGGGAATTTATCGAGTCGTACTACGGAACAATCGAATAAAAGAGAGCTGCTTCTCATTAAGATTGAAAGATTCTTGCGGCGGGGAGCGCGAAACGCTCCCCGCTTTAAACGCGAAAAAAGCTGAGACTTTGAAAATAAAACGGACAAGGTGAGACATTATGGATTTATTGGTTCCAATAGGCTTGCTGGGCTTAATCGGGCTGTTGATTTTGTTGATTATTTACATATTGAAGCCCAATTATCAGCAGAAATTTGTTTCAAGCACTTATATATGGAAATTAAGCCTTAAATACAGAAAGAAAAAAATCCCGATAAACAAGCTGAGAAATCTGCTTATTCTGCTTTGTCAGGTGCTGATTTGCATAGCCGCCGCTTTGATTTTGTCAAAGCCCGCGGTCGTTGCCGAGACAAGCGTCGGACAGAACGAAAAAATAATAATCGTGGACGCTTCCGCGAGCATGCTCGCTTCCTGCGAGAGCTCCGACGACACGCGCTTTGACAGGGCGTTGAAAAAAACGCGCGAAATCGCGGACGAAACCTTAAAAGACAACGGAACGGTAACCGTTATTCTTGCGGGAGAAAAAGCGTCGTACGTGGTTAGGCGCGCGGGCGCGGGAGAGCTGTCGGAAATAGACGCATACATAAACGGAATGCAGTGTTCTCTGTGCGAGGGAGACGTGGACGGAGCCATGCTTTTGGCGGAGGAAACGCTGCGCTACAACGCCGATTCCGAAATTCTGCTTTTGACGGGCACGACCTACGTCAACGACGCCGAAAACGTGACAATCGTGGACGTTTCCGACCGATACGAGTGGAACGTAGCCGTGCTGAGCGCGTCGGCGAGACTCGAAGACAACTTTTATACCTTTGAAATAGAGGTTGCGTGTTACGGCTTGGACAAGGCTTTCGAGGTGTTCTGCGAGGTGGGCAACGTAAACGGAAAGGGAGAAAAAATAACTCTCCCCGTGCAGACGGTAAACGGACTGGACGGCATTCCGACCAAAATAGTTTACACCTCCGCCGCGCGCAATCTCGGACAGGACGTGATTCCCGTGCTTCTCACCGAAAACGAAAGAATTTACTCTTTCGACGAGGCGTATATACATATTGACGAAGCGGATTCGCTTTTGCTGGACAACGAGTTTTTCATTTACGGCGGATTAAGGCCGACGGTAAAGATTCAGTATTACAGCACGGCGTCAAACGTCTTTTTCGGCGGCGTGTTGAGGACGCTCAAGGAAAAGACTTTCGGCAGCTGGAATATAGAAATAACCGAGGTCAAGGGCAAGGATACGCCTGCAACCGAGGGATTTGATTTTTACATATTCGAGCACACCGTGCCCAAAGTTCTGCCAAAGGACGGAATAATTTTTTTGGTCAATCCCGACAGCTCGGCGGACGCGGGCTTCTCGATTGTGAGAAGAAACGTGCAGGTGAACGATTACGACGGAGACGGCGCGTCTCTTGCTATCGGAGACGGCGAGCATCCTCTGGTGCGCTACATGGACGTCGAGGGAATAAAGGTAACCCAATATTCTCAGGTGGACGAAGCAAGTCTGGAAAGATACGACGTGCTGATGTATTACGAGGGCAATCCCGTGTTCTTTGCAAGAAACGAAGCCGATTCAAAAATCGCCGTGATGACTTTCAGTCTCAACATGTCCACTTTGGCGCTCAGCGTGTATTATCCCATTCTCATTTACAATATGTTCAATTATTACCTGCCGTCTACCTTGACGGAGGATTTGTGCGACGTTTACGACACGATAGAGGTAAACGCGAGGGGCAGCGATTTGATTGTTACCGCCCCTGACGGCACGGAGCTGCTCTTCGGGGAGTTTCCCGCAAAGCTGTACGTTGAAAGCTTCGGAACCTACACCCTGCGTCAACAGCTCATTTCGGGAGAAATCGTGGAAGAAAAATTTTACGCCAAGGTCGCCGCGTCGCAAAGCGACATAACGCGGGAGGACGTTTTGAGCGTTCCCTTTGCCGCAAACGGCGCGCAAAAAATCATAGAGGATTTGCTTGTCTGGTTTGCCGCGGCAATCGTCGCGCTTATGTTTTTGGAGTGGGCGCTGCACTCGATTGAAGGGCTGTGACCGTGGAGGCTGAAAAATGTTGAATTTACAAGTGAATTTTTCCTGCGCATGGCTGCTGTTGCTTATTGTGCCCGCCGTGCTTCTTACGCTTCTGCCTTACTTCAAGCTGTCGAAAAAATTCAGAAAAACAAGAAACAGAATTTCCTCCGTCGTGCTGCACCTGACTGCGCTTGTCCTGTGTATTTTCGTGCTGTCGGGCATGACATTCGATTACGAGGTGCACAACTCGGAAAACGAGCTTGTGCTGGTGGTGGACGCTTCTTACAGCACCGCCGAAGAAAAACAGGCGAAGGACGATTTCGTGCGCAGCGTCATAGAAATGACCAACACCGACGTTTACAGCCTCGGCATAGTCACCTTCGGCTTGAAGCCCGTGTGCGCGGTGCCTCTTACCGACGACTTGCGCAACGCTTTCAATCTGTATCAAAACTCCTTGCAGCCGGACGTCACTGCGACGGACATTTCGTCGGCGTTGGTTTTTGCAAGGGATATGCTTACCCATCCCGAATCCGCAAAGATAGTGCTTTTGAGCGACGGCGTGGAAACGGACGGAAAAGCCTCCTCCGTTGTCAAATCGATTGTTGCGGAGGGCACGCGCATTGACAGCGTTCTGTGCGGCTCCCTGTCGGGAGAGGACGAGGTTCAGGCGCTCTCGGTGGGGCTGCCCGACAGCAATATTTTGAGAGGCGAGCAGTTTGAAATTACTCTTTCCGTTGCAAGCTCGAGAAAAGGCGAAACGCCCGTCACGGTGACGTTGTTCGACAACGGGGAGGAGTGTCAAAGCGTGTCCGCATCCGTCAGGGAGGGCGTGCAGGATATCGCAATTCCCCATTCGCTTGAAGAGGAGGGACTGCACGCGCTGCGGTTCAGGGTAGACGCCGACGCAGATGCCGTTTCGCAAAACAACGAGCTTTATTCCTATATGTATCTAAATCTTTTCGACAAGGTGCTCATTGTGGAGAGCAGCGAGGGTATTTCCCAAGAGATTTGCGCGCTGTTGGAGGGCTATGAGGTGACGACGGTTCGTCCCGACGAAAGCAGCTTGCCCAAGACGCTTGACGAGCTGTGCGCCTTTGACGAGGTAATCCTCAACAACATAGCCAACTCCGACCTGCCCGAGGGCTTTGACGAGATACTCAACCGTTACGTTTACGAGGCTGGCGGCGGACTGTTCACCGTGGGCGGAAGCGAGGGCGGCGACTCCGAAAAGGCGCACGCCTACAACAGAGAGGATATGGCGGGCACGCTTTTGCAGCGTATGCTGCCCGTCGAGGCGATAGACTATACGCCGCCTCTCGGCATGATGATAGTCATAGACGTTTCGGGCAGTATGTCTTCGGGTACGGACGTCGGCACGGTTCAGAAAATCGACGCCGCAAAAAACGCGGCGGTCAGCATGGTCAGAGATTACACCTGTTTAAACGAAAGAGATTACTGCGGGGTTATGACTTTGAGCGACGACTATACCGAGGACGCATCGCTTTTGCCCATGACGCGGCAGGACGAAATCATAGAAGCCATTTACGGCGTGGAAAAGGGCGGCGGAACGCTGTTTACGCCGGCGGTCAATCATGCGGGCATGGCTTTAAGAGCCTTGTACACGAGCGGCAGAATCGAAAAAATGCACGTCGTCATGATAACCGACGGAGGGGCGGCGGACTATGAGGACTACGTAAGCAGAGTGGAGCATTTCAACAATCTTGGAGTTACATATTCCTTTATCGCGATAAAGGCGACAAGCGCGTCTATGGAGCAGCTCAACGAAGCGGCGAAGGTTGGCGGCGGCAAAGCGTACAATGCGGACGCGACGGATTTGACGGGCGTGCTTAAAGACGACATACGCATACCCGAAATAAAAGAGGTGGAATTCAGGGAGTTTGTGCCGAATATAAACCCCGATTCCTATTACTCGACAGTCATATCGCAGGAGGAAATGCCGGCGCTTTACGGCTTTTACGGAACAAAGAAAAAAGACGATGCGGAGCTGGTGCTTTCGGGAGAGTACAACGTGCCCGTTTACGCGCAGTGGAAATACGGCAACGGGACGGTTGGCAGCTTTATGTGCGACCTTGACGGCACTTGGTCGGCGGATTTTCTGAGTGCGGAAGGCAAGGGCTCGGAATTTCTGCTGAGCGTAATAAACAAGCTGTTTCCGACTGAGGACATTCGCCCGAAAAATCTCGACGTGGTTTTAAGAGAGGAAAACTATACCACTCAGATAAGCATTTACCCCAAAATCGAGCTTAAAGAGGGGGAAAGCGTGGAGGTGTTGCTGGAAAATCTGACCTCCTCGGACGCGTCCGCGCAGCTTACCGCGCCTTTGGCGGAGGAAAAATACAGCCGCGCAACTTTGTTTGCCGCGGAGGCGGGCGTGTACAGAATAACGGTGCAGAAAAAAGGCGCCGACAACGCGCCTTCTGGCAATCCGTGTGTGGTTTACAAAACCTTTTCCTATTCGGAGGAATTTAATTTGCTTGCAAGCGACACGGACGGAGCCGAGGTGATGGAAGCAATCGCCGTATCGGGAAACGGCAAATACGAGCTTTTGTCGGAAAAGGACGCGGTAACGGTCTTTCAGGGGTTTAAGGAAACTTTGGAAAAAAGCTTCGACCCGCGCTTCCTGTTTATAATAACGGCTCTTTGCCTGTTTCTGCTTGACATAGCGGCAAGAAAATTCAAATGGAAATGGCCGCACGAGCTGATAAGAGAGCGCAGAGAAAAACTGCGGGACGCAAACGACTCTTCAAATCGAAACGAAGCGAGGAAAAAATGATGAAAAAACTTAGAGCGCCTTATCTTTTGATTTTGATTTTTTGTATGCTTGCGCTGGCGGGCTGTTCGGGCGGGCTTGGCAGACCGTCGGATTTGAAGGTAAACGAAACCGATTGGGTATTGTCCTGGTCTCCCGTCGAAAACGCAACGGCGTCCACGACCTACATAGTGGAAATAGACGGCAGGGAATACGTAAGCAGCAAAACTTCTTATTCGCTCGAAGGACTCGAAGAGGGCAGCTACAAAATCAGAGTGAAAGCAACCGACGCGTTGGGACAGACGGGAGACTCCAAATGGTCGGACGCCTTTGTGTTTACCAAGCCTTACGAAAACGGGCTTGTCTACACGTTGACAAACGCCAATACCGAATACGAGGTTACCCGTGTGGGAAGCGCGAGAGGAGATATAGAAATAGGCGACGTTTATCGGGGCAAGCCGGTGACGAGCATAGCGGAAAAGGCGTTTTACTCGTCAAGCGGAGTCAAAAGCATAGTCGTCGGCAAAAACGTCAGGGAAATCGGAGACTACGCTTTCACCAACTGCTCCAATCTCCAATCCGTGACGCTGCCCGACGGGTTAAGCGAGCTTGGAGAGCACGCTTTTCAGGGCTGCCGCGCGTTGCAGAGCATAAAATTGCCCGACAGTCTCAAAGAAGTGAAAAAGAGTTCTTTTCAGTATTGCAGAAACATGACGTCCGTCGATTTGGGCGGCGGTATCCTTTCTGTGGCGGCGTCTGCGTTTTCCGATTGCGACAAGCTTTCCGAGCTTAAGGTGCCGGACAGCGTGCGCACGCTGGGCGAAAAGTCCTTTTACGGCTGCGATCTGCTTGAAAGCGTGACGCTCGGCGCCGCAGTCGACAGCATAGGAGAGGGAGCGTTTGCCTCCTGCGTGTCTTTAAAAAGCTTTGCCTTAAACCAAAGACTGTCCGCTATCGGAGCAAACGCCTTCAACGGCTGCGTCAAGCTGGCTTGTTTCGAAACGCCCGACAGCGTCGTTTCAATAGGCGAACAGGCGTTTTTCGGTTGTCAGTCCCTGTCGGACGTGGTTATCGGCTCGGGCGTTAAGCAAATAGGGGCGTTGGCTTTCGATTCTACCGCTTTAAGTCAAAGCGCAAACGACATAGTTTACGCCGACGGGTGGGCTGTTTCTTGCAGCGCGACGCTTTCGGAGCTTAATCTTTTGGCGGACACGCGCGGAATCGCCGACATGACCTTTGCGGGGCGCGCAATCACGGAAGTCGTGATTCCCGATTCCGTCAGGTTTATCGGAGACTATGCCTTTTACAGATGCACCGAGCTTATGTCCCTTGACGCGGGGAACGGCGTGGAGCGCATAGGCAGATACGCATTCGACGGCTGTAAGGTGCTGGGCAGGGGCTATTTTTCTCTCGGCAGCAGCCTTAAAAACATAGAAAGCTACGCTTTCGCGCGCTGCACCGATTTGGGTAACAAGGCGTATATGGGCGACGTCAGACTGCCTTCGTCGGTAGAATCCATAGGCACCTACGCCTTTTACAACACTGCGGCGTGGAATGCCGTGGAAAACGGATTGATTTACGTCGGCAACTGGGTAGTGGGCTTTAAGGATGGGCAGGAAAGCGTGAGCATAACCATAGCCGACGGAACGGTCGGTATATCCGATTACGCCTTTTACAAAAAGACGGGTTTAGGCGCGGTGACGGTGCCCGACAGCGTAAAATACATAGGCTACGGCGCGTTTTACGAGTGTTCGTCTCTTTCGAGGGTGTACATGGACGTATTGGCGAGCAATCTCCTTGAAATAAGCGACTACACCTTCTACAAATGTTCGAGCTTGAAGCAGGTAGACATTCCGCTCGAAGTGGAAAAAATCGGACGCTCCGCGTTTTATAAAAGCGGAGTTGTGGTGGCGAAAATTCCCGATTACGTGAAAGAAATCGGAGCGTATGCCTTTTACGGCTGCGAAAACCTCATCGAAGTGAGCTTCGGACAGTCCGCGCGGCTGGAAACCGTGTCGGACTATGCGTTTGCAAACTGCGCGTCGCTCGGTTCGTTTTCCGTCCCGTCTTCCGTTTTCGACATAGGAGAAAAGGCGTTTTCGGGCTGTTCGTCGCTTGTTTCGGTTGCGTTGGGCGCAAATCTGACCCGACTCGGAGAGGGCGCGTTTTACAATTGCGCCGCACTCGAAAGCATTGTTTTACCCGACAGTCTCAAAGAAATCGCCGACAAAACCTTTTACAAATGCGCGTCGCTTGCTTCGGTGACAATGGGCAGCGTCGAAAGAATCGGCGAATATGCCTTTTACTCCTGCAATTTGCTTGAAAGCGTTGTTCTGCCCGCGTCGCTGCGCAGCTTGGGCAGCTACGCGTTCAGAAGCTGCGCGTCGCTTAAATCGGTTACGCTCAGACAAAGCGTGGAGGAAATAGGCAGCCATTCGTTCAACGGCTGCAAATATCTCACGCTTTACTGCGAGGGCGAAAACGCGGGGGAAAAGTGGAGCGCCCGCTGGAACTCGGGCTATCGTCCCGTAGTGTGGGGCTGCGATTTGTCCGAAAACGGCGATTACGTGCTGTCGTTTACGGTAAGCGAGTCGTCAATTGAAAACAAAACGGCAAGGAACGGATTTTCCGCACCTTACAGAGAGGGATACCGATTCGACTGTTGGACGGTAAGTACGGCGGAGGGACAAAAAACCTTTGACGCGTCACTTACGGCGGATTTGCCGCAGGGCGCGCTTGCGGTTGCGGTGTGGAAAACAGCCGCGACCGATTCGGAAAATGAAACGGATACTGCTGCGGAACAATCCGAAGCATAAAACTATACTATTCACTTTTCAGACGGAGGTAAGAAAAAATGAAAAGAAGGAGCAAATGTACGGCATTTTTGATTGTCGCATTGGCGTTGCTGCTTGCGTGCGCGCTGCTTGCGGGCTGCGAAAGCAAGGTAACGCTCAAATTGGTGACGTATGACGGCAATTTTACGGTGCTGGAAGGCAAAGCGGGAGAAATTGCGGATTTCCCCGCGGTTACGCGCGACGGATACGCGCTCGAAGGCTGGTATGAGGACGAAAATTTCGTCGGTCAGCCCGTCGGTCAGGCGGTGTTTGAAAAGGACAAAACTTATTACGCCAAATGGGTAAAGACGTATGCCGTCACCTTCGAGCTTGACGGCGGCGCTATGGAAACCGCTTCGGTTTTTCTGCCCGAGGGGAAAGGACTCCTTGCCGCGCTGGACGGACTTGTTCCCGTCAAGGGTGAGTACCGCTTCGGCGGCTGGTATATCAACGGCAGAGCGCTTGCGGAGTCGGACAAAATGCCTGCGTCGGACGTTGTGCTGACAGCCAAATACATGGCGGAGTATAAAATAAACGTATATTTGCAGGAGCTTAATCTTGCCGACTATGCTTTCGAGGAGGGCTATTCTTCGGGCTATGCCCTAATCGGAGAGGAGTTTTCTCCCGAGCTTTCGGTAAAAGGCTTTTCTTTGAGCGGCGGAGCGGAGCAGTCCCGCGTCATCGACGCCGATTCCTCCGAAAATGTTTTCGAGCTGAGATTTGACAGAAACAGCTACGGGCTTTGGTTTGTCTCCAATTATCCCGACGGCTCGGGGCGGAACGAGGAGGAGCTTGCCTATACATATCTTTACGGGGAGGAAATAGATTTCCCTAAGTCCGTGCCCTTCGAGGCGGACGGTTACAGGTTTTTCGGCTGGGGCGCCTACACGAATTCGGACTTTGACGAGGCGATAGAGGAGGAAAATTTCGAGCTTGCGGAGGACACGGTGCTCTACGCAATCTGGAACAAGGGCTACACCGATATGTTTTCGGGAGAGGACGAAATTTTTCTCATGCGCGACGGCACGGGCAAAGCCGTTTTGTGCCGCGGCGGAGTGGATATTGAAGGCTCTTACAACGAAAAAAAGGATTGGTACCAATTTGAAAGCCCCACGACGGGGTATGTGTTAAACGCGCGGATAAACGACAACGGAACCTTTGTTTTTTACGCCAACAGAAAGGGCGAATACTTTTTGTTCGAGCCGACGGGCATTGACAGAGACGTGACGCTCGCTCTCGACGACATGAACGGCATAGAGCTTTACCGTACGGGAGAGGGCGACAAACAGTATCTCGAAGGGGAGTATTTTATAGACGAAAACGGCTATTATCAAGCTCTCTTTTCCGACGGAACGGGCTTTGTGTTTTTGCTGGGAACGGCGACGGAGCCTGCAAACGGCGCAAAAACAAATGTTTTCAGAATAAGGGGAGAAGAGGCGAATTGGGGCGTGCTGCCTTACAAGGCGGTTTATTATCCCGTCGTCACGCTTGACGGGTTCGGTTATGCCCTTGTTTCGCAGCAGCCCGACAGCACGGCTTACGCCGCTTACGTTATCGACGGCGACGTCTTTACGCTTTACGACACCGCAAGCGGAAGCGTAATTCTCACCGCAAGGGCGGGCGATTACGGCGGAACGATGGGCTACGAGCCTTATGTCGCCGAGTTTGACGCGACTTTTACGCGCGAAGACGGCGCGACGCTTACTACCGACGGCTGCTCAAACGCGGTTTTTGTCAAAAACGGAGATTCCTTTGTCGGCAGCTACGAGATTAAAAGCTCCCTTGTGGGCGGCAGCCTGATAAGGGTGGTTTCGTCGTCGGGAAGCGTAAGGGTGTTCAGAGTTTTTGAAAAGCAGGGCGCGTCGGGAGCCGTTCTCACGTTTGAAGAAAAGCACGCGGATTACGCCGAATATCTTTACGTAAGCGACGACGGCAGACTGGACGGCGTGCCCTTCCTTGTAGTCAACGGCGACGGAACTGCGGCAATGTACGAGCAGAACGCGCAGGGAAATACGGAAATGACTTCTTCGGGAGTTATACAAAGCAAGGACGGCTTTTATCTTTACACCGTGACGGAGCAGACCGCCGATTGGTCAGTCAACCGTTTTGCCGCACTGCTTGTAAATTTTGACACACATTCAACTTCTTACGACGTGTATTACGTGGTAGGCTCCGACGACGGAGAGGAAACTACGGACTATTCGACGGTTTATTCGGACGGAGAGGGCGCCAAGCTGACAATCGTTTCCTGCTTTGCCGTTTTCGAGGACGCGGACGGAAACGTCGTGTCCGGCGTGTTTAGTCAGGGGCCGGATTTCATAAGGCTGGGCAACGGCGAAAGTTATATCTATTTCCGTATCGACGTGCAAAACGGCACTTTTGTGCGGCTGGCTTACGAGCCTGCGGTGCTGCTCATGAAGAAAAACGGTTCGACCGTTTCGTCGTCCATGCTTACCGTAAACGGAGTAAAGTACGGCGACGGATACGAAGCGGCGTTTACCGAAAAAATCGACGGCGTTTCGGTAACGGTGTACGGATACTATACGCTTGAAACGGTGGACACGGCGGGTGCGGTGTTCGGCGTTTACACCTTCCGCTCCGAGGAAAAAACATTTAAATTTGTCGTCATCGCGTCGTCTTCCGCAGTTTATTTTCATTATTTCGAGCTTGGCGAGGTGATAACGTTCGGCAAATACGACGAGCTGTCCGACGACAGTCAAGCAACCTCCCTTGCGGAATTGCAGCTTACCGACGAAAAGGATGACGACGGAAAAGCGATATTGGTTTACGTCGAGGGGGAAAACAACATAAAGGGCACGTTCGCTTCCCGCGAAACGGTTGCCTTCGACAGGTTTAAGCAGACGGTTTACACCTTTAAGGCAACAGAAGGAGATTTTACCTTCGAATTTACGCTGATTGACTCGTATTTCCGAGTTTGCGCTCCCGATTCGTCGTTTACGGCAGCCGACAGCAGCACGCTGCAGCTTGACGGCACAACGCACACGGCGAGATATTGGGACACCGAAAACGAATATTTCGGCTATTACGTCGCGGCGCTCAACGTGCTGGACGAAAACGAAAAAGCCGTCGCCATGTCGATAAACGGAGAGGAGCGCGTTTTTGATTTGAACGGCTCGGACAATTCGTTCGGCATCAGAGGGCTTGAAGAGGGGGCTTACCTCAAAGTGGAAAACAATATCCCCGACGGCGAGGTAATTGTTTTTGACGGACACGGCAACGCAACGCTGAAAAAGCCCGACGACTCGGAAATACAAGCCGTCTACACGTTTGAAAACGGTTTGTACACGATTACCTTCAACGGAGGCGAGTACGTGGGCGAAACGGGATTGTTTGCCGCCGACGGAAACGTATATTACGCTTTTCTGTTCTATTCGGACAAAATTGCGGGCGCGTATCTCGACTGCGACGACCTTTCGGTTGTCAGACTGGACGAAACGGGCAACGCTTTGCGATACAATTCGGACGGACGCTCCGAAACGGGAAGATACACGGTTTTAAGCGACGGACTTTTCTATTTCGAGTCGGAAACGGGCAGCTCTGCGCTGTACGAAATCTGTGCGGACGGACAGGTGTCAAGGTCGAGCTTTTCCGCGACTTACTACGCAAGCGATTTCGCCTCAATCGTCTTTTATTCAAACGGCGTGGTGCTGTTCAACAACGCTTCCGCAATGTTTTACAGCTATGACGAAAGTTCGCAAAAAATTTACACCTACACGCCGTCGGACTCTTCGGAAGCAAATGCTTACGGCTTTGTCGCGGAGGAGTTCGACGAGGAGGACGGCAGCATAACCTATACCGACCCCGCAGACAACGTCACAAGAACATATCTGCGCTTTGACGGCAAGTACACCGTTTTAGAGGACGGCAAGGGCGGCAGACTCGAATTTCAGTCCGACGGAGGAGCCGAGTTTACCGTGGACGCGGTTTACACCGACTCGACGGGCAAACAGACTCAGTATTATTTTCTGGTTTATTACGGCGATTCCGGCGTCGAGACCATGCTTGCCTGTCTTGCTACGGGCGCGCTGAACGGCAGCGTTTCGGATTATCTGTTCACCGTCAACTACTTCATCGAAGTGAACCTGACAGAAAAAACTTTCGCCTTTGACAGCGAAAAGTATATTTACGGTCTGACGGCTTACGACTACACCTATGTCGAGCTGCTCACGGTTTACGGTTCCGGCCTCGCGTTTTTGTTTGAAGGAGCTTACGGATATATCAACGTCGTTGCGGATGTTGCGGACGGCAAAACTGTTTATTCCGTTTCGGGAAGCTTCAATTTTATAAAGGACGCCGACGGCAATCCGCTGAGATTCTCAGACGGCACGCTGAGCAAAGCGGGCTTTATAGACACGCAGGTCGAAGGCTTCGGCAATCTTTTCGCGTCAGAGTTTGTTGCGGCGGACGGCAAAACTTACCACCTGAATTTTTATCTGGCGTACAACCGAAACGTGCAGCAATTCGTGTATATAATTCATTCCTGCACTTTGGCGGAGGAGATATTCAGGTCGGACGACGGCAGCGCGGTGTACAGGGAAACCTTCCTTTATTCGTCTGCGTTCCGTTTCGTCAAGGGAGAGAACCCGCTCACGGGAGAAGTGGAATATTACGCCAAAGGCGACGAATTTTATCCTACGCTAAGCTACAGAGGCGAACCCGTCGCGGTTTACAATTTCGAGGAGGAGAGCGAAACTCGGTGGATATTCTATTCGAGAGAGTACGCGGGGAACGCATATTCGGATTTCAGATATTGTTTCGAGTTCGTTTCTGACGGGGAGGGCAACGTCGAGTCGGGCGTTCTGGTGCGTTACGCGGAAAGAAACATCGCGTCGGCGCTTGGCGACGCAGCCCGCGTCGTTTGCGACGAGGAAACGGGCGAGGCGCTTGAAATAACGGCGCTGATTGTGGACGACGTTTATTTTGAAGCGCTGTCGTGTGTCGACAACGGAGACGGAACCTTTACCGTCGTCACGTCGGAGGGTACCTATACCGTTACCGTTCACAAAAACGAGAACGGCGAGGTTGAAAGGGTGAGCATAGCCTTAAACAACGACTGAATCAAATCTGCAAAAAAATCAAATAAACACGGAGATAGGACATGGTAACAGAGAAAGATGTAGTAAAATTCGGGGAGCAGTGTGCGAATATATT